>Ga0315268_10001025_pt1 | contig 32717 bp, 24 predicted proteins | sample C1_top_MG_FD_204535 | JGI IMG/M metagenome (GOLD analysis project Ga0315268, IMG submission 204535) | Sediment microbial communities from Yellowstone Lake, YNP, Wyoming, USA - C1_top | ecosystem: Environmental > Aquatic > Freshwater > Lake > Sediment | place: USA: Wyoming | collected 2017-08-01
CGGGGATGGCGTAGACGGTGTCGCACAGGTTGACTGTGGCCTGACCGGCCGGGCCAGACACGAGGCGCACCGGCGAGTGCGCGGCGACCCGCTGCACCGGCTCGTCGCTCGGAAACCGGCCGAGCAACCGGCACGGCGTGACCACCGTGTTGTACGGCTCGAGCACGGCGCGGCGCCGCGCAGTGTCTCCGGCGTAGACGGCCCCTCGGCTGTCGACCGAGATCGCCGAGGCCACGCGCTTGGCCCCAGGCAAACCGGTAAACAGGCGCAGCTCGCCGTCGACGACGGCGGCGACCGACGAATTCCACGTTCCCGCATCGATGCCGAGGACTTTTTCCATCCGCGCCCGTTGCGCGCGGCCGAAGCCGGGCGCGCTACTGCACGTTGACCGGGATGACGACGCGCTCGGTCATCCGCTGGCACCACTTGTCGGTGCAAATGAAGAACGTCGCATTTGCCTCGACCGACTGCTCGCCGCCGGTCTTGGCCGCGAAGCCCACCGTCAGCTCGAGCCGCTTTTCGCTGTCCTGCGTGATGTCGGAGCGGCCAAGCTTGGCCTTGTCGAGCACGATGCCGGCCGGCGACCGCAAGTCGATCGACAGCGGCGCCTGCTTGTGCACCTTGCGGTCGGCCCCCGGCACGATGGCGATGACGATCTTGCCGCGCTCGCCCACCTTCAGCTGCTTGGACGAGGCGCTGATGTCGATGTCGTAGTCGACGCCGCGGCCCTTCTTCTCCTCGCCGACCGCAGCGAGCGAGATCGCGAGCCCAGCGACCGCGACCAGGATGGTACGGATTGTTTTCATGTCGGACCTCGCCGGGCGTCCATTCGCCGCTCCACCAAGAGACGCGCGGGCAGCCATATTTATGCATCGCCCGCAGCACCTCGCCACGAGCGCCGGCAGTCTAGCACCTTTGGCGCGCGCAGCAAGGATGGCCAGGGGCGCACCGGTGGTGCGCGGCCGGACTTTGTCGTATGTCTGCATGGCGCCGGCACCATGGCGAGCGAGGCCGCGCTTGCAGCTGACCGATACCGAACAACGCTTCCTGGATGGCGACTACGGCCAGGCCGCGCGCACCGCGATGGAGATCCTGGTTGCGCTGGGTGAGATCTATGGCGCCGACTGTCTGCTGCCGGTGCGCTCGGTGCAGATTGCGGGCGTCTCGTACCACAACCTGGGCGAGGCCGGGCTCGAGTTCCTGGAGGAACTGGCGCGCGATGGCCGCGCCTTGGTGCCGACGTCGCTCAATCCGGCCGGCATGGACCTCGAACGCCATCGCGAGATGGGCATCGGCGCCGATTTCGCGGCCAGCCAGCTGCGTATCATCGAGGCGTTTCGCCGCATGCAGGTGGCCACCACGCTGACTTGCACCCCCTACCACATCGGGATGACGCCAGGACCGGGCGACACGCTGGCGTGGTCCGAGTCGTCGGCCGTGACCTATGCCAACAGCGTGCTGGGCGCGCGCACCAACCGCGAGGGCGGTCCGTCGGCGCTGGCGGCCGCGCTGTGCGGATGCACGCCGCGCTACGGCCTGCACCTGACAGCGGAGCGCGCGTCGACCCTGCAGGTGGTGGTCGACACCGCACTTGCCGGTCCCTCCGAATGGGGCCTGCTGGGCGCGGCCATCGGTCAGCAACGACCGGGTGCGCTGCCCCTGATCGTGGCGCGCTCGACTCCGGATGTGGTCGCGCTCAAGGCGCTGGCCGCGGCACTGCCCACGTTTGGCGGGCAACCCATGTTTCATCTCGTGGACGTCACCCCCGAGGCCGGTCAACAGAAGCTGCCGGCCGACCAGCTGACCGTGAACGCTGCGCTGCTGGACGCGACGCGACAGCAACTCGAGGCGGGTGCCAGCGACCGCATCGACCTGGTCACGGTGGGCTGCCCACATGCCTCGCTCGACGAGCTGACCCAGCTGGCGCAACTGCTCGGCGACAGCCAGGTTGCGGTACCGCTCTGGATCTCGACCGCGCCGGGCGTGCGCGATCAGGCGCGGGCGCGCGGCCTGGTCGAGACCATCGAGCACAGCGGCGCGCGCGTCTGGGCCGGCACCTGCTTCGCGGTGGCGCCGCTCAAGGGCCGCTTCACCCAGGTGGTCACCAACAGCGCCAAGGGTTGCTACTACGGCGCTGGCCACAACCTGTTTCGCATGCGGCTGGCCTCGGTCGAGCAGTGCGTGCAGGCGGCGCTGACCGGGTGTTGGGACGGAGGCAGTCGATGAACGAGCTGCGGGGACGCGTCATCAAGCGCGGCCGTGGTTCGGGCCGCGTGCTGTTTTCACCGGTACCGATCTCGTTTTTTGGCGGCGTCGACCTCGACCACGGCGTGATCAGCGAACCCGGCCATCCGCTGTGCGGCCAGTCGATCGTCGGCCGCGTGCTGGTGTTCCCACACGGCAAGGGATCGACTGTCGGCTCCTATGCCCTGCTCCGCCTGGCCCGCCGCGCCATTGGCCCGGCCGCCATCGTTAACCGCAGTTGCGAGACGATCGTGGCCGTCGGCGCGATCATCGCCGGCATCCCGTGCGTCGATGAGATCGACATCGAGCGGCTGGCGCAGGTCGACGTGGTAGTGGTCGAGGACGGCGTGGTCAGCTGGAGCGGCTGAGGCGGTCGATCAATTGATCAGGGAGCGGTGCGGCGCTTGTTGCTCGGCCTGTTCGACCTCGGCGAAGAAACTGGCGAACACCGCGCGCCGGGTACCACGCACGCTGGCGACGGGTAGCGGCGGCGGCGTCACCACGTCGGCGCGGGCAGCGACGACCGAGCCGCCACCGACCGGGAGCGCTTCGACCTCGATGATGTCCGCGCTGTCGAGCTCGATCACGTCGTCATCGGCAATCGCACCCGGCAACGGCGGCGGTAGCATCTGATCGTGGAGCTCCTCGTCCAGCGCGCGCATGGCGTCGAGCAGAACGTGGGTGAGCGAACGTTCGATGTTGCGCACGGGTGCTGCGACGCCGAAGCGGATGCGGAACGTACCGCTCTCGAGCCGGATCATCGAACGCAGCGCCTCCTCGCCGGCGCAGTCGCCATCGAAGGCGGCGATCAGCTCGCCGTCGCGCAGGTAGGCATGGCCAACGCCCTGGTGGCCACTGCTGTTGATCTCGACGCAGGCGGTTTTGCGATTGGCCTGCATCGACTGCAGCAGATCAGCCAGCGGCATCTGGCGCAGACTGCCCATGATGCCCGACGGTTCGCCCACGATGTCGGGTGTGCGGCGCAACCGCAGGCTGGGTGTGTGCTCATCGCGATCGCCCGTCGACAACGGTGCCGGCGGCGGCAGCGGCAGCGCGGCCCGGATCAGCTGCTCGACCTGCGCGGCGTCGACCACCGGTAGCTCGACGTCGCCCGCAGTCTGGCGCACGATGGCGACCGCCAGGCACACGCCGTCGCGATAGCTGGCGCGGCCGCCGTGGACTCCGCCGGATCGCACCTGCACCACCTTGACCAGCAAGTCGGTGTGCTCGCGTACCGACGGCACCACCCCGGCCAGCGTCGCGACCACGCGCACGTGCAACTCCTGCCCGACCGAGAGGTCGACCGGCACGTGCAGCAACATGCCGCGGTAAACCCGATCGCCGTGGCTGAGCTCGAGCTCGCCCTGGTCGCCTTGCACGCGCACGTCGACAAGTGGTGCCGGCGCGCGACCGAACTCGGCCGCGGTCGGCGCCTGCGGGTCGACGACTGGCGCCACCGCGTCGACGGACTGGGCCGCGTTTACCTCGGTCCACAGCAGGCCGCGCGTAATGCGCGCCACTTCGAACGCGAAGCGCGCGCCGACACTGCACTCGACCCGGATCGCGGGCTCGACCGAGGGTCCGGCCCGCACCACCGTGCCCTGGACCACCAGGTCAGCGTCGCAAAATCCACCCTCGGTCTGTACCTCGGCCACGCCAAGCTGCAGCCGGATTCGCTGCCCGAGCATGAAAGCGTCGGTTGCATCCAGCAGTTGTCCGGTGCGCTGTTCCTGGCCGTACCGCAAAGCCACATGGCCCGTGCCATCGACGACCCGGACCTCAACGATGGTTCCTCGCTTCACGCTTCACCTCCCCGCCACTTCAACCATTCTCATAGGTCAGCCATCATGTTTATTCCAGCCAAAAGAACTTTGGCGCGGCGCGTCGACAGCGGACCGCGCGGGCAGCCGGCCGCGTTGACCAGTCGCTCGTTGCAGCCGACGCCTGCCCCTGGTATGAAATCGCCTCTCGCTCGAAGCGATGGCCGGTGCACCAGAGAGGGAGCGCGTATGGTTCAGCTCAGAAGCTTTGTCTTTCTCGACTCGCTGCAGCCGCAGCTGGCCGCGCACGTCTGCTCGACCTGCCGTGGTTTCTTCCCGACCCCGTACGTCGCGTCGCTGTACGTCGAGATCGCGCCCGGCATGGCGATCCACCGCATCATCGACGCCGCGCTCAAGGGGACACGAGTCAATCCGGCTACACTGGTGGTCGAGCGTGCCTACGGCATGCTCGAGGTGCACCACGAGGACAAGGGCGAGGTGCGCTCGGCCGGCCAGGCCATCTTGCAGCACCTCGGGGTCAAGGAAGAGGACCGGCTCAAGCCGCGGCTGGTCACCAACATGGTGATCCGCTCGATCGAGCCGATGCACGCGATGATCATCGACAAGATCCGCTACGGCTCGATGATCGAGCCCGGCCTGTCGCTGCTGGTGATGGAGACCGAGCCGGCGGCGTTTATCACGCTGGCCGCCAATGAGGCCGAAAAGGCCGCCAACATCAAGCTGGTCGACATCACCAGCTTTGGTGCCTTTGGCCGGCTGTATCTGGCCGGACCCGAGGCCGAGATCGATGCCGCGGCCCAGGCAGCGACGGCAGCGATCAGCGCGGTGACCGGACAGGAACCACCAGCGTTCAAGGACAAGTGACCAACCGCAAACGCCGGCTTGACGCCGGCCTGCGTGACAAAGGAGTTTCAGGATGGCCGACGCTCTCGGAATGATCGAAACCAAAGGTTTCATCGGGATGGTCGAAGCTGCCGACGCCATGGTCAAGGCGGCCAAGGTCGAGCTGGTCGGGTACGAGAAGATCGGTGGCGGCTACGTGACCGCGATCGTGCGTGGCGACGTTGCCGCGGTCAAGGCCGCGACCGAAGCCGGCGCGCGCGGAGCCGAGCGTATCGGCGAGCTGGTCAGCGTGCACGTCATCCCGCGGCCGCACGTCAACATCGATCTGGTGCTGCCGCTCGGGCGCCAGACCGAGGCCAAGGGCGCGGTCGGCGGCGCCTGATGTTGCGGGTGCTGTGCGGCGCGCTGCTGCTCGCCGCGGCGTTCGCCTGCGGTGGCGAGATCCGCTGCGACATCAAGTGCAGCGCGACCGGAGCGACCGTCGAGCGGACGTTCCCCTCGTGCTCGGCGCTCCGCGACGAATTCAATCGCCGGTCCTCCGACAACACCATGGACGAGTGCATGGCGACGGCGCTCAGCGCATGCATTGACCAGCAGTGCGCCAACTCGCCGCTGTGAGCGCGCCACCCTCACCGACGGGGCGATGAATGCGGCGCTGCTTGGGTGAAAGGTAGCCACCATGTTGATGGGCCAGGTGGTTGGCACCGTCGTGTCGACGCGCAAGGAGCCCGAACTCGAGGGGCTCAAGCTGCTGCTGGTCAAGGGCATCGACCTCGAGGGCAAGCTGATCGGACCGCTCGTGGTGGCGGTCGACGCGGTCGGTGCCGGGGTCGGCGAGGTCGTGCTCTATGCGTCGGGTTCGAGCGCGCGGCAGACGGTGCAAACCAAGGACCGGCCGGTCGACGCCACCATCATGGCTATCGTCGACGAGGTCGACGTCAATGGCGAGCGCGTCTACGTGAAGCAGTAGCGGAGGCCCTATGGCGGTCACCCTCGACCAGGGCAAGATCGACGAGATCGTCGAACGCGTGGTGCAGCGGCTGGGCAGCGGACCGGCCAGCGCTCCGCGGGCGGCCACTGCCGTGGTGCACGGCCGGCGGCGTGGCATCTTTGACGATCTGGACACAGCCACCGCGGCCGCGCAGCGGGCGCACGAGGAGCTGGTCAACACCCTCAAACTCGAGGACCGGCAGCGCATGGTGCAGGCCATGCGCGACTGCGCGACCCAACTCAACGAGTCGCTGGCGCGGCAGGCGGTGGCCGAGACCGGGCTTGGCCGCGTCGACAGCAAGATCATGAAGCTGGCCGGCGTCATCAAGAAGACGCCGGGACCGGAGATGTTGCAGCCGATCGCCTGGTCTGGTGACGACGGACTGACGCTGACCGAGTGGGCGCCGTGGGGCGTCATCGGCTCCATCACGCCGACCACCAACCCGACCGAGACCATCCTGTGCAACGCGATCGGCATGGTCGCAGCCGGCAACGCGGTGGTCTTCAACGTGCACCCCGGTGCCAAGAAGGTGTCGGCCGACTTCGTGGTGGCGCTCAACGACGCCATTGTTGCGGCCGGCGGCCCCGAAAACCTGCTGTGCTCGATCGGCGAGCCGACCATCCAGAGCGCACAGGCACTGATGAAGCACCCGGGCATCCGGTTGCTCGTCGTCACTGGCGGCCCCGCGGTGGTGGCCGAGGCGATGAAGTCGGGCAAGCGCACGATCGCGGCCGGCCCGGGCAACCCGCCGTGCGTGGTCGACGAGTCCGCCCACCTGCGGCAGGCCGCCCGCCACGCGGTGGACGGCGCCAGCCTGGACAACAACATCGTCTGCATCGCCGAGAAGGAATTCCTGGTCGTCTCCGACGTGGCCGACCTGTTCAAGCGCGAGGCCTGCGCCTACGCCGCGGTCGAGATGAACGGCCGCGAGATCGGCGCGCTCGAGAAACTGGTGCTGACCAAGGACGGCCACGTCAACAAGGACTGGGTCGGTCGCGACGCTGCCAAGATCGCCGCCGCCATCGGCCGCCAGGTACCGGACACGACGCGCATCCTGCTGTGCGAGGTGGAGGAGAAGCACCCGTTCGTGCAGGAAGAGCTGCTGATGCCCGTGCTGCCGCTGGTGCGGGTGCGCACCGTCGACGAGGGTATCGAGATGGCGGTGCGCGTCGAGCACGGCTTCCGCCACACCGCGTCCATGCACTCGACCAACATCGAGAGCCTGCACAAGATGGCGCGGGCCATGAACTGCTCGATCTTCGTCAAGAACGCGCCGACCTATGCCGGACTCGGCTACGGTGGCGAGGGCTACTGCACCTTCACCATCGCCTCGCCCACCGGCGAGGGACTGACCATGGCCCGCCACTTCGCGCGCGAGCGGCGCTGCACGCTCAAGGACTACTTCCGCATCGTCTGATGACGAGACCACCATGACCGCACCGGGCAATGCGCTGGCCGTGATCGAGGTGTCGTCGCTGGCGCGCGGCTACGTGATCCTCGATACGCTGGTCAAGCGCGCCCGGGTCAGCGTGCTCTGGCACCGCGAGCTGAGCCCGGGCAAAAGCGTGATCGTGTTCGGCGGCGAGGAAGAGGCGACACTGGAGGCGCATCGCGCTGGGCTCGCCGCCAGCACCACCACGCTGCTCGACGACCTGCTGCTGCCGCAGGCCCACCCGCTGTTGTGGGACGCGCTCGCCGGCCGTTTTGCACCGCGCCCGGGCGACGCCGCAGGGATCGTCGAGGTCGCAACCGTGGCGAGCACGCTGCTCGCCGCCGACGCCGCGCTCAAGACGACCCCGGTCGGGCTGGCCAGGCTGCGGCTGGCCGCGGGCATCGGTGGCCGTGGCCTGTTCGTGCTGGCCGGTCCGCTCGACGAGATTCAGGCGGCTGCCGCGGCTGCGCGCGACGTGGTCAAACCCGAGCGGTTGGTTGGCTGCGAGGTGGTGACGCATCCCCACGCCGAGGTGTGGGGGTTTTACTGCGACGAGACGCCGCCGCTCGGCCGCTGAGCTCGACGGCCGGTCGCCCGCTCGCCGCACGGGGAGACGCTCCATGGCAACCGACAAGATCCGCTGCTCGACCGTGATCAAGGCCAGCCCGAAGAAGATCTACGACGCCTGGCTCGACGGCAGGCAGCATACCCAGATGACCGGCGGCAACCGCGCCACCGGCAGCGGCCGCATCGGCGGCCGTTTCACGGCGTGGGACGGCTACATCGAGGGGCGCAACCTCGAACTCAAGCCCGGCCGCCAGATCGTGCAGGAGTGGCGCGCCAGCGACTTTCCCAAGAACGCGCCGTCGTCACGGCTCGAGGTCAAGCTCGAAAAGGCGGCCACCGGCACCCGGGTCACGCTGATTCACAGCGAGATCCCCAGCGGCATGGGCGCCAGCTACCTCGACGGCTGGAAGAATTTCTACTTCTTGCCGATGCAGGAGCACTTCGCCGCGCGACCCAAGGCCAAGCCCACGACGGCGGCCAAGAAGAAGGAAGCGTCCAAGCAGCGCACCGCCAAGCTGACCGCGGCTGCGGCCCGGGCAGCGCTGCGCAAGCGCGCGGGCAAGGTCGAGGGCTGCTAGTCTCGACCGCTGATGCCTGGCACAACTGACGACCGATTCGGCCGCTTTCTCGAGGTGCTGCGCAGCCCGACCGCGCGCGGGCCTGGCCGCGGCGTCAAGCGGCTGGTGCGTTTTGTCCGCAGCGGCGCCTCGCTCGCGACCAGCGCCATCTTCGCAGCTGGCCGCGGCGGCGACAGCGTCTTGAGCGAGCGCGACCTGCGCAGCGTCGAGGGGCTGGTCGCGCGCCTGGGCGAGCTGAAGGGTCTGCCCATGAAGATCGGGCAGATCATGAGCTACCTCGAGCTCGAACTTCCCGACGAGACGCGCCGCCTGCTCGCCCTGCTCCAGACCCAGGCACCGGCAACACCGTTCGAGCGCTTGGCCGAGGTCATCCGCGGTGACCTCGGCGCGGCCGGCGAGACGCTGCTGGCCAGCCTCGATCGAACTCCCCTCTCGATCGCGTCGATCGGACAGGTGCACCGTGGCCGCCTGCCCGACGGCACCGACGTCGCCGTCAAGGTGCGGCACCCGGACATCGAGGCTGCGATCCGTTCGGACTTTCGCGCTGCCGACGTCGGCATCGCCCTGGCCGGCGCCATCCCGGGCATGGGCGCGACCGTGCACGACATGGTCGGTGAGGTCGAGGCGCGCCTGCTCGAGGAGTGCGACTATCGATTGGAGGCCGAACGGCAGCAGCGGTTCTGGTCGATCTATCGCGATCATCCGGCGATCGTGGTGCCGCAGGTCCACCGGACCTGGTGCGGACCGCGCGTGCTGACGACGACATTTCAGAGTGGCCTGGACTTCGAGGCCTTTCGGCAACGAGCAACTCCCGAGCAGCGCGATCGCGCGGGCGCCGCACTGTTCGACTTTTACATCGGCACGCTCTACCGCAACGGCCTGTTCCACGCCGACCCGCATCCGGGTAACTACTGCTTTCGCGACGACGGCCGGGTCGTGGTCTTCGATTTTGGCTGCGTGCGCGTGTTCGAGCCGGAGGCTGCCCGCTCGTTCGTCGCGCTGGCAAAGGCCGTGCGCGTCGACGACCGGCCGCAGGTGGTGGCGGCTTTGCGTGGGCTGGGCGCCGAGCCGTCGGCCAACGACGCGGCCTACGAGCACACGCGGCGCCTGCTGCGCAGCTTCTTCAAGCCGATGCTCACCGCGGGAGCGCACGCCATCGACGGCCGCATCGTCGTCGACATGCGTCAGGTCACCCGCGACAAGCTGGCGGTCGCACGGCTGCGGCTGCCTGGACGATTGATGTTCTTGTTTCGAATCCGCTTCGGTCTGTACGCCGTGCTGTCACGGCTCGGTGCGGTGTGCGACTGGAGTGTGCTGGAGCAGCAGCTGGCGCAGCAGCCGCTCACCCGTCCATGAACACCGCTTCTTCTGGTCGCGCCGGCCGGGTCGTGCCGTCGGGTTGCAGAATGCGCACGCCAGGTCGCTCGGTCGGATGATTTTTGCCGGTGAAGAAGACCGAGATCTTGACGTTGGGCCAGCGCCCCTGCTTGACCTCGTCGCTGAGCACGGTCACCGCCTTGCTGAAGTTGCCAAAATCGTCGTCCGAAAAACCCCACAGGTGCACAAACGCCTTGCCCTTGGCGTCGGGCGTGGTCACGCGATAGGCGTCCGGTCCGAACGGCGCGACGTTGAGCTTGTCGAGCACGTCCATCATCACCTTGGCCTTGGCCGCTGCTGGGCTGCTCGCGCTGCCACCCAGCAACGGCGCCAGCTTGGGACAGTTGACCGGGTAGATGTTCTCGAGCGGCGGCAGATACTTGATCAGGCCGCGCCGCTGCAGCGCCTCGAGCCCGGCCCGGATCGACTCCGGCGCGTGCATGCGCGCCGTGATCAGCGTCGTGTGCTTGGCCGTCTCCTCGTTGCCCAGCGCCTGCTGAAAGGCGTGCCAGCTCGGCCCTTGCCACGCGTAGCCGGGCGTCGACAGCGCCTTGTCCACGTCGTTGCCGAAGGCCTGGTCGCCCTCGGCCGAGTCGTCGCCAAAGCGACGCAGCGCGCCGGTCTTGGCGTCGGAACGCGATTCGTAGTCCTGGTACTTGCCGGTCTTGCCGACCTCCTCGCGCACCAGCGCGAATTCGGCGGTGCTGACACCGACCTCCTCGCCCGTCGTCTTGTTGGTCAGCAAGATCTGGGTCGGCATGTTGAAGATGTTGTCGTCCCAGTCGAAGTTCCAGCCATTGGCCTGCTTGGTCTCGCGCAGTTTCTCGAGCTGCTGCACGGTGACGCCGTCGAAGCTGCCCTGCTCGACCAGCGGCCGCAGCGCCTTGCACGTCGCGCGCATGAAGATGACCTGCTGCTCGGGGTCGAGCAGACGGACCTTGCTGGCCCAGTCCTGCGACCCGTCCGCCTCGCGTCCGTTGACGAAATCGTCCATTCGCTGGAACAGCTGTCGCGCCTGCTCGCCGACGACCTTGGCGTCGCCGCCCTGCTTGATCGAGCGCAGTCCTCGATATAGCTGCTGCTTGGCGCTGGCTGCGTCGTTGAGCGCCCGATCGAGCGAGCCGCGGTCGACCACCGCATTCATCAGCGGCGTCGATGCGCCCCACTCTTTCGTGGTCCGGACCGGCCCACCGCGCCGGCGACCGGTCGTCTTGTTCACGGCCTCGAGAAATCGGCCGTACGCGGCTGGTTCGAGAAACGGTTCGATGGCGCGCAAACGCTCGCCCTGGCTCGGGTCGACCTGGCGCAACAGCGTGGCCAGCTCGGTCGCGCTCGGTGGTGCTTGCGCAGGCAGTCGTGATTCGGCGGCCAGCTGGGCATAGGTCCGGGCTGCATTGGCGAGCGTCACCTTCGTCGTCATGAATCCCCCGATCGCGACCGGTGTGGGCCAAGATTAGCACACGCCGTGTCCACTGGCAGGCAATCGCGGCGCAAGCGCGCGGGCGAGGGTTGCGCGCGCGCTGACCTTGATCCGGCGGTTCTGATATCGTCGAGGACGATGCCGCGTCTCCTCGACCCGCTGCCGACATTTGCAGCATTGGCGCTCGGCCTTGCAGCGGCCTGTCCGGTCGTGCTTCCGCCCAGCGACCGGACGGCATACCGGTGCAGCGTCGATGACGATTGTTCCGGCGGCCTGCGCTGTGCCGACGAGAAGTGCCAGCCCGCAACGATCACGGACGCCGCCTCGCCGGTCGATCGGGGGACAGCCGATCACCCGCCGCTCGACCGCGACCCGGGCGACCTCGGCGCCGCCGAGACGTCGATCAGCGACACACAGGCGATCGACGGATCGCACTCCGACGTCTCGCTCACCGATGGCGCGCCGAGCGATGCGACCGGCAATGATGTCGTGTCGCTCGACCGCCGGTGGCCGGACTTGAGCGCGCCCGATACCCGAGTACCCGACGCCTGGCAGCCAGATACCTCGGCACCAGACACCTGGGCGCCGGACCGCTGGATGCCAGACACCTACCAACCAGACGCCGGGCCGGCCTGGTGGGACCGCAACTATTTGCATCGCCGGCAGCTCACGGTCCTCAACAACAGCGCAGCCCTGTTGCCCGCTGACTACTCGGTGGCGCTCGTCGTCGACCACTCGGCTCTGGTGGGCAGCGGCAGCTCGCGCAGCGATGGCAGTGACCTGCGCATCGTCGAGATCACGACGGGCAACCCGGTCGAGATCGACCGTGTTGCCGAGACCGCGTGGAACAGCTCGACCACCGCCGTCTGGTTCAGGACGCGGGGCGACATCCCGGCCTCGAGCAGCGACGGCAGGTACTACGCCTACTATGGCAATCCGAGTGCCGGGGCCGCGCCCGCTGACCGGCGCAATGTCTACCTGTTCTGGGACGACTTCGACGACGGTTCGATCGGCGACTGGACCGTCATCAGCGGCAGCTGGAGCGCGGCCACCGACCAGAAGGTCTCGGGCAGTCACGCGCTCATGACCACGACCGGCAGCGAGAGCTGGATCAAACCGACCGCGCCGCTCGATTTCGGCGACGTCGAGCTCGAGGCTTTCACCCGCGTTGCCGGTGGTGGCCCGGATTGGGCCTTCGCGGCGCGGGTACAGCCAGGCAGCGCGCGCAACTGGTACGAGGTCAATGCCGAGCCCGCCGATTGGGCCCTTGCCAGGCAGGTCAACGGCAGCTGGACCCGTACCGCCTCGGCCACGCCGAGGCCCGCGGCCGGCACCTGGTACAAGGTCGCGTTGCGCTTGACCGGCAGCCAGGGCAAGGCCCTGGTCGACGGCAGCCAGCGCGTGCCAGCGTCGGGCTACAGCAACCTGGGCAGCAACTTTGCCAGCGGGACCATCGCCTTCAGGACCTGGGACATCGGCGGCGGCGCCTGGTTCGACGATGTCAAATTGCGGCGTTTTCGCGATCCCGAGCCGACTGTTGCTGCTGGGCCCGAGGAATAGCTCGCGCCCCCCCTACTCGTACGCCGACTTGAGCAGGCAGCGCTGCAACGAGCCGCAGGCAACGCGCTCAGAAATTCCAGAGGTTGTCGTAACCGAGCTGGTCGCTTCGAACCAGGTAAACGAATGTGTCCGAGTTGGCGAAGGACAGCTCCTCGAGGGCGACAGTGTAGCTGCATTCGTAGTCGGGAGTCAGCCCCACGCCCCGGGTGATGATCAGTGCGATGCCGGTGCCAGGCACGAAGAACCAGTCTTCCCGGACTCCCCGGAAGTAGTTGGGGTCGACCTCAGAGCAAGGTGGCGGCGCCCCGCTTGCGCAGCGACACGAAGAGGACAGGTTGCTGTTGTAGGGTTCGCCAGTCGAGTCCGAGTAGCCGCCAGGGAGTGTCAGTTCCACGTACTCGACGCGCTTGGCGTCGACCCAGGTGCTTCCCCACTGCGGCACCTTGATCGCCGCGTTGCTGATGCCCATGAACCAGGACCAGTGTTGGGGCCAGGGCGGATCGAGGACACAACTCTCGCTGCCGCTGCATGCAGAATACTGGTGGCGCACCAGGCGCGAGTTGGTCAAGCCGTCGTTCGCCGGGTTGGCCTGCGCCTGGTCGAGCATCAGGAGATAACCCGGAACGCCCGCGTCGAGCGAGGCATAGTCGAGGCGCCTGACAAAACTCCACGACCCTTCTGCGCAGCCGGCCGGGTAGCTCTGGTTGCGATAAGGATCGACGTCGCTCGGATAACAGCCACGGTCGTACTCCTGGTGACCGCGCGCCCACAGCAGATTCCAGGGCGACTGGCCATAGGAGACGACCATCCAGACCAGATTCTTGTTCGAGCCAGGATCCCAGTAGCCCTCGGGGTGATTCTTCACGAACCGGACCGGCATGACCGCCTGGCCCTCGTAGCTGGCAGGGGCATCCTCGATGATCTGGAGTTTGTATGGGGTCAGGTGCCCGAACTGACGGGTGACGCCCTTCATCCGGCGGGTCAACCGCGTGGCTTCGAGCGGCCAGGTGTTGCCGAGGTTCTCGGCCGCCTGGTTGCCGGGGACGTCGAGCGCAACGCACACCTGGCCGTCAGCAGTCGAGGTACAGTATTCGCGATTGCAGACGTTGGCCAACACTCGACCGCATGCTGCAGATGCGGCGCAAGTGCCGCAATTCAACGTCTGCCCGCAGCCATCCGAAAAGGCGCCGCAGTTCTTGCCCTGGGCTGCACACGTGGTGGGCTGGCAGCAGTTGTCCTGGGAACAGACGTCGCTGACGCTGCCACAGCACGCGTCGCCGCAGCACTGAGTCGCGCATCCGCTTGCTGGCACGGCGCAGCCGACTTCGCGCGAGTGCCCACAACCGTCGCTCTCGGTCAGCGTCCCGCTGCAACCCGCGCAGGCGGTCGCGGCGCAACCGCTACACGCCGTGACCGGAGACCACGTGCAAGCACCGCTGTCGACCGGTGCACTGCTGTCGACGGGCGCGCTGCTGTCGACGGGCGCGGCGTCAATGTGCGCAACGTCACTCCGTGCGGCGTCGATCGGACGGCCGGTGTCGCCCACGCCGCCGTCGCGCTCCCAGGCATCCCCCGACGCCGCGTCGCGTGCTGCCGTGTCGACCGAAGTTGCGTCGATTGGTGAACCGCCCCGATCACGATCATCAACGGGTGGCGTTCCGCACAGACAACCGGCAAGCGAGATGCTCGACAACCCGAGGTAGAAGAGCCGTTTGGTGCCCACGCCTCCCCCTGTTTTCGTCGAAAGCGCCGGACTGCCCACGTCATGGGCGCCGGCTCGTTATTCGTCAGCTGACTTGAGCAGGCAGTGCAGCAGCACATTGGCGCCGGCCTCGCAGTCCTCCCATGTGGTGTTCTCGCACTCGACGTGGCTGCGGCCGTTGATCGAGGGCACGAAGATCATCGCCGTGTCGGTACACTGGTTCATGTAGCTGGCGTCGTGGCCAGCGCCCGACACCATGCGCATGGCCGGGTAACCCAGCTCCTGCGCCGTCGATAGCACGCGCTCGACCAGCCGCTCGGCAAACGGCGAGTGCTTGACGCGCCAGGTCTCCTCGATGCGGATCGGGCAGCCGCGGCGCTCGGCGATCTTCGCGAAATCCTGCTTGAGCAGCTCCCACGCCTTGAGCGCGTGGTCGTCGTCCCAGGAGCGGATGTCGACGGTGAAGTGCACCTGGTCCGGGATGATGTTGCGCGAGTTGGGACCATTTTGGATCTCGCCGACCGTGGCCACCATGTTGCCAGCCATGCGCGCCGGCAGTTCGTTGACCTTGAGGATCATCTCGGCCGCCGCGCATAGCGCGTCGTGCCGCCCCTCCATCGGCGTCGGGCCGACCTGGTTGGCCTCACCCTCGAGGTGGACGTCGTACCAGTGCAGACAGAGAATGCCCTTGGGCGCGCCAATCAGCTTGCGCTCGCGCTCCAGCAGCGGCCCCTGCTCGATGTGGTACTCATAGTAGCAGTGCAGCGGCACCTTGCGGCACGGCGCGCTGCCGCGGTAGCCGATGCGCAACAGCTCGTCGCCCTGCTTTTTGCCATTGATATCGGTGCGACCGTACGCCCAGTCGAGCTGCAGCGCGCCCGCCCACACACCCGACGACACCATGGCTGGCGCAAAGCGCGAGCCCTCCTCGTTGGTCCAGTCCACGATCCAGATCGGCCGCCTGGTCGTCACCTTGTGATCGCGCAGCGTGCGCAGAGCTTCGAGTGCGCCCATCACCCCCAGGATGCCGTCGAAGCGGCCGCCCTTGGGCTGCGAGTCGACGTGCGAGCCGGTCAGCACCGGCGGGAGCGCATTGTCCTGGCCGGGCCACTGGCCGAAGATGTTGCCCATCTCGTCGACCACCACCTCGAGGTCCAGCTCCTTGAGCCAGCGCACGAACAGGTCGCGCGCGCGCCGGTCCTGGTCGGACAGCGTCAGCCGGTACACGCCGCCGTTGGGTGTGGCGCCGATGGTGGCCATCTCCTCGAGCGCGCCGCGCAGGCGCTTGCCGTCGACCCTCAGCTGCTGGCGATCCATGGGTTGCCTCCCGATCCGTGTGCTGCGGTTCTAGAACCGGCCACTCAAAAAGACAACGCCCGTAGCTGGGCACGATCCTGCGCCACAGCGCTGGTATACTCGCCGTATGGTGGGCGCACGCGAACGGCAGGGCAGCCTCGGCATGCTGCGCTGGAGCAACGCATTGCTCGCACTGCTCTGCGCCGCAAGTTGCGATGGCTGCCAACCACCGTCGCCGCTGACCCCCTGCGACTCCGACCCGCAATGCCCGCGCGGTTACCAATGCCGGGCCAAGGACCACGTCTGCATCCCGCATTGCGACCACAATGCCGACTGCGACGACCTCGACCCCTGCAATGGCGTCGAGACCTGCGCCGTCGACCAGCACCGCTGCCTGGTCATCTCGGCCAGCGCGCCGGACCAGTTTGACGGCACCGCCTGCGGCGCCGGTCGCGAATGCCGCGGCGGCCTGTGCATCGCTCGCAACGCCGCCTGCGTTGCGGACCTGTCCGCCAGCGGCGACCATACCTGCGCCGCCACGGCCGGTGGCGAGGTCGACTGCTGGGGGCGCAACGCCCGCGGTCAGCTCGGCCTCGGCGACACCCTCAACCGGCTCGCACCGACGACGATCCCAGCGCTTGGCGACGTGCTCGAGGTCAACCTGGGCCACGAATTCTCGTGCGCGCGGCGCGCCAGCGACGTGCAGTGCTGGGGCGACAACCGCTACGGCCAGCTCGGTGACGGTAGCCTCACGCAGCGCGCAACACCGGGGCCAGTGGCCGATCTCGACGCTGCCGTCGAGGTGGCTGCCGGCCTCGAGTTCGCATGCGCGCGGCTGGCCGCCGGCGGCGTGGCGTGCTGGGGGCGCAACGACGTGGCGCCGATGCTCGGCAATGGCGACCGATCCAATCAGAGCCGCCCGGCGCGGATCGACGGTCTGGACGACGCCATCGCGCTCGGCGCCGGCAGCTATCACGCCTGCGCGATCCGGGCCGACCGCACGTTGTGGTGCTGGGGGGCCAACTGGTGGGGGCAGCTCGGTACTGGCTGCGGCGACTTCGAATGCGCGCAACCGGTGCAGGTCGAAGGATTGGACGCGGTGCTGGCGGTCAGCGCGGGCGAGGAGCACACCTGCGCCTTGCTGGTCGACGGTTCGATCCGCTGCCTCGGCGGCGGCGGCCGCGGCCAGCTCGGCACCAGCAACGCCGTCGACTCGGCCACGCCTCTCGTCGTCGCCGGTCTGGACCGCGCGGTCGCGATCGCGGCTGGCCAGTACTTCAACTGCGCGCGGTTGAGCGGTGGCGACGTCGCCTGCTGGGGTACCAATCAGGAGGGGCAGCTCGGCGATGGTAGCCACCTCACCCGTGGGCAGCCGCGCAGCGTGACGCTACCAGCACCAGCGCTGGACCTGGCCAGCGCGACCAGCCACGCCTGCGCCCGTCTCGACGACGACACCGTGCACTGCTGGGGCGACAACAGCTGGGGCCAGATCGGCGACGGTCATCAGTCGATCGAGACCTCACCCAAGGCCGTGCTGTTGAGCGCCGGCGTCGAGCAGATCGCGGTCGGCTACAACCACAGCTGCGCACTCACAGTCGCCGACGCTGGCGGCCAGCGCCACGTGCTGTGCTGGGGCAACAACCAGTACGGCCAGCTCGGAGATACCGCCAACGGTGGCAGCACGCCGCCGCCCGACAGCGACCGGCCGGTCGCCATCGCGGTCGACATCGACGCGGCCGAGATCGCGGCCAGTGGCTTTCACAGCTGCGCCCGCACTGCGGCCGGCGAAGCCTATTGCTGGGGCGACAACAGCACCTCCCAGCTGGGCACCGGTGACGACGTCAATCGCAGCGCTCCGACGCGTGTGCTACCGGGCGAGACCATCGCGCAGCTGGCGCTCGGTTTCGACTACACCTGCGCGTTGACGACCGATGGCCGCGTATTGTGCTGGGGCGCCAACGACCAGCAGCAGATCCAGGGCAGCGGGCCCCTGCAGCTGGCGCAGCCGATCCAGGTGATCGATGACGTGGCCGAGGTCGATGCGCGCGTCTGGTACACCTGCGCCCGCCGCAACGACGGCTCGGTCTGGTGCTGGGGCGCGATCGGGCAGATGTGGTTGACCCACCAGCCGCCGCTGCAAGTGGATCTGAGCGCGATCGCGCAACCGCCACAGCACCTCGCGGTCGGTGGCGACCATGTCTGCCTGCTCGACGCCGACGGTCACGCCTGGTGCTGGGGACGCAACAGCCTGGGCGCGCTGGGCGTCCCGGTCGCCGAGCAGGGCGACACGTTCGACCCGGTGGCGGTGCGCGCGCCGGCACAGCACGAGGTGTTCGCGGGCCTGGCCAGTTCGTGGAACAACAGCTGCGCCATCGAACCGCTGCCCGCTGGCGGCATCCTGTGCTGGGGCGCCAACGACGTCGGCGAGCTCGGTGTCGGCGACACTCGCAGCTGCGAGACGCCGACCGCGGTCGTCGGACTGAGTGGCGCCATTGCGGTCGCCGCAGGCGAGAGCCACACCTGCGCGATCAACAGCAGTCACAATGCCTTCTGCTGGGGCAGCTACAGCTACGGTCAGCTTGGCGACGACCGGTCCGCCGACACCTGGCTGCCGACCGAAGTGACAGCCTTGCGCTGCCGCTAACTGCGGCACCCGCTGAAACCGCTGTTGCGCCGGATCAATTCCGTCTAAAATGATGGATTGCGCAGTGGTCGCAGCACCGCAGCGACGTGCGCGCTCGAGGTGGACGCGTGGCCCAGGTGACCTCAGGCGAACCAGTCAAGCTCAACGTCACCCTCAAGTACCGGACGGTGGAAGAATTCGAGACCGGCTTCGCTGCCAATGTCGGCACCGGTGTCGTCTTCCTGCGCACGCACATGCCCAAGCCGGTTGGCACCCCGGTCAGCATCCAGCTCAACCTGGCCAGCGGCGAAGCCATGCTCAAGGGGATCGGCCAGGTGATTCACATCTGGGCCGAGGCCACCATGCCGTCGGGCCACCAGTCGGGCATGCTGATCAAGTTCATGCCGTCGGACGATCCAAGCGGCATGCTCATCCGCAGCATCCTGTCCAAGTACGGCGAGGGCGCCAACACCCAGATCCAGCCGGGCCCCAAGGCCAAGGTCGAGGCCCCGCGCATTGCGAGCGCGTCGACTGCACCAGCGGGCGCGCCAGCCGGCGCTGCTGCCAATGTCGAAAAAGGATTTTCGCCCACCGAACTGGCGCAGTCGCTGTTGGGGGATGGCCTGGTGCTGATACCGTCGAAACCGTCGACGCCAGGCGCCGCACCGAATTTGCCGCGCCCGCCGCCCGCAGCGCCGGCGATCGCACCGGCCGACTACGTCTGGAAGAAGCCCGAGGCCGCCGCAGCCAAACCGCAACCGTTGAGCGCAGCGGCGCCGGTGACCGCCAGCGCGCCCGCGGCCGACAAAAAGGCATTGCCGTCGCTGGCCGAGCTGGTCTCGGCGTCGCGTTCGCCGTCACCCGCTGCGCCAACTGACAAGGGTGCGCCCCTCGCGGCGGAGAGCATGGTACCTTCGCTGTCAGCGTTGGTTTCGGACTCGTTCCGCAAGCCCAAGGCAGACGCAACACCAGGCGACAAGCCCGCCGACAAACCGGCGGACAAGCCAGCCGAAAAGTCGACCCTGCCGTCGCTGGCCGAGCTCGTGTCGGCCTCGCGCCCAGCAGCCGCTGGGCCGGTGCCGGTCACCCCTACGCCAGTGACACCGCCGGCTGCCGCACCGCTGATCGCGCTGCCGACCGCAGCGGAGGAAGCCGGAGCGAAGATCGCGCGCGTCGTCACCACCAAGCAGGTGGTGTACGGCCACGGCCAGGCAAGCGAGAGTGCCGCCGAGCGGAAAAACGAAGCGGCTGCACCAGCGCCCGACGCAGCGGCCGAACCGTCGTTCGAGGACAACACGCTCGTTGTGGCATTGGATTCGGCCCCACCACCAGCATCGGCGCCCGCGACCGATGGTGCCGACAACCTCTTGAGCTGGGGTCATGACCTCGACGCCGCTCCAGTTGTGCCCGCAGCCCCGACCCCGCCGACGACCGAGGAAGCGCCCGCGCCGTCTCTGGCCGGCGAGACGCCGGCCGCGTCGACGGCATCGGTTTCTGATCCGTTGCTGGCCATTGCTCCCGCACCCGCGCAACCGTTGAGCGCTACGCTGACGAGCGCCGCACCTGCGTTCTCGTCGGCGGACGAATCATTCTTCAAGATTCCGCCGCCGCCGCCTGAGGCCCCGCTGTTCGGTGGTGCAAGCTCGACGCCCGCCATCGAATCGCCGTTTGCAGCCAGGCCCCCACTGGTCGCTGGTGCACTTCTGGAGCCGGCCACGGGATCGCTCGCTGCGACGGCCGAAGTGCCGCCAGCAGAACCACTCGCTGTCGTCGGTCAGTTGCTGGACACCAAGGAAGCACCGGCTGTCGTTCTCGATGACGGGTTCGCCGAGCATGAAGTTGCGTCGGTGCGCCCGGCCATGCTGCCCACTCTGACGCCCGAGTTCGACGCCTCGCAGCCGGCCTTTGTGCAGCTGCCGTTTGCCGGGACCAGCGGCGCCACTGGTGCAGCCGATTTGCTGGCGCCGACACCTGCTGTTGCGTTCCCGACCGAAGCTGCTCCGGCCACCGCGGACGACGCCGCCGCCGACCACAGGCGATCAGCACCGGTCGGAGTGGCGGCCGACGACCGCCCGCGTGGACCGGTGCCCTGGCTGATCGCGGCCGGCATCGGCCTGGCGCTCGGCGCCTCTGCCATCGGGCTGACCAGGTGGTGGCAGTCCGAGCCGATCGAGATCAGCTGGTTCAGATCGGCCAACGACAAGGTGCGCGCGGGCGAGCTGCTCGAGGCGGTCTCGCTCTACCAGAACATCATCCAGCGCGATCCCGAGTTCGCGCTCGCCTATCGCCACCTGGGCATCACCTTCGCGCTATCAGGGGACGCCGATCAGGCCAAGGCCTACCTGGTCAAGTACCTCGAAAAGGGCAAGGACCGCGATGACCTCAATCGCGTCCGCACCTATCTCGGATTGCCAACTCGCTAGTAATTGGTCTCGTCGGCGCCGATGTCGGGCGCGCTGCCATTGTACAGACCAGGCCCGGTACCGTTGGTGTCGACACCGACGTCGAAGCCGGCGTTGATGCAGAGGCTATTGCTCAGCAGCGAGAAGTTGAATGCACCGCGATTGACGTATTGCGGATTGGTGTTCAGGTTGTGAGTGCCCGCCGGCGGAGCCGAGCAGCCGATCGTGTCGTTGTTGAACAGGTCATTGTAGTCGCTGGTAGCAGCGGTCAGTCCGCTCGTGTAGTTGATGGCGCAGTTCGCGTTGTTGGAGAAAATGTTGTCCATGACCTGGTGGCCCGGATCGACGCCGGGCAACGCCGTGTCCGTGTAGCTTACGTAGATGGCATCGTCGCCGCCACTGCCCACGGCGTCGAACGTGTTGTGGTAGACGCTGACGTTGCTGCCAGCCACTGTGATTGCGCGGCCTGCGCTGCTGTAGAAGAAGTTGCGTTCGATGTTGTGGCCGGAAGTGGTGTTGGCCATCGTCACGCAGGTGGCATCGCAGAGCGAAAATCTGTTCTCGTGGATGTACTGGTCGTTGCCACCGGTGATGTTGATGCTGTTGGGGTTGTTGTTGCCGGTCTGGAACACGTTGCCCGGGCCGAACTCGTTGGAACCGCCGGCCACGCTGATCGCCGTGTCGCAGAGACGCAGGGTATTTCCAAAGAACCAGTCGTTGTTCGACGCTGCCGCGATCGTGACACAGGACCGACCGCCGGTCGTGGCGCCGGAGATGTCGAGGTTGGCGACCACCGTGTTGGCAGAGTTGATCGCCAGCGCGGTGTTGGCATATACGAGCCACACACCGCGGTTGCCGATAATCTGAACGCCTGCAGCGTCGTTGATGGTGATGCTGCCGCTGCTGTTGTTCACATTGATGGTCGTCGGGGTCGCGGGCGGGAACACAGCCGGATCGAACGTGATGGTGTCGACGCCGCCCCGGCTCGTTGCCAGCGCGACCGCTTCGCGCAGCGTGCACTCGGTGATGTCGCAGGTGCCGGTCCCTGGATCCGCGGAGCTATTGACAACGATGATCGTCGCGCTGTCGGCGATCACGACCAGGGCCGACGCGTAGCCATGAGTGCCGCCTGCGTCGGTGACCCGCAAAGCGACCGTGAACGTGCCGGCCGCGGCGTATGTGTGCGACCCGGTCTTGGTCGTGGTCGGCGTCGTCCAGGTCCCGCTGTTGTTCCAGTCCCACTCGACCTGCAGATTGGCAGTCGCGGTTTCGGCGTCGGTCGAGCAGCCGGCATCGAAATTGACCGCGCTATTCGTCGCCACCACCGGTCCGTTCACGACACTGAAGCAGCCCACCGGCGGCGTGTTGGCCACCACAGTCCAACTGTCGGTGGTGGTCGCGCCGACGTCGCTGGTGGTGGCCCCGGTGCGCGCGTCAGTACCATTTGCCTGACCGTCCAGCGTGATGGTGCCAAGTGTCGCCGTGGCGCCGACCGCGACCGTGAAATTGAATGTAGCATTGCCGCCCGCTGCAATCGACGTCGGATTGGCGCCGCTGACCGTGATCGTGTACTCGCTGGAAACGTCGGTGGCGCCTGCCTTGAAGATGAGCCAGCTGGCAGCGCTGACCACATTGGCTGCGACCTCGCCGCTATTGGCGACCACCATCGAAACCGCGTAACCGGTCTGCGTCTGCGAGACCTGGGTCGCTGCCGCCGTCACCGAGGTGACCGTGATCGCGGCCGGGTTTTGCACCGCGATGTTCGAGCTGGTCACCGGCGCACCAGTCACCGCGTTGGTTGTGTTGGCGTCGGTGCCGGTGGCGCCCGCGGTCAGCGTGGCATTGGCGCGGACATTGCCCGCCGTGCAGTCATAGACAAAATCGGCAAACGCAGCACCAGCCAGCGTCGCAATATTGGCTGGCGTGGGTCCGGTGCAGAGAGTCCCGGTCGTTCCGCCGATCGTGAATCCGGTTGGCGCGACCACATTTGCCGTGGCCTGGCCCGAGTTGGTCACGCGCAGCGTCGCCTGAAACGTTTGAAGGCGATTGACCGCAGCAGGCACGGTCCAGGCGAGGGTGAAGGCCGGCGCGCTCTGCACCTGGAACGCGCTGCTGGCCACGGCCGCCGCATTGACCGTGGCTCCGCTGTTGGCGTCGGTGCCCTGAGCGCCGGCACTGAGCGTGGCGCTACCGGACGTGTTGCCGGCGGTGCAGCGGTAGATAAAGCCGTGCGAGCCGCCCGAACCGGCGATCGCGGCCGTCAGCGGCGCCTGCAGCACGCAGGTGGTGTTGGTGGGCCCGGTGACAGTAAAGCCGGTCGGCGCGACGGCGTTGGCACTGGCGCCGCCGTTGTTGGTCACGGTGTAAGTGACGTCGAACTGCTGGGTGCGGGTGACCGTTGGCGGTGGCGCGCTCCACGAACCGACCAGCGCCGGCGCAGTCTGCACCGTGATGGTGCCGGTTGCCAGCGGCGCAGCGGTGACCGGGTTGTTGGGCGGATTGGCGTCGGTGCCGCTTGCGCCAGCAGACAGCGTGACCGCTCCAGCACTGGCTCCAAACGTGCAGTTGTAGGTCCAGCTGCGGTTGTTGCCGGCGTTGATGTTGAAGTTGTTGTTCGGTGTCGGACCGGTGCAGATGGCGGACGCCGTACCGCCGACCACGGTGACCGTGATCGACGACGGGATGGTGTTGTTGATGGTGGACCCGCCATTGTTGGTGACGGTCAACGTGATCCCGTTGACGACCTGGCCGACCGTGACGCTGGTCGGCACGCTGCTCCACGCCAGTGAGAGCTGGCCTGGCGTCTGCAGCGAGATCGAGGCGCTGGTGGCCGGTGCCGCGGTCACGTTCGCGCTGCTGTTGACGTCAGTGCCTGCTGCGCCCGCGGTCAGCGTGACCGTGGCGCCGGGAGTTGCACCCGCCGTGCACGAGTAGACGAAGAACGTCTCGCCATTGTTGCCGTCGATGTTGGCAGCGGCGGGCGCCGGAGGCTCGGTGCAGGTGGCGTTGGCGAACGGATTCGCAGCAAGGCCCGTTGGCCCGACGTTGTTGGCTCGCGCTTCGCCGCTGTTGACGACGCGCAGCGTGGCGGTGAAGGGCTGGCTGACGTTGATGCTGGTCGGCACGGTCCACGAAGCGGCAAGCACTGGCGGCCGCTGCACCGCGATGTTGCCGCTGCTGGCCGTCGTCGAATTGACCGTGCCGCCACTGTTTGCGTCGGTGCCGCTCGCGCTGACTGTCAGCGTGGCATCACCGCTGACCGCGCCGACCGTGCACTGGTACACGAAGTCCTGGAAACTGCTGCCAGCGATGTCGGCGTTCGCCGGGGTCGGCGTGGTTGCGTGGCAATTGAGCGAGCCGGTCTCGACGACGGTCCCGGGAGCCACGCCAAGGGCACCGGCCTCGCCGCTGTTGGTCACAGTGAGCGTGACCGTGAACGACTGGTTGTAGGAGACTGCGGTCAACAGGCCGGTCCAGATGGCGGTCAGAGCAGGCGCACTCTGAACCACGATCGTGCCGCTGGTCGCGGCGCTCGCCGTTGCCGGTTGCGAGCTGTTGATGTCGCTGCCCTGGGCGCCCGCCGCAAAGCCGGTGCTGCCGCTCGCGCCGGCAACGCAAGAATAGGTGAATGTTGCCGAGCCGCCGCCCGCGATGTCGGCCGCGGCCGGGGTCGCTGGCTGGCAGACGGCGTTGGTCGGCGCGAACGCGGTTGGAGCCACGCCCTGCGCCGTGGCCTGGCCGCTGTTGGTCACTGTCAGCACTGCGTCGAACGTCTGGCCCGCGGTCAGGGTCGTGGGCACGGTCCAGCCCGCGGCCAGCACCGGCGGGGTCTGCACATGGATGGTGGTCGAGCTGGCCACCGGCGAGCTGATGAAACCGCCGCTCGCCTGATCGGTTCCCTGCGCGACACCGTCGATGACGACGTCGCCCGGTGCCGATGCCGTGAAAGTGTACGCGTACACATGCAGACCGGTCGACGAGATGTCGATGCTGGCCGGCGTCGGTCCGCTGGCCTGAACGATCGATCCGGCTGGAGCGTGCGTGAGCGTGGTCGAGACGCCGAGCGCGCCGCGCAGACCCGAATTGTCGACCTCGACGTCGACGCCAAAGGTCTGGCCGACCGAGACCGCAGCCGGCACGGTGATGGCCGTGTAGAGGTCGGCGCCGTTGGACTGAACCGTCACGTCGGCCGAGTGCACGACGGTTGCGGTGACGTCTTGCTGGTTGTTCTGGTCGACACCCGCGGCCGAGACCTCGAAGTGAAAGCGGCCAGCCGTGACCGCCTGGTAGTCAAACACGAAGGTGTGCGTCGCCGAACCGCTGAGATCGACCGCAGCTGGCGTCGGTCCGGTGGTCAAAGCGGCCAACGCCGGCAGCTGCAAGATCACCGGCGCCACCTGCTGGGCCCGTGCCACGCCGTTGTTGGTGACGTCGACCGTCAGCTGTATGGAGGTGTTGATCGGGGTGCGCAGCGGAGTCACCGAGACCTGCACCGACAGCGCAGCGCCCGGTTCAATGGTTAGCATCGGGCTGGTCGCGGCAGCGGCGTTGTTGGGGCGGCTGGAGAACTCGTTGGCGCCGTTGGCGGCGGCGGTGAAGGTCACGTCTCCCGCGGTCTGCGCAGTGTACGTGAAGACAAAGTCGACGGCGTCACCCGCCGCGATGTCGCTGCTGGCCGGCGTCGGACCGCTGACTCGCGTGGCGGCTCCGCTGCCGTTCTGAACCGGCGTGCCGACCACCACACCCAGCGACGAGCTACCGCCGCTGTTGGCGACGTGCACCGTGACCGTGATCGCCTGACCGATGCTCGCCTTGGCGTGGGAGACCGTGACCGAGGCCACCAGTTCGGCCGGCGCCCAGATCGTCACCGCGTTGTCGATGCCAATGGCGACGTTGTCCGTCGTCGTCGCGGTCAGTCGATAGGCGCCGGCCGCGCTGGCGGCGGGCACCAGCGCGTCAAAGCTGGTGGCGCTGAGATTGCTGACCGTCAAGGCTACGGTGCTCAGGCCGCTGGCCTCGAGAGCAGCGGTCATGCCTGGCGACAGTTTGCTACCAGTGACCGTCAGCGTCTCGGCTGCGTCGTTGACGATGTCGGCTGGCTGCACCGCGCTCAGCACCGGGACTGCTGTGGCGGTCGCGGTGTAGGCATTGGCCAGCGTCGCGCTGTCGCCCGCCGGGGTCTCAACGGTCAGCGGGTAGACGCCGACCGCGATATTCTGCGGCACCACGGCATTGAGGTGCTGATCGTCGACGTAAACGACCTGCGCCAGGTCATGGTTGCCAAGGCGCGCCACGAACGTGGTGTCGATGACCAGGCCACCCGGTTGGCTCACGTCCTGTGTGATCAGCGGCTTGAGGTTATGACCCTCGATGACGACCGGGACAGCTTCACCGTTGTACCCGAGATTCGGCGTGATCTTGACCAGGTCCGGCTTGGGCTGCGGCGTGCTCGCCACGCCGAACTGGCAGCCACCGAACGCCAGCGACAGCGCCAACCCCGTCAACGACACAAGAGCAATCTGCGTACGCATGTCAGCTCTCTCGAAGTAAGTGGTTAGAACAGGTCGAACGCGTACCCGGCCAGCCCGCTGACGCTGCCCCAGCCGCCCTGCATGCCGCCGTAGTTGTAGCGCGCCTTGAGCTGCAGCTCGCCCGGACCCAGGCGCCAGCCAAAGCCGAGCTGCGCCAGTGCACCGAGGGAGATCTGGTGGGACTGCGTGTCCGCGACCAGCCGCAGGTCATACTCGGCCACGCCGCCGACTCCGGCATTGACGCCGAGGTCGTCGGTGAAGTTGAGCTGGTAACCGGCGATCAGCGCCACCGGCACTGCGGCCAGATGATGCTGGAACTGCTGGCCGGCAAGCGGGCCCGTCGTCACCTCGGTCTGGCCATAGTTGTACAAACCGCCCAGCTCCAGAGTGAGCATGGCGCCCGGTAGCAGGTTGCCACCGCGCAGGGTGAGGTCGATCGCCACCATCGGCGCGTAGAGCGCCACGAAGTTGCTGTTGAGACCAACGTTCGCGCCGAGCATCAGCACGCGCTGCTTGGCCTTGAGCGCGAACGACAGCTCGGCCGACTCGTCCGCGCCGCGCGGCTTGATGAGGACCGTATCGTGGGTCGCCGAATAGGACTCGGGCGGCGTGTAGTGCGCGACGTACTTGCCGCGGCCGGTCTGCTTGGCCGCGTCCAGCTGGCCGAGCTTGGCCTTGCCCTCGAGGGTCAACCCATCGACCGGGTTGCCGAAGCGGTCGCTGACCTCGACCTCGACCGGAACGGCGTTGCCGGGGCTTGCGACCAGGTCCTGGACATCGGCGCGCAACGCCACCTTCTGCGGCGCGTCCGGCTTGAGCTTGAGCATCGCGCTCGCCGTCACATCCTTGTCACCAGCACGCAACGAGACCTTGATGGCGATCTGGCGTTGGTCGGGCAACTTGTCGGGCAGCGTCAGCGTCGCCTCGTAGTTGCCGGGGCTCGCCTCGCGCATCGCGCTGAAGGTGCCGACCGCGCAGCTGAATGCCGGTTCGCCGGTGACCGCCACGCCGCGCTCGTCGAGCACCGCCACCTTGACCACCGGCGGCTGCCCGCCGGCGACGAACTCGGGCGGCTCGACCGCGACCTGCAGTTGGCTCGCGTTGGCGGCAGCGATCGAAAGGTCGAACTTGCTCATCGACGCCTTTAGCTTGAGCAGTGTGGCGACGACGGTCGAGGTGCGGCCGCCGCTGCCGACCGGCGCCTTGTAGAAAGCGTTGTAGACGCCAGCCTCGACCGGTTGCACCTTGCTGATCTCGCCCAGGTCGGCCTTGAGCACGATCGGCGCATTGGCCAGCGGCTCGCCGCGCTCGGTGACGGCGAAGATCTGCACACCGGTCGCGGTCTTGCCATCGGCTGCGGCGCCGCTGCGCAGCGGCACGGCCAGAATGCGCGAAAACGGCACCGGCTCCAGCGGGATGCGCTGCGTGCCAGCGGTCGCCACCGAGAAACCCGGCGGCACCTCGACCCGCACCGTGGCCTGCCCGCTCTTGTCGGTCTTGGCCGGACCGAACGTTCGGTCGCCGATGACGACCGAGACATCGGAGTTGGGCTTGCCCTTGACTGCCAGTTCGCCCTGGCCGAGCAGCCACACCACGATGTGACCGGTCTGCGGTGCGCCGTTGACCGACGCCACCGCGGCGATGATCGCGAGGTGCGGAAAGTACTGCTCGGGCGCGGTGAAAGTTGCGGTGTACTTGCCCGGACCGGCCGGCTGTGGTGCGCTGACCGCGCCAACGCTGGTGTAAAGCCGCACGTCCGAGATGGCGGCGCCAGCCGTGCCGACCTCGATCGCGACCACCGATTCCTTCTGCGTGCCCAGCAACACCTGCGGTGGATCGCTGGTGAGCTTGAGCCCGCGGGTCGCCGTCTCCTGGGCCGCGGTTGTATTCGCCGCTCCGATCGCTGCCAACAACGCGAGCGCCGCACCCACCCCGTTGCCCTGTTGTCGCATCATTGGCCTGGACCCCACTTGATGGCGGGTTTTTTGCCGGCCGGAGCGGCCAGCCTCTTGACCCGCGTGATCGGATTGAGCTCGTGCCGGTTCTCGGTGCCGGTGAACAGCCGCGCCACCACCGCGATCGCGTTCTCGCCGTCGACCAGCGGCACCACCGCGCTGAATCCACCCTTGGCGTCGACGTTGGCGGGCGCGCCGTTGACGGTCACCTCGGTCATCAGCTCGGTCTGTCCCTTGATGACGATGCTCGGAGTGGCCACCTTGTTGCCGCGCGGCTCGACCACGCGAAGGTCGGGCTTGTGGTCGGCGGCAAATGCCGCAACCGGTGGCCGGCCTGGTATTGCCCAGCTGACGGTATTGGCGGTGAGCGAAACGGTCTTGCCGGCCGAGACCAGCGCCGCCTCGCCCTCCTGCGCGCTGACGACCAGCAGATCGGGCCGGGCCTGGACTGCGAACTCACCGCGCGTGCCATGTACGCGCGCCTTGCCGTCGTGCGTCGCGATTTCGATCGGCTCGCCGCCCTCTCGCAACTGCAATTTCACCTCGCCACTGTCCAGCCAGATCTTGGTCACTTCCTTGTCAAACTGGATGGTCGTGCTGGCGCTCAGCGCGATCGACGCGGCCGGTCCGATCGCGATGGTGGCACCCGATTCGGCGCCGCTGCGCAGGGAACTGCCCGGGTCGAAGCGGTCGCCCACGCTGGCCGACTGCCAGGTGCCAATGCGACCCTTGCGCTCGACCGTGCCCTCGATCGTTTGCAGCGTGAGGGCACCGTCCACGGCCGCCGGAATGCTCGCCGGCAACTTTTGCTGGTCCGCGACGACGGCCGGTTCGCTGGCGGGCGCCGATGCGCTGGGGGTTGCCGGGCGTGGCGGCAGGGGAAGCAGGTCCTTGCGCCAGTCGTTGGACGCCAGCGCGCCCAGGGCCAGGCGTCCTCCAGCAAATACGACCACGCCAAGAACCAGGGCAGCGAGCCAGTGACTCAAACGCATGTGGCGTCCTGCATTCGTAGAATTGGACGAAAAAAATATCAGTATTCAGGCCATAGAACAATCGCATCCTCGCCGCCAGGTCGTCTAGACCTGAGGTCGGAGTTGACCGTATATATCAACAGCAGAAGAGAGGCGGAGGAACCCATGCTAAGGAAAAACTACTTCTGGCTGATCTGCATCGCGCTGGTCGGGGCCATCGTGGCCGCGATCAGTGGATCGCGCGCTGGATCATCGGCGCCGGGCAACGACACCGCTGGCGTCGTCCAGCAGCGGCAGCAGCGGCCTCGAGTCGAGGTGGTCTTCGTGCTCGACACCACCGGCAGCATGGGCGGACTGATCCAGGGCGCCAAGCAAAAGATCTGGTCGATCGTCAACGAGATCGCCAAGGGCCGGCCCACGCCCGAGGTGCGGCTCGGCCTCATCGGCTACCGCGACCGCGGTGACCAGTACGTGACCACCCGTGTCGACCTGACCAACGACCTGGATGCGGTGTACGAGAAGCTGATGGCGTTTAACGCCGACGGCGGCGGCGACACGCCCGAGTCGGTCAACCAGGCGCTCGGTGAGGCGGTCAACCAGATGAGCTGGTCGAGCGACCGGCGCGCGCTCAAGGTGGTGTTCCTGGTCGGCGATGCACCGCCGCACATGGACTACGCGCAGGACACCAAGTACCAGGACACCTGCCAGCAGGCGGTGCGCAAGGACATCATCATCAACGCCATCCAGTGCGGCACCGACGGCGACACCACCCGCGCCTGGAACGACATCGCCCATCGCTCCGAGGGCAGCTACGTGGCCATCGCGCAGAGCGGTGGCACGGTCGCCATCGCCACTCCCTTCGACTCGCGGCTGACCGAGCTTTCAGCCAAGTTCGACGGCACCTACCTCGCCTATGGCAGCGCCGGGGAGCGCACTGCCAGCAAGACCAAGATGGCGCGGGCGGCTGACATGGCGATCGCCGCAGCGCCCGAGGCGGCGGCTGCGCGCGCCGAGTTCCGCGCCAAGGCCGAACCGGCCGTGCCCGGCAAGGGTGACCTGCTCGGCGCGGTCGGCGGTGGTGGCCTCGCCCTCGACAAACTGGCCGAGAGCGAGTTGCCCGACGAGATGGCCGGCATGACCGCCGACCAGCGCAACGGCTATCTGCAGAAGAAGAAGGCCGAGCGCGAGGAGATCCAGCGCGAGATCGCCAAGCTGAGCCAGGAGCGCGACGAGTACGTCAAAAAGGAAAAAGCCAAGCAGGGCGAGGCCAAGGACGCGTTCGACACCACGGTGATCGAATCGATCCGGTCCAAGGCAGCCAAAAAGGGCATCAGCTACTGACCGCGGCCGCGCCCCCCTCGATGATGCAGACCGTTTCTGTCGACGCGAACATCAGCGTGCACCGCGCCTTCGTGCTGTCGGCGCTGATGCCGGGCTGGGGCCTCAGCTATGCCGGCCTGCGGACGGCGGGTCGCAGTCTGCTGGCAGTGGTCATCCTGTTGCTGGTCGCGTTTGCCGTGTTGATGGGCGCGGCCTGGCTCAACGCCATCACCTCGGTGCTGACCGGCGCGGTCGCGCTGCGCACCGATTTCTGGATCGGCACCGGCATCTGCGCGCTGACCCTGTACGCCATCTGGGTGGCTGCGCTCGCGATCACGATCGACCTGGCCATGCGCCGCCGCGCGGCCGCCGGTCTGGAGCCGCAGCGCCACGCCGGCTGGGGTGGTTTGTTCTCGTGGCTGTGCCCGGGCGCAGCGCAGATCTACGGCGGCGCGCGGACTTTCGGCTACCTGCTGTGCGCGGCCAGCGGCGGCGTGCTGCTGTTGCAGGTGATCGCGGCCCTCGACACGGGCCACCGCGTGCGCGCGCTGTTCGAGCAGGCTGACCCGCTCACCCTGCAGCCGATCGTGCTGGCCGAGCGCGCCATGGCCCTGCTGAGCCAGTCCGACATCAGCGCCGGCCATCTGCTCGGCGACCTGCTCGCCACCGTGGCCATGGCGCTCGCCATGTGGTCGCTGCGGCGCGCGCCAAGCGGTCCCACGCCCGCGAAGCGGGCACTGGTGGCCGGCGCCATCGGCTACCTGTGCCCGGGTGCGCCGCAATTGCAGCAGGCGCGTCCGATCTCGGGTCTGCTCATCGTCGTCGGCTACGCCGCGCTGCACGTGACGTCCGCCGTGCTGGTGGCGCGCAGCAACGGCACAACGACCGACTGGCTCGGCTGGCTGGCGCTGGCGCTGCAGTGGGGCGCGCTGCTCGAGGCCGCGATTCGCGCCGCAATCACGCCGCCGACGACCACAGCTTCAGTTTCCTAGTCGAGCACGCGGACCACACCGGCCGTGCCGTCGACCTCGAGCGGCTGGCCGTCGCGGATGCTGCTGGTCGCAGCGCCGACGTTGACCACGGCCGGGATACCCAGCTCGCGGGCCACGATGGCGCCATGGCTGAGCAACCCGCCGACGTCCATCACGATCGCGGCTGCGGTCATGAAGTAAGGCGTCCAGCCCGGGTCGGTGAACGGTGCCACCAGGATCTCGCCGGGCAACACCTGGACCTGCGCATCGGCGCGCAGCACGACGCGAGCCCGGCCGCGCGCACAACCTGGACTGGCGGCCAGGCCGTGCCACTCGACGGCAGGCGCCGCCGGCCGCGCTGCAGCCATCTCGCCCGGGATGTAGGCGTTGACGATCACTGGCGGCGGCGTGCTCGTCAAATGGCGCGCGTGGTCGAGGCGGCGCGCCTCGACCAGCGTCGACAGGTCAGACAGCTGCCCGCACAGGACCGGCTCGATCTCCTCGAACGTGAGCATGAAGATCTGCTCGCGTGAGGCAAGCTGCGCGCGCCGGACCAGCCGGTTGCCTGCCTCCAGCGCCGCGCGGCGCAACAGGTCGACCCGGCGCACGCCCTCGCTCTTGAGGTTTTCGCGCACCGCCTGCGCCTGCTGCGCCAGCCGCACGAACCAGCCGAACAGCCAGCGCTTGATCGGATTGCGCAACCGCTGCCGGCAGCTGCCGACCAGCTGCTGTTGCAGCGCCCGGCTTCGCTCATGGCGGCCCAGTGGATCGACGTCGTCACCGGGCATCAGATACGCCTGTACCAGGCGCAGCAGGTAGTCCGGAGTCTCGGACCAGCGTGCCACCGCCACGTCCATCTCGGCCCGGGTGTGGTGACCGTGGCGCGCCACGAAGTCATTCCATGACGCCAGCCAGGCTGGCCCGCCTGCGCAGCGCTCGAGGGCACGCGCGGCGGTGGTGAAATCGGGGGCTGCCCGCAAAGCCTCGACCACAGCGTCGTCGGCGCGCGCCTGCTGCGCGAGTTGCTACAGCGCCAGCCCCGCGTTGGCCGAATCCATGCCGCCGATACCCGAAAGCAACCGGCTGGCGATGGCGCCGTCGTCGTCATCCAGCCAGCGCCGGCACAGCGTGAATATGCCGTTGCCCGACGCCA
>Ga0315268_10001026_pt1 | contig 32716 bp, 27 predicted proteins | sample C1_top_MG_FD_204535 | JGI IMG/M metagenome (GOLD analysis project Ga0315268, IMG submission 204535) | Sediment microbial communities from Yellowstone Lake, YNP, Wyoming, USA - C1_top | ecosystem: Environmental > Aquatic > Freshwater > Lake > Sediment | place: USA: Wyoming | collected 2017-08-01
TGAATTGTCAGCCATTCTCGTCAGGCCAATTGGGCGTGGATCACTGGATGAGATAATCTTCCAGATGGATGGGCTCCACAAGCTTGCCAGACAGGGAATGTCCGTCATCAATCCGCCAGCGGCCATCGAGAAAGCGGTCGACAAGTACTATGCTCTCGCCTTACTCGACGAGCACGGCATTCCGGTGCCAAAGACCGTTGTGACGCAGGACGTCCGTGAGGCTATGCGGGCATACCGAGATTTCGGAGGCGAAGCCGTGATCAAGCCGGTCTTCGGTTCCAGAGGCATCGGTGTTGCCAGGATTCGTGATGAAGACATCGCGGAACGCGTCATGCGAACACTGAGGTTCTACAGGCACGTGTTGTATGTTCAAGAGTTCGTCCGCCACGGAACACGCGACATCCGCACATTCGTGATCGGAGGAAGAGTCGTAGCCGGCATCTTCAGAGTCTCAGACTCTTGGAAGACAAACGTGAGCAGAGGGGCCACGCCGAAACAGTTCAAAGTCGATCCGGAAGTGGAAGCGCTCGCGGTGAAAGCAGCGGCAACTCTCGGATGCAAGATCGCCGGCGTCGACATAATGGAAAGCGAGCATGGTCCGGTTGTGCATGAAGTGAATTCTCAACCTGGCTGGAGAGGGCTACAGACCACCACGAACCTGCGGATAGCAGACGAGATAGCCGCATTCGTGATTCAAGAAGCCAAGAAATGATTCAGACGACATTAACTCGCGAGCGGCAACAGATAGTCGGTCCCTCCAGCTTCGGGGGAGCCGATCAAGATCCTGTGACTGACTCCTGAGGACGACTCCACCCTCTCGAGCTTTCCTCTGCATGAGACTGTTTCGCCTTCGACCGCCACATCTGCGTACAGTCCTTCGTAGCTCACTATTCGATCCAAGCCCCTGACCGCAGGGCTACCCTTCATTTCCGGCTGCTCGATTTGATATACAGCAGGCATGAACATGCTCTCTTCTGCGCTGGCTATCCTTGCTGTCGCGTCGATGATTCCAAGCGGCTTGTACCGGTCATCGCCATACTCTCCGTGGACCTCCATCTCCGTGTGGACTGCGTGAATCGAGAAGTCTGTTCCCTCGAACGAGCCGATGTTCCATTTCCGTGCGAGTAGGGCTACGGCATCTTGCCGCGTCAATGGGGTTGACCTCAACCTTTCGGAAATCCACTTCTCTCTAGACGTTCCGGTGAGCTTGCGAATCTCACGTGATGGCGAATTCTCCGGCGTGTGCAGGAAGGTCTTGACGCGAAGAGCGTTGGCGAATCCATAAACGACTAGATCGATGTCGGAAAACCTTGGGTTATGTATGCGCGCAAGTATGGAGCCAGTCAGGCCAAGAGACTCGATCTGCACGCCTGCCCCTTTCGAGAGCACCTGTGTGAGCTTAGTTGCCTTGCTCTCAAGCTCGTCGCGGCTCTTGGCGCTCTGGAGTTCAAGGAGCCTTGTCTCAGGAAACAGGTGCGAGGCGATCCTATCTTTCGGGACGGCGGGAAGCGAGATTCCTTCCACGGCTGATTCGAATATGTACTGCGGAGCCTCTTGGCTGAGAAAGCGCATTGAATCCATGACGGATAGGACATTGTAGGTCGCGAGTGCTCTGCGGTAGCGGGAGTGACCTGTGCCCCATTTGCCCTGTTCATCTGGGACGTACTTCAGATACGCGATGACTCGGTCGGCTGGGTGAAGGTTTCCAATGACCGTAAAGATGAAACCCTCAGGAGTGATGAGACAATCCCTGTCCCGAAACGAGCGCAAGCAGCCTCCTGCTCCATGCGATCCAGATGAGAATCGAGGTAGATATGACTGATGAAATCCACGGAAACCGTTACTGTAAGAAAGATTGACTTGGCCTCTCACAAGGACGAGGTCACGTCGGACCAGGCAGCCGTGGAGACTCCCATAACGATCCATGTCAACAAGGAGCCAGTGGCAACACTCTTTGCGACCCCTGATGCCCAGGCTGAGCTGGCAATCGGGTACCTCTTGGGCGAAGGGATACTCAGATCCTACTCAGACATCGAAGACATAGCCTGCAGTGACACGACGACGAGTGTGCACGTGCGCACGAAACCGCGTGCACAGGTTAGAACTGAGGAAGCGAAAGTGATTCGACTCCTCACGACAGCGTGTGGATCATCTGAGGACTTCCATCGCTTGCTCGATAGGATCGACAAGCCGCTCGTCAAGTCCAGACTCCGTGTCTCTGCCTCCGCGATCGCATCAATGATGGTTAGATTCAACGAACACTCACGGGAGTTCAGGCGAATTGGCAGCTTCCAATACGCGGCGGCCTTCTTGGAAGAGGAGATGAGAGTCTTCTTTGAAGATGTGGGTCGCCACAATGCCATTGACAAGACCGTTGGGAGAATCATCAGGACCGGACTCGATCCTTCCAAGGTCGTCTTAGTAGGCTCTGGTAGACAGTCTGCTGCCGAGGTGATCAAGGCGGCGCGGGTTGGAATCCCGATCACGATTTCGATCAGAGGCCCGATCTACTCTGGAGTTCTCGCGGCGAAGAAGACTGGAATCACTCTCTGCTGCTATGCGAAAGGATCGAGAATGAACATATACTCCGGATTCGAGAGGATCATTCTTGACAGCTAGCTTCGCTCGAGAAGATGGCTGTCACCCAACTTGAGAGCTGGTCGCGGATCGCAAATACCGGCCATATCTTGCAAGCGCGTACATGGCCCTCGCGGCCCTTTCAGGCGTCTCGTATGCTGGAATGCCATACTTCTCGAAACGCGTTCGGAAATCCACCGCCATCTCGGTTCCACCAACATCACATGCAAGGATTGGTTTCGTGCAGCCTTTGTGAGTCTCAGCAATCGCTTGGACCACATCGTCAAGAATTGGTGGTGCTTGGTGGAACGGCATCACGAGGACGCCGTCAACTTCAGGGACCTCCATGAGAATCCGCAACACCTTCGTGAACATCTCACTCGTTCCCTGGCCCGAAAGATCCAGCGGGTTGGATCCCGTCATGATGCCAAGCAACTCGCCTTTCGATTTCATCTCCTCGAGCTTCTTCAGCGTGATCTCAGAGAGGCTGTCAACTTTCAAGCCTGATTCGATGCAGGCGTCAGCGGCAATTACTCCTGGTCCGCCTGCATTCGTCAGGATTGATATGTGATCGCCGAGTGTTGGCTTCTGGAATTGGAGAGCTCTGCCCATGTCGAAGAATTCTTCCATTGTTTGGGCTCTTACAATTCCGGATTGAGTGAATGCAGCGTCATAGATCCTGTCAACCCCAGCAAGTGCGGCCGTGTGCGAGGCCGCTGCTCGCGCACCTGCTTCGGTTCTGCCGGATTTGAAGGCGACAATGGGTTTCAGCTTTGTGAATCTCCGTGCGGCATCAACGAATTCGCGTCCTCCTTTGAGGCCTTCGATGTAGAGTAGAATGACCTTCGTCTTCTCGTCTTGGCTGAAGAAGTCGAGCAGCTCGCGCTCGTCTACGTCGCATCTGTTGCCTAGGCTCACGAATGTTCGCACTCCCATCATGCTACCGGTCATGTAGTCGAGTGCCGCGACGCCGAATCCTCCGCTTTGGCTGATCAAAGCGATGTGCCCCGGCATAGGACGTGGTGTCGCTACCACTTCTCTGCCATCAGAGAGCATCTTGACTTCTGGAAGAAAGAGCGTGTCCATTCCGGAATACGGATCATATATTCCCAGACAATTCGGTCCGATTATCCTGATGCCGGTGTCTGTTCCCGCTTTGCTCAGTTTCTCGTCAAGTCGGGTGTTACCTACTTCCCGGAAACCGGAAGAGATCACAATTGCGGCTTTGGCGTTCTTGGAGGCGCCCTCTCCGATAACGCCTGGGACGCCTTCAGCCGGGATGACAACAACTAGCGTTTCAACGTCTTGAGGGATTTCGCGTAAAGATGGGTAGCATTTTTGTCCCAAGATTGTGGGATATCTTGGGTTGACAGGGAAGAGCTCGGCTTTGAGGAGCCCCCTCCGCTTGTTCTCTATCAGATTGTGAGCGACGATGTTCCCGACTTTGTTGGAGATTGGAGACGCGCCTACCACTGCTATTGACTGCGGATCAAAGAAAGCTCTGAGCTTTTCTCTCGACGAGGTCATGTTTCCTGCCAACAAGTATTGAGTGCTTGATCTAGGTCAAGTCTCTTTGCGATGTTCTGTGGGCTTCTCGCTTGCGCCTTTAGTCTTCGTGTTCATTTCCCTAGCCCGTGATTCGACGTACTCTCTCACTTTCTCTTCGCTGTACTTCTCGGCCTCCTGCTGTTTCTGCAGGTGCTCCTTGATTGTGCTCAGCAGATGTTCCATGGTGAAGGGCTTCACAATGTAGCCATCAACACCTTTGTTGATTGCTTGGATAGCGTTGTCAAGGGACGGGTAGCCCGTTACGATGATCCTGACCATCCTCGGGGTGATTTGACCCATCGATGTCAGCAATTCTACTCCGTCGATGTCCGGCAGACGTATGTCAACCAATGCGAGGTTGTAGAATGTGGCCTTGGATTTGGCAATCGCTGCCTGCCCAGTCTCTGCCGTATCGACCAGATAGCCTTCCTCCTCAAGAACAGTCTTGAGCGATTTCCGTAAGCCTTCCTCGTCGTCGACAACAAGGATCCGCGCGGCCGCCATCTCCTTCATTCCCCATTGTCCACCTCCTTCACTTCATCGTTTGATTTGTCCGTTACGATTAGGCAACACGATACCGGCAGCCATCGTCTCGCCCGCTTGGTCTACGGGGTCGCACCCGGAAGCGGGTCGGGCTTGGCTCGAACCTTCTTCTCCCGTAATCTCCGAGAACCCCTCGGGCCCAAGACTCGCCCACATAACGCGCCCACTCTGCCCATTCAATACTGCCAGTCTCATTGTGGCCCAAGGCGACTGCCAAGTCTCTTGACTGTGTAGTCACCTAGGTTGCCGTGCTGCAGTCACGCTTGTCGAACTGGCTATTTCCGGATTCGTATTCGTCTTATGATGCATTCCCGGCCGGCCGATATCGACAGAGGCTCCCCACATTGAGGGCAATTGAATGTGGGCACGGCTATGTGGAATTGCTTGTCCTCGAGAAAGGACAGTGGGCCGTCGTATCCACAACTGTCGCATCGGCCGCGGCCTGGTACCTGATTGATCTTCAGCTTGGAGTTCTTGGCGATCGTCTTGTCGGTGAGGATCTTGTAGGAGAATCTGACCTGCTCAATACCGAGGAACGTCAGATCGCCGATCTCAAGTTCAACTTCGATGACCTTCACAGCGTGTTGTTTCTCTGCCTCACTTAGAACTGCCTCGACGATCTGGCTGGTCCTTGAGAATTCATGCATGGATTGTCAGCGTTCATGTTGACTTAGGATGCGGGATTGAGCCCTAGCGCCGCTGCAACTTCCTTGGCGCCTTCGCCAGTCCTACAGTTGGCGAGGACCACTGAGGTTCTGGCGTTTATGTTACGCACGTCACCAGACAGCTTGTCCATATCGACGCCCATCGGGCGAGCGAGATCGATCTTGTTGATGACGGCAACGTCAGCATCTGCAAAGATGAACGGGTGCTTCACTACCATATACGGTCCCTCAGTCACACTAATCACGACAACTCTCTTGTTGGAGCCGAGTGGGAAATCTGCTGGACAGATAAGGTTCCCGACATTCTCGATGAAGAGCACGTCAAGAGCCGTCAAGTCGAGTTTTCCGAGCGCCTTTCTTACGAGGTTCGCATCGAGATGGCACTCTCGGCCAGTGTTGATCTGAACAGCTTGAATTCCAAGGCTCGCTATACGGTCAGAATCGATCTTGGAGGTGAGGTCTCCTTTGAAAGCGGCAATTCGATATCGCGCCTTCAACAGTCGGACAAGCTGCTCGATAAGGGAGGTCTTCCCTGCTCCGACCGATCCCATTATGTCGATCGTGCGAACACCATGCTTCTGCAGCTGTTTGCGGTTCTCTTCGGCTATTTGGTCATTTGCACGTTTCAGGTTCTCGTCAAGCTCGATGTCGAAGATCTCTCCCGGCTCGCCTTGCACAATCTGCGTCATGACCGATCCGCGTCCTGACGCCAATCCCGATCTCCGATTAATGAGGTTGTTGCGAACACATGGACTCGCTGATCTGCTAGGGCAGAACAGTCAGCTCGGTCATTGTTGACGCGACGCGGAGACTATATTTGAGCCCTGGATCTATCGCCTATGCCTGCTGGCCAATGGCAAACGTTGCCCGTTGGGAATCACGCATGCGAGGTGAGTCGGTTTGACTGATGAGTATATATCAATGGCCCATGGTGCGGGCGGGTCCACGATGGACGCACTCATCAAGCGGTACATACTGAAGCACCTTGGCGGAAGCAAGGCCGAGGTTCCCCTCGAAGCACTTGATGACGCAGGCGTCATCAACGGGATCGTCCTCAAGTCCGACTCCTACACTGTGAAACCGCTATTCTTCCCCGGAGGAGACATAGGAAGGCTATCCGTTTCCGGAACTGTGAACGATATTTCTGCATTGGGCGCAGAGCCCTTGGCGCTTGCTGCAGGGTTCATCTGTGAAGAGGGATTCCCGCTCGCTGACCTCGAACGCATACTCACAAGCATGAGCGAGACGTGCAAGGAAGCTGGAGTTTCGGTGATAACGGGCGACACGAAGGTCGTGGAGCGTGGCGCACTAGACAAACTCATAGTAAACTCTTCGGGCGTCGGCCGCAGAAGCCCGTTTCTCGACAAGAACCTAGATGAGGTCAGGAAGTCTCGCGAGCTCCGTGAAGAATGGCTGCTCGACTCCAACATCCGGTCCGGAGATCGGATAATTCTCTCAGGCGCAATTGGTGATCACGGGATAGCTGTGCTCTCTGCCCGTGAAGGATACGGATTCGAGACAAGAGTGCAGTCAGATGCCGCGCCTCTGAACCACATGATTGGACAAGTTCTGGAAGTAGGAGGTGTGGTGAGCATGAAAGATCCGACTCGTGGAGGCGTTGCGAATCTGCTGAATGAATGGTCCGAAAAGTCGAAAGTCGGCATTCTCATTCGAGATGACAAGATACCACTCCATACGGGAGTTCGAGCAGCGTGTGAGATGCTCGGCCTCGATCCGCTTGAAATCGGTAACGAAGGCAAGATCATGCTTGCAGTTGTCAGGGAGAAAGCTGATGAGGTTCTCGCCAAGCTCAGGAACACGGACCACGGAAAAGAGGCCGAGATTATTGGATACGCTACTGACGACTTTGACATTGTTGCCGTTGAGACCTCGGTCGGTGGAAAAAGAATACTCGCAAAACCACTTGGTGACCCAGTGCCACGAATCTGCTGAGCAGAATGCTGGACCCAAAAACGTTTAATGTGTCGGCCACGGGTTGAGATGCGCGCTGGCAGATCGGATGCCCTGGTCGTTCAGCGGTCCAGGATGATGGCCTGTCACGCCATCGACGCGGGAGATCAGGATGACTGATCCGCGATTTCGAATCCCGCCCAGGGCGCCAGCCACCTTCATCTCAGGTGATTGCGTGAAGTTGGAGATCGAAATCTGTTGCCGACTCATTGGGATCTGACAGAGTTATCTATGAGAACGCGAATTGTCAGGCAGGAAATGTCATGACAGACACCGGCCTAGATGTGCCATTCGTTCCGACCCCACGACCAATAGTACGAAGGATGCTGAGCCTTGCCGACATAAGGCCTGGCGAACGGCTGATCGATCTCGGTGCCGGTGACGGAAGGATCGTCATGACCGCCGCTAGCGAATTCGGCGCCAGAGCGCTTGGTGTGGAGCTTCACCCTGAACGATACTCCATCATACGCAACAGCGCAGCCTCACTGAAACCGAACCTGCACGCCTTGAGACAGGATTTCTTCAAGACGGATCTCTCAAATGCGGATATTGTGACGATGTATCTTCTGCCCTCGGTCAACGAGGCTTTGCGCAAGAAACTGGAAAGAGAACTGCGAAGCGGGACCCGCGTCGTCTCTCATGACTTCTCGATTCCGGACTGGACACCGGCGCGGGTCGAGCTTATACAAGGCCCACTAGGGTTACACGCGTTGTATTTGTACAAGGTGTAGAGGAAACGCCTGTTTCTCAGGAGCGCATTGTCACTGGCGGCAAGTGGCATAGGCACGGATCTGCAGGCTGCATTTCGGCAATCGATATCGAAGGAAACTGTGGAACGCTCTTGACATTTACCACTTGTTCAGGGCTTTCCTGACTTTCCTCTTGACTCGGCCCTTTGTTGTCCACTTGCGTCCTTTGTGTTTTCCAGTCTTCGCCTTTCGCTTGGCCATGGTCCAAATATGCGCGTTCTGCGGCTAAGAGCTTTGCGGGACGCTGACATGAGAATCCCAGCAGTCGACAAGAGGATACTTGGTGTGACGGGGCTGCCTGGCGCAGGGAAGACGATGTTTTGCGAGGCCGTTCGCGCACAGTCGTATGATGTTTTCTCCTGCGGGGACATCGTGAAAGATGAGGCGATCAGGCGGGGGCTGACAGTGACGGCGTCAACGATGGCAGCAGTCTCGCTAGAGATAAGGAAAAGGGAGGGCCCAGCCGGTGTTTCGAAACGACTGTTGTCAAAGATCGAGAGCTCGAAGAGTAAGGCTGTGGCAGTAGATGGAATTAGAAGCCTAGAAGAAGTGGAGTTGCTCCAATCCTATTCCGCGAACACGATCATCATCGCTGTTCATGCGGCACCGAAGATTAGGTTTGAAAGGATCATGATCAGAGGGCGCCAAGATGATACGAGGACTTGGGAGGAGTTCAGAGCAAGAGACAGACGCGAACTCGGCTACGGAATAGGAAACGCGATCGCTCTCGCGGACAGAATGTTGCTTAATGAGGAAAACGCGGACTCATTCTTGCACCGCATCAATCTTCTTCTCAAATCAATCGTCTAGCGTAGCAGACCTATTCGCGAGAGATACCTGAGACTCGCGGCCCTGCGGCGTCATGACGACTCCAAAAGCGTTATCTCCGAACACCAATTACGGATAGATGGAGATCAAGATGCCTAGGGGATTGCCGGCTCCTCAGTTCGAGATACGGGAGTTATGGGTCAAGTGGATGGAGAACGGAGTCGTGAAGCAAGCGTGGAATATGCTTCAGGATGTCGGATCTCCCGAACCCAGACACACACATACTTGGCCTAAGATTCCAGAATGGAATCAGAGGATGGGCGGATTCAACTTCCAGATTGAAGCTACGATACTCAATAAGACCAGCGCGACCTTGAACCTGAAGTTCAGAACTCAAACATGCCCGAGAGGCACGTACGGGCTTCCACCTATGCCCAAGCCGCCGTGCGGAGATCTAGTTGACAGTGGCGCAGCCGCTACAGTCGGACCGTACGGAACGGTTCTCATGCCTGTCTTCCAGCTGCGAATGTGGGGAAAGGACATTGACCAGCATTGTGAGATCGTTGACGCAAACGACCAAACGGTCTACAACTGTATCGTGCGATACCGCGACAATTCCGAATATCGCGCAGACGATTGGTACATCCCGATTGACTCTGTCGGAGCAGTAGGAATCCCAAGCGTCTCCACTTGGCAGAAGAAGCTGGATCTCGGCAGCTTGTTCGGAGCAGCATTGAAGTCCGTTAGTAGGAATCGTCAGGAAATAAACAGGATGGACGGATATAACGGGAACCACGGCGACAACATGACCGAGAACCTGCGCATGATCACTGAAGTGCTTCGCTCCAAGCAATCCCAACCCCCGGCCGATGCACTTCGGTACGCCAGCCAAATGCTGCAGAGTAACGGAGCGGGCGGAAGCAGCAGATACTATGCTCAAGGGCTAAACGACGCTGCCGGGATGCTGAGAGACAAACCCGAAATGGACCAAGGCGATGTCGCCAACCTAGTTCTATCTCTACTGAATGCGGTTCCAGCCCAATCCGATCCCAACCGGTCTCAGGCGAGCGACAATGTGCTTGAGCAGATGATGGGAGTCAGTCGTCAACAGCCTCCACCTCCGACCAAGAATACAAGCGCGACCGCATCTCAATTGCTGAGCGTGGCAATTCCCGCCGCATTGGCTTTCATGCAGGCCAAGCAAGCCGGATCTGAAACCAAGTCTGCTGCGGTTCAGTCACTAATGAACGGCCTTGTGGGAGGGCAGGTCAACCCCCTTCAGGCCAAGACACCACGCGCGGCCGCGGGCAGTCTAATTGCTCAAAGCATCCTCCAAGCAATGCTTGGATGAGAATACTCCGACCGCGAAACGGGGCGCCTAGCTGTATCTTGAAGTTGGCCTGTCCGATAGGTGAGGGATACTTGAGTCTGCTGAGGTTTCGGATGTCAGTGATTGCCACGCAGATATGACGAAAACGATTCCTACGTCGCTCATTGTTTATGACGCGATGTGTCTTTTGCAAAGGCGAGAGTACTCCGGCAGTCGCAAGTCGAACGACTCGGCAGACAAGCGAATCAACGGTTTCTGCCGGGAGAGGAACAGGGCTGAACAATAGTTTGGTCCCGCGGGCCTGATTTGAACAGGCGACATTCCGTCTCTCAGTTGAGGGTCTCCGGTTTCCGTTGTCCGCCTGATAGGCTGACGTGGCCCGCGCCCTAGGCGCAGGTCTACAGCGTCTCCGTCAGGCTATTCGCCTGACTCGGAAGCTCTACCAGGCTGAGCTACCGCGGGATCGACAGCACTCACCGAACGGCCTTGAAATAAAGATTACCGGCGACGATCTGGAGGGATTCTCTCTTGGTCACGAAGGCATGTACCAGACTTGCGCAGGATGTCTCGGAGGCACTTCAGAGCGTGATCGATGTCTCTTCCTTGATCGTTCTGAGAACGATCACGGTTTCCGTTCCGGCGATCCCTTCAATTTCGCCGATCTTGTCAAGTATTCCCGCCAACTGCTCGGAAGTGGTTGTCCTCATCTTGAGGATGGAGTAGTAGGCACCTGTGACATCGTGGATTTCGCAGATGTCCTCGATATTCATCAGTTGCGCGAGCATCTTCGGATACGATCTTGGTTCCGCTTTGACGAGTGCGAATGCGGTTACTTGCTTTCCAACACTCGGGGGATTCAGGATTGCTCTGAAACCCTTGATGACCCCGCTCTTCTGAAGCTTCTTCACTCTGACAAATACGGTGGCTTCGCTTGTTCCGACCTCTTTGGCGATTTCCTTGAATGAGATTCGGGCATCTTGCTGTAGCGTCCTCAGGATCTTCTTATCGACATCGTCTAGATCTGGCAAGACGATCACCAACTGCTGAGGGGAGCAGATATATGAAGGATTTCTAACACCGAACGCTCAACACAATACGGAATCCGCCGCTGCATCCCTAAGGCTTATTAATGAATCCATAACACCTATGCGGCTTCACCTACTGAAACATGAACAAGTGAGTGAAAACGATGGTGGAACGAGTTGTTCTAGCCTATTCGGGTGGCCTAGACACGTCAGTGGCCATCCCTTGGATCAAAGAGAAGTACGATGCTGAAGTCATCACAATGACTGCCGATGTGGGCCAGGGTGATGATTTTCAGGCGATCGAACAGAAAGCACTGAAGGTCGGCGCTATCAAGCACTTCTATTTCGATGTGAAGGATGAGTTTGCCAAGAACTATGTCTTCGCAGGAATCAAGGCCAATGTGCTCTACGAGGGCAAGTACCCGCTCAGCACCGCGCTGGGCCGACCGCTCATTGTGGAGAAACTCGTTGAGGTTGCCCACAAGGAGAACGCCAGCGCAGTGGCGCACGGATGCACGGGCAAAGGCAATGACCAAGTCAGATTCGACGTAGGCGTTAGGTCATTGTCGCCTGATCTCAGGATCATTGCGCCCGTTCGCGAATGGAATATGACAAGAGCTGAAGAAATCAAGTACGCAAACCAAAAAGGCATCCCGATCCCGGTGACTCTGGACAGCCCATACAGCATCGACCAGAGCCTCTTCGGACGATCCGTAGAGTCAGGCATTCTTGAGAATGCGAATCTCGAGCCGCCGGCTGATGCGTACGAGTGGACAGTTCCACCAGAGAAGGCACCTGACGAACCTGAATATCTTGAAATCGAATTCGACCAAGGCAAACCCGTCGCCTTGAACGGCAAGCTTCTGGGCCCGGCAAAACTGATCGAGAACCTGAATGCGATCGCAGGGCGCCACGGCATAGGCAGAATCGATCACCTCGAAGACCGGCTTGTCGGCATCAAGTCAAGGGAAGTGTACGAGTGTCCCGCCGCGATGGTTCTGCTTGAAGCTCACCACGACCTTGAGAAATGCGTGCTGACAAGGCACGAAGTGTACTTCAAGCAACAGGTGGAGCAGCAATGGGCCTTTCTCGTCTACACGGGACTCTGGCACGATCCACTCCGCGAGGATCTTGACGCATTCATAGAGAAGACCCAAGAACGAGTCACGGGGACAGCCCGCTTGAAACTCTACAAGGGACTTGCGATTGTGGTGGGACGCTCGTCCGCAATGTCGCTCTACGACGCGAACCTTGCAACGTATGAAAAAGGCTCCAAATTCGACCCAGGATGGTCCGTCGGATTCATCCAAATCTGGGGGCTACCATCGAGAGTGGCATACAACACCAAGCTCAAGAAGAAGCAAGCACTTCCGATCGTTTCCAAAGTTCCAAGCCAACCCAAGACGAACAAGTAGCCTCGGAGCCCTGGGATCACAGTCCCATCGTGGAAGTCGGCCACTATCTATCGTATGCACAGAGCACGGCAGCAGCGCAGAAGGGAGCGAGCGCCCGGTCATCTAGGCGGCATCCAAGACGGAGGGACATACTATGTCGCTACTATACCGCGCTTCCAGACTTGGGCCGGCTCGAAAGGAAGCTCGAAGGTTCATCTCCAGCACGGAATCTGACAAGTACCTGTTTGAATCTGTGGTTGAGATCAATCAGGCACATGTCGTCATGCTCGCGAACCAAGCAATCATAGCTCGAGACCACGCCGGCAAAATCTTGAAAGTGCTTGCGAAAATGCGTACGATGCCTGAAATTCCGAGCGCGGAGGACGTGCACGCGACCGTCGAGGAGGCGGTGATAATACGGGCGGGCAGTTCCGCGGGCGGAAATCTCCAGCTGGCGAAGAGCCGTAACGATCAGGTCGCCGCAGCTATACGGATGCGCCTTCGGAGCGAACTGCTCCAAGTCATGGACTTGCTGATTGCACTTCTGACGGAGATGCAGAAGATTATCGGTAAGTATTCGAAGACGCTGTTTGTCGGCAGGACACACCTTCAACCTGCTGAGCCGATAACCTACGGGCACTACTTGATGGCTTTTCACGACACCGTCGCCCGTGACCTTCAGAGGCTTGAGGAATCCTACGCTCGCCTCAATCTGTCACCGATGGGAGCATGTGCTCTTGCCGGCACCAGCGTTCCGATCAACCGCGACGAGGTGGCTACACTGTTGGGATTCGACGGCTTGGTCGAGAATTCATTAGACGCAGTAGGTTCCAGAGATTTTGCGCTTGAGTTTCTTGCCAATATGACAACATTGTCGATTGATATCAGCCGACTTGCGGAGGACTGGATGCTCAATACAACGCCTGAGGTAGGTTACCTGCAGCTACCCAAAGATCTCTCCTTTGCAAGTAGCATCATGCCACAGAAGAAGAACCCAGACGTAATCGAACTCATCCGCGCTAAGTGCGCCTTTCCCGTTGGAGCGTTTTCACAGATCGCGACAATCCTTCACTCTCTTCCTATGAGCTACAACTTGGACTTGCAGGAGATCACACCGACGCTGTGGGCGTCGTCAAGAACAATCCGGGACGTGATCCCGATTGTCCGGATTCTGGTCTCTCAGATCAAGGTCTCAGATGTCGAAATGGATCGCCCAGATCTTGTTATGATAACGTCAACGGAGATCGCCAACATTCTGGTGACTGAGTTCGGACTTCCATTCCGTCGCGCCCACCAGCTCGTGGCATCGACCGCAAGCGAGTTCTCGCAAAGTGGGGCGAGCGAGCCAGGGGCTTGGATTCAGCTCGTGTGTCAGAAAGCGAACCAAATCGTTCTGGAGCGATCCGACAAACTGAGAGCCTCGCTATCCCGAGCTCAAACCCACAGAGCGATCGTGATGCGCAAGAGATCCACAGGATCTCCCGCACCAAGAGAGACTCTGAGGCTGCTGAGAAAGCGAGCCATCAGCCTCGGGAAGGTTGTCAGCCGACAGCATGCAAGACGCAAGCGGCTCTTTCAGTGTAAGGCTCGATTGCACAGAGAGATCTTGCGTCTCACCAAGTAACTAGCACTTGAGACACAGCACGGATGGCTGGGTCAGGATTTCTTCCTTAGGCCAGCCATCAGTGCTTCTGCGGCTTTCCGTATTTCTTCCAAGGATCCTTCGTCTTCTATGGTGGAGTAGTCTCCAAGCGGCTGTCCGGTGATCACGGCCTTTATGAGGCGCCTCATGATCTTGCCACTCCTCGTTTTCGGCAGCATGTCGACGAAGTCTATGTCATCGACCACTACGATCTTTCCGAGCGATTTCTGCACGAGCGCTCTGAGGCTCTTCCTCAACTCTTCGTTCGGTGCATGGCCGGACTTCAGGACGACGAAGGCCGCTGCGACTTCTCCTCTTACCGGATCTGGTTTGCCCACGACAGCTGCCTCGGCCACGGCTGGGTGACCGACAAGTGTGCTCTCGATCTCGATCGTGCCGATTCGGTGGCTTGCTATCTTTATGACTTCATCCATTCTGCCGAGGAACCAGATGTATCCGTCCTCATCTCGTAGTGCCGCGTCTCCGGTATAGTAGCGGCGTGGAATGCGTTCCCAGTAATCCTTCACGTACCGGTCGTGATCCCCCCACAGAGTCGGAGTCAGGCCGGGGAAAGGACGGAGACATACGAAGGTTCCTTTCGCATTGACTGGAAGTGACTCGCCACGCTCGTTCACTATGTCCGCTTCAATGCCAGGCAACGGAATAGTCGCCGAGCCAGGTTTGATCGGCAACATGGCGATCCCTGCGGGATTCCCAACCATCGGGCCGCTACTCTCTGTCTGCCACATGTGATCGATTACAGGCACCCTGTCCTTCAGCACGGTCTGCTGTAACCACTTCCATGCCGCGGGATTGAGAACCTCACCCGCACACACTACGAGGTTAATGGAGCTGAGATCATGTTTCGCGGGATACTCGTCACCGAACTTCATCATAGCCCTGACGCCTGTTGGAGAGATCCACATCTTGCTGACCCGATGCTTCTCCGCTATCCGCCACCAGACATCCGGCGCTGGATAATCCGGGACACCTTCGTACATGAGGGTCGTACAGCCGAAGAGCAATGGCGCGTAGGCAACGTAGCTGTGACCAACGATCCATCCGATGTCTGACGTAGACCACCAGATGTCCCGGTCACTCATGTTGTAGACCCATTTGCCCATGGAGTGAATGTAGACTTGGTAGCTGCCGTGAGGTTGCACTGTTCCTTTCGGTTTGGCTGTTGTGCCTGAGGTGTGGAGGATGAAAGCTAGCTCATTCGACTCGACAGGGACGAAATCGGTCTTCTCTGATTTGCCTGCGTCAAGCGCCTCGTCCCAAAACAGATCTCTTCCTTTCTTCATGTTTGGCTCCTTCTGAGCTCTCTTGAGGAGGACGACTTTCTGGACTTGACTAGGGGTTTCCAGTGCCTCGTCAACAACTTCCTTGAGCCCGACCTCTTTGCCCCGCCTATAGGATACATCGGCAGTCAACAGAACTTTCGAGCCTGCGTCCACCATCCTCTCAGCCAGCGCTCCAGATCCGAAACCGCCAAAGACCACAGAGTGAATTGCCCCGATACGAGTGCACGCCAGCATGGCCTCAACAGCTTCAGGGACCATTGGCATGTAGATCGTCACCCGGTCACCTTTCTCCACGCCCTGAGCCCTGAGAGCGCCGGCCAACTTCTTCACGTCATCGAGCAACTTGTTGTAGGTGAGGACTTTCGTTTCGTTTGTCTCTCCCGACTCCCAGATGATGGCTGGTTTGTCGCCTCGTCCTCTTTCCAGAACGTGACGGTCTACACAGTTGTAGGAGAGGTTCGTTGTTCCTGCCGTGAACCACTTGAAGGTCGGATAGTTCCATTCGAAGACACGTTCCCAAGGTTTGAACCAGTGGAGCTCGCGGGCAGCTTCTCCCCAGAAACCCTCCGTGTCTTTCAAAGCGCGTTCCAGAATCTCCTTGAGATGCTGTGGATACTCTACCTTCTGCGGCGTGCTCATTCCATTTCCACTCGGATGGGGCGATGCGAACGGCGACATCAAATAAAAGCCTTTGACTAGGCGTGAGGAGGCGAACTATTGCGCCGCATATTCGAGTGCATTCAGAATCGCCGCAGAAATACAGCTGAGGCAGCCCAGATCTGGAAATACTAAATACTCAACGTGCTAAGCCCGAAGAGCGGAGCCGAGATGTCAATCGTCTGGAGACCGACTGGCAAGTACGCCAACGAGAGCAACATCAAGCAATTCATGGAGAAGCACGGCATAGGCACACTCGACGAACTGATTCGACGTTCCATAGACGACCTCGAGTGGTTCTGGGACGCAGCTTCAAAGGACTTGAATATTGAATGGTTCAAGCCTTACGAGAAGGTGTTGGACACCTCGAGGGGTGTTCAATGGGCTCGCTGGTTTGTTGGTGGAAAGCTGAACATCACGCACAACTGCATTGACCGGCACGCGAGAACGAGAGGCGACAAGACAGCCATCATCTGGCAAGGCGAAGACGGGGAAGTCAGGAGACTCTCCTACAGGACGCTGTGTGATGAAGTCAACAGATTTGCCAACGGACTCAAGAGTCTCGGCGTGGGCAAGGGCGACGCTATCGGACTCTACATGCCGATGTCCCCGCAGGTACCGATTGCTATGTTCGCCGCATTCAAGCTCGGAGCCATATGCGTCCCGATTTTCTCAGGCTTCGGCGCTTCAGCTGTCGCATCCCGACTGAATGATGTTCACGCAAAGATCCTGGTAACCGCGGACGGAACGCTCAGAAAGGGCAAGAGCCTTCAGGTCAAGAAGGAGGCGGATGCTGCAGCGGATCTTGTGAAGAGCATCAAGCATGTGATTGTCTACAACCGGCTCAAGATTGAAGTGCCATGGTCAAGTGTGCGTGACATATGGTGGGACGACCTGGTCAAGGATCTGCCTAGAGAATGTGTAACGGCTCAGTTGGATTCTGAGGATGTGTCTCTGGTCCTCTACAGTTCAGGAACCACTGGCAAGCCGAAAGGCACCGTGCACACACACGCGGGACCGCTGATCGAATGCACAAAGGATGTGGGATACCATTTCGATACGAAGAGTGATGATGTCTTCTTCTGGGTCACCGACATCGGCTGGATGATGGGCCCATGGATGCTCATCGGCGTTTTCGATCTCGGAGGTACCGTGGTCCTGTTCGAGGGCGCGTTCGACTATCCCAGTCCGGACAGGTTGTGGAAGATGGTCGATGACTTCAAGATAACTACGTTCGGAATCTCACCGACCCTTGTCAGACTGCTCATGAGGTATGGCGACCAGCACCTCGCGATTCACGACCTCTCAACCCTGAGAATACTGGGCTCTACGGGTGAGCCTTGGGATCCAGAATCATGGACTTGGTTCTTCGAGAAGATAGGCGGGTCAAGATGCCCAATCATCAATATCACAGGCGGCACCGAACTGATCGCACCCCACCTAACACCTTCCCCGCTTTCTCCACTCAAGCCCTGCACCGTTGGAGGCCCCGGCCTCGGAATGGATATGGACGTCTTCAACGAGAAGGGGCAACCAGTGCGAGAAGAGGTGGGCTACCTCGTCATGAAGAAACCATGCCCATCTATGACCAAAGGATTCTGGAACGACCCGCAAAGGTACATCGAGACCTACTGGTCCAGATGGCCGAACGTATGGTATCACGCGGACTGGGCACGCGTAGACAAAGACGGATTCTGGTTCGTGCTCGGCAGAGCTGACGACACGATCAAAGTCTCAGGCAGACGCGTCGGCCCAGCAGAAGTTGAGTCAGCACTTATGGAGCATCCAAGCGTTTCGGAAGCTGCTGCAGTCGGCGTGCCGGATGAGGTGAAAGGTGAAGAAGTCACATGCTTCGTGGTCCTCAAGCCTAGCGTCAAGGCAGGCGAGGATCTCAGAGAAGCGCTGAAGGATCAAGTGGCAAACGTGATGGGGAAGACCTTCAGACCCAGGGATGTTAGGTTTGTGAGGCAACTCCCCAAGACACGCTCAGGAAAAGTGGTGAGAAGACTGATCAGATCTACACTGCTCGGCAAGACGGAGTCGGGAGACCTCTCCACGCTGGACAACCCAGAAGCCCTCGACGATATCGCAAAGGCCTCTTAACGAGCACAAGGCATAGAGCCGACCGCCGGCTGCAGTGTTCGACCATTAAGTAGCGTTCAGCTCGGAGACTAACTTGTCAATCTCGCCTTCGGTATTGTAGAAGTGCGGTGATATCCTCAGCCCGCCACCTCTGACAGAAATCACAATTCCTCTCTTCAGCAGCCGCTCAGCAACCAAGTCAGGTTCACGACATGCAAACTTGACAATACCGGATCTGAAAGCTTCGTCCAGACAGCTTCTCACTTGCACGTTGGCGCTTCGTTTCACTCCATCGATCACGCGGTCAACATGTGAGCGGATTCTGGCCTGTATAGCAGCGATGCCGACTTCCTGTAGAAGGGCAATGGATTCCCTCATCCCTGCGAAACCTGGGAAATTCAGTTGGCCGCCCTCGTATCTGCGGGCTGTGTGCGCCGGTTGGAATTCTCTGAAGCTGAAGTCCATTGAGTTCTCGTCAGAGCGGTAGCCCACAATCGTAGGCCAGAGTTCCCCAAACAGCTCATGTCTCACATACACGAAGCCTGTCGAGATCGGCGAGAGCAGCCACTTGTAACCACTCGTTGCGAGAAAGTCGACGCCTACCTTCGACATGTCAACCGGCATTTCGCCGACCGCTTGAACCGCGTCTGTGGCGACCAATGCGCCGTTCTCGTGTGCGATCCTCGACAGTTCCTTGAGGTCGATCTTGAATCCATTCACGTATTGAACATATGAGATGGCGACGACACGTGTTCTCGGATCGATTGCCTCAGAGAAGTCTTCCATCCGTAGTATTCCGCCATGGTTCCGGACCACCTTCAACTCTATGCCCTGGCGCCGAGCGAGAGCCTGCCAAGGGTAGAGATTAGATGGGAACTCCATGTCACAGGTGACTACGCTGGATCCCTTCTCGTATGTCAGGCCGTTTGCGACGATGGCTATGCCCTCAGATGTGTTGTATGTCAGGGCGATCTCCTCGACTCTTGCCCCAATCAGGTTTGCGATTGACTGCCTCACCGCCTCAGCCGTCTCCTCCCAAGACTCCCAGTGAAGATCCCCTTCGCATTTCTCCTCAGTGACCCGGCAAACAGACTCAACAGTCTTTCTCGGGAGCGGTCCAACAGCAGCGTGATCGAAGTAAGCGTATTTCCTCGTGACAGGGAATTCCTTGCGTATGCTCTCGATATCCAAGGAGAACCTCTCAACAGCGGTCAAGAATGTTTGTCAGGCCATTTAACTCTGAGTCAATGTTTGGCTCGTGAGCAATGGCGATTCACTGCGTGTGCGCAGGCAAGAGACTCGCCCACACACGGAATTGGGAAACGACGACAAACGACGGTTCAGACTACGAAATGGAACGAGGCAGGCAAGCAGGGGAGCACCCTCCAAGTGAGTCGTGTGTCAGACAGCCTGCCATCAGCATTCTACTGAAGAGGCGATCTGGCATGAATTGGCTTGTGTTGCTCGATGGTCTGGCGTGCACAACTTTCACCCGACTCGGTCAAAAGACCCCCACATTTTCCCCTGCCGACCCTCATGCGAAGGAACTGGCGTGCACCGCAAATCGTATTGATGTAGGCTTTGTAAGGTGGATCTGAAGTATCACTCAGGTGCGCACTCTGACAAAACATGAAGCGTATATCAATATAGTGAACGTCGTCGCGTCGGCCACACTCAACCAGACGATAGACCTCAACTCGATTGTACGGCTTTTTCCTGGCGTCGAGTATAGACCTGAGCAGTTCCCTGGACTCGTATATCGGCTGAAGAAGCCGAAGACCGCGACACTCATCTTCAACTCTGGGAAGATGGTGTGCACCGGAGCGACATCCGAGAAGCTAGCAAGGAAGGCGGTCACAAAAGTTGTCGATGAACTCAAGAGGAACGGCATAGTCATCCTTGGAAAGCCGGAAATCCAGATCCAGAACATAGTATCCTCAGTGGGGCTGGGAGGCCACGTTGACCTAGAAAAAACAACATACTCGCTGAAGAGGACAATGTACGAACCCGAACAATTCCCAGGACTCATCTACAGAATGGATGACCCCAAGGTAGTGATACTGATCTTTGCGACCGGAAAGCTAGTGGTTACAGGTGCCAAGAAAGAAGCGGAAGTGTCCAGAGCTGTCGCAAGGCTGCAGGAAACGCTCGAAGAGAAAGGACTGATAACCTACTAGCAAATGCCGACCTGCAAGTGGTAGGTTGGGCGGGTGACATCGCTGAGCCTCACCGCCCGCGACGCTAGCTGAAGAAATCGCTATCCTAAATGGTCCCGAGACCGTCACGATTAGACTCTTAGAACCATGTTGTCGCTCGCCTCAGCCCGTCCATTCCGAACAGTCGAACGATGAGAGGAATGACACCAGTGACTCAAGGACCTGAAACGAGGTCAGGCTACAAGTGGATGGTTCTGCTAGTGACGACGATAGGCTCTTTCATGGCACCATTCGATGGTAGCGTAGTGACGATCGCTATTCCATCAATTGCCTCCTCAATGATGATCGGGCTTGAGACCGTTGTCTGGATATCCTTAGCCTACCTGCTTGTTCTGACGGTTCTACTGATCAACGCAGGGAGACTCGCGGACCTGAGAGGAAGAAAACGCACATACGTCCTCGGGTTCATCATCTTCACGGCAGGATCGATCCTCTGCGCTCTTTCCACGACCGGATATCAGCTCGTTCTATTCCGAGCACTACAGGGCGTCGGCGCTGCGTTCATAGCGGCCAACAGCCCGGCTATCGTGACCGAATCGTTCCAGAGCTGGGAACGAGGAAAAGCGCTAGGCGTCAATGCGATGGCGGTCTATGTGGGGCTCACCACTGGCCCAGTTATCGGCGGCTTTTTGGTGCAGACTCTCGGGTGGAGGTCGATCTTCTACGTCAACGTTCCGATCGGCATCTTGGTTGTCACTCTGGCTTCAATCAAGTTGAGGGAAAAACCAAGCTCATTGGCGGCCGAGAGATTCGATTTCGCCGGGGCTGTCACACTCTCAGTTGCACTAGCTTCATTGCTAGTGGTTCTTACGCTTGGAGGGAGCTTTGGCTGGATCTCGCCTTACATTTTGGCGCTCTTGGTGCTCACCGTGAGCACATTTCTGCTCTTCGCATACACGGAGGGCAGATCGGTACCGTATCCGATCTTCGATCTTTCGCTCTTCGCGAGGAATCGCTTGTTTGCCGCCGCCAACATCGCGGCGCTTCTCAACTACATCGCTGTCAGTGGCGTGACTTTCATGATCTCGATTTACCTTCAGGATATTCGGGGACTGCAGCCTGAGAGTGCGGGCCTCTTTCTGATCGCGATGTCAGTTGCAATGGCGCTCCTGTCTCCCCTGAGTGGCTGGTTGGCGGATAGGTTCGGTTCAAGATCGCTAAGCACGGCGGGCATGGTCATCGTCACGGTAGGGTTGTTCCTGTTGTCGCAACTTGATGAAGCATCACCCGCAGGGGACATTGTCTTGAGGCTGACTTTCCTTGGAATCGGTTTTGGGTTGTTCGTCTCGCCGAATACTCGCGCCGTCATGAGCTCAGTAGACGGAAACAAGCTCGGTGTCGCTTCGGGAACTCTTAGCACGATGCGAGCTACTGGTCAGTCAGTCGGGCTAGCCCTGGCGACTGCGGTCATCGCCTCCGCAGTACCTCCGCAACTGATGCTTCAACTCTTCACAGGCTTAACTACACAGAGCCCCGTCGCGGGAGGCGAATTCATTGCCGGTATGAGCAGGGTGTTCGTGATCGCGTCTGGGATAAGCGCGGTTGGCACCGTGGCGTCTCTCGTAAGAGGACGCGAGTCATCTGACAGAGAATCGGTGAGACAGCATGATGTGGGAGCCTCGTAGAAGCACAGCCCACTGGACCGTTCTCATCGCGCAGGCTCCACCGGGGGAAGATCCTCCAAGCGAAAGTACTCCTCGTACGAGTCGGCCCCGACCTTCCATTGGGGCGGAAACGCGTCCCTGTCGACAGTGCGCGTCAGCTCGTAGAACAGAGTCTTCAGGGTGCTAGGGATCACTCCCGCGCGGTACATGCGTTCCAATGCGGGGCGAGCATGATGCTCAGACGTGAATACGCAATCCTCCAAGAGGAAGACCTGCAAACCCATTTCGACTAGCCCCAGCGCTGATTGGAGAATGCAAACGTCGGTCTCAGCACCTGCAACAATCATCTGTGGCAGCTGCATCCCGCTAATCGCTTCCCGAATTGTGGGATCAGAGCAAAGATTGTACGTTCGTTTCACGAATCGCTTGCCATGGGATGGAAAGACTCTCTCAAGACGCTCCGGCAGCCAACCTTTCGTTTCCACGGGGTGCTCAAATGTTGCCATCAGCGGCAAATCAAGCCAATCGGCTAGGACTAGCAGACGCTCGACCCGCATGAGTACCGGTTCCTTGGCTCCATGCATAATATCCCAGAAGGAGGGCTGCGCATCGACAAGCACAATGCCTACTCTGCCAGCCTCGACGGTGGGAATGGGCATAGGCGGTCCTTCAGAACAGTGTCGTCGCACATGATATTGTTGTTGATGGAAAGGCCGAGCTGATCTGGCAGAGACACGTGATCGTGGTGTTAGACCGGATTGAACGACTGTCGCTCGACTACTCGGTCGTGATCGCCCAGACAACGCTGGAAGCTTCAAATCCTGAGCAAACTACAGGGAGGCAGTTGGACCAGGCCGACACTGTCGGGTGTGTAAGGTGACACAGATTGGGTGCCAGAATTTCAGCTGACTGGTCGTATCAAGGGATGCGAGCAGTAGTTCTCGAGAACGCAGATCTGCGTGTTACGGTTCTGACTGATTATGGTGCAAAGGTTCTGGAATTCAGACTGAAACACAAGGCTCGCGACCTATTGTACCATAACCCACGTGTTGAGATCCGAACTCCGGTCTACGGTGTGAACGTGGACAATTGGTGGCACGGCGGAATAGATGAGTGTATTCCCAACTGTCATCCATCCTCGTACCGGGGTGAGGAGTATCCCAACCTTGGAGAAGTCTGGTCTCTGCCTTGGAATTCTGAGATCGAGAAGGACACAGCTGAGGAGGTGACGGTTCATCTGTGGCGGACGACGATCATCGCGCCCCTGTTACTTGAGCGTTGGATGACGCTGAGAGATCACGGATCTATTCTAGAGATGCGCCACAAGGTCACGAATCTTGGGTTTTCTGACTTGCAGTTTCTGTGGGGAATCCACCCGGGACTCGCAATCAACTCCTCTTCGCGAATCGATATCCCGCAATCCAGAGTGATAGTTGACACATCATATCCGGACAATCGTCTAGGGCACGCTGGCGATTCATACAATTGGCCCTACGCCAAGACTGCTGATGGCAAGACCGTGGATATGCGAATGGTTGCACCTCCCGAATCACAAACTTGGGATTTGCACTATGCCACGGAACTGAGCGACGGGTGGCTCGCAGTCACCGATTCGTCAGCGAAATTGGGTTTCGGCATGGTTTTTCCAAAGGACATCTTCAGGTGCATCTACCTATGGCTGGTCTATGGCGGGTGGCGTGGCCTGCATTGCGTTGCCGTCGAGGCATGGACCGGGTACCCTAGTAAACTGGAAGCAGCCGCCAGAAACGGCACCTGCTCAAGCCTAGGCGCGGGAGACAGCTTGAACTGCGAAACCCGTCTCGTCGGGCACGAAGGATTCACGAGGGTTGATCGAATCAAACCCGATGGAGAAGTTGAAGGCACCTAGGAAATACGCCGTGGCTCAGGGGGCGAGCTATTCTTAAGCGACGTCGAATGCCTCAGCTGAACGGCAGCAAGATCTCAAACTCAGGCTTGAACCTTGAAACGAGTCACAGTACCCACGCGCAATTCGGGCCGCAACAGTAGCCTGACTTTGAAGTTCCCTGAAAAATGGCACGTGCAAAAATGTCACATGTATGGGTACAAAGCGCCTGAACTTACGAACCGCCAGATCGAAGCCGCCATTGCCAAGCCGATCCACTCGGACACACTGAGCAAGCTAGCATCAAGGAGATCGGAGGCGGTAATCCTGTTCGATGACATCACGAGGCCAACTCAATGCTCCGGAATCGTCCCGCACGTGCTCGCCGGACTTGCCAAAGGTGGCATCACGGATGACCACATCAGGTTCATTGCGGCACTGGGTGCTCACGCAGCGAACAATCGTGTTGATTTTGTGAACAAGATCGGAGAGGACGCGGTGCGCAAGTACAGGGTTTACAATCACAACCCATTCGCGAACTTGCGAGACTTGGGCGTAACAAAGAGAGGAACCCCGGTCCAGATCAACGAGGAAGTTATGGCCTGCGATCTGAAGATCGGAATCGGCTGTATTGTCCCTCATTCAATGGCCGGCTTCAGTGGCGGAGGAAAGATCATCCTCCCCGGAGTTGCGTCAGTCGAGAGTATCTGCCATAACCATTGCGACATCGGCGAAGAATGCTTTGGACGTGTCTCGTCAACCGGATTCGGACCCATCGAGAACAACGCCTCCCGTGCCGATATTGATGAAGCCTCGAAGATGGCCGGCCTTGATTTCAAGATAGACGTAATCATCAATGAGCAGGGAGAGACTTCAGGAGTCTTCGCCGGGGACCCATACGAGGAGTGGAGGAAAGGAACGGAGGTTGGCAAGAGGACATATCTGACAGATTTCTCCGCTGGCGCTGACGTGGTCGTGGCAAACGCCTACCTCAAGGAGAATCAAGCTGTCGCGGCGATGAACATCGCAGCACGCGCCGTTCGAGATGGTGGAACCGTCGTGCTTCTCGTCAACTCACCTGAGGGTCAGAACACGCACTATCTGTACGGGAAATTCGGGAAACATCTTGGAGGGCAGTTGTGGGCGCGCCCACCCACGCACTCTAGGAAGATGACAATTGTCGTCTGCTCCCGCTACAAGGAGAGAGATCCCATGCTGGAGATTGCGGACCCGGAACACCTAGTCTGGACCAGAACATGGAGCGAGACAATCGAGGCTATCGCAGCTTCGACTAACGTGAGCAGACCGAGGGTAGTTGTCTTCCCGGCAGCGGGCATTCAAGTTCCCAGCTCGGCATATCAATAACTATCTGGGAACGTTCGATAACCGAGACTTCACGCAGTAATATTCAAAGAGAAGACCGATTCTCTCAAAGCAGAGTCGGCGGTTGAATAGACATGCGTCTTAAGGACAAGGTGGCTATCGTTACCGGTTCAACTTCTGGGATCGGCGAGGCCGCGGCCGTTCTCTTTGCTCGAGAGGGAGCTAAGGTAGTAGTCGTTGGCCGTCGCCGGAAAGAGGGAGAAAGAGTCGTGAAACAAATCCGACACGAGGGCGGAGAGGCAATCTTTGTTCGAGCTGACGTGTCCAATGAAGGCCAAGTAAAGAGGATGGTGCAGACGACTGTCAAGACCTATGGTGCAGTGGACGTCCTCTTCAACAACGCTGGCACGATGGTGTCAAAGAAGCTACACGAGACCACGAATGATGAGTGGAACCGTGTGATGAATGTGGACCTCAGGGGCGTGTTCTGGTGCAGCAAGTATGTTGTCCCGCACATGAAGACGCGCGGCGGAGGAAGCATCATCATGTGCTCCTCAGCGAATGCAATTGTGGCCGAGCCTGAGTTAGGCGCCTACTGCGCAGCTAAGGGCGCCATCGATGCGATGACTCGGTCGATGGCTCTGGACTATGGCCCTGATCGGATACGTGTGAACGCTATCTGCCCGGGCTACATCGATACGCCCCTAGGAGATGAGTACTTCAATAAGCTGCCGGACCCCGCGGGCGCAAAGAGAAAAGCTGGAGCATTGCATGCCTTGGGGCGCATGGGTACATCTATGGAGATAGCCTACTGTGCCCTGTTCCTTGCGAGCGACGAATCATCATTTGTGACCGGAGAGTGTTTGGTGGCTGATGGCGGCCTCTCGGTGATAGTCAACCCGGCGCCAGCACTCCAAGCGTAGTTGGATGTTCGGGCGGGCTGCACACACGCACCGCTGGGGATCAATCACCGGAGATAGAAGCGTAGACTCGGAAGAAGAAAGAGATTGGCCTCAGTTGCCGACCTGAGGCCAACTTGATAGTTGACTGCCTACTCAGGCGGGATCTCCTTGAACAGGTAGTCTAGGTTGATGCCTTGCTTGGCACGTATTGCGCGGCTGATGTAGTATCCGATTATCCCTGCCAGCAGTATTCCGAATGTCAGTGCGAGGCCTTGGATTGGCTCAGACATTCCGAGTCTCGGGTCTGTAACGTAGATGTAGGCGACGAATAGTTCGCCGACCACCGTTACTATGCCAGCTATGGTGCACAGTGGAATGCCAGCCACTTCTATCTTGGCGGGCGAGTTCCTGTATAGCTCCGGCTTTGTGTATGGGAAGACTATTGCTGTGAGCCCCATTAGGAACATCACGACAGCCCCGGCAAGCCCCGCCAGGATCAGGAGCGCGAAGAAGCCTGCTCCCCAAACTGACCAGACGAAGAACCCTACGCTGATTACTCCGCAGATGATGATGGCGATTAGCGGTGAGTGAGTACGCTCATTCACTTCGGAGATCTTCTCAGGGATCACACGGTCGAAAGACCAAGCGAAAATGGCCTTGATTGGCTGGACGATCTGTATGAAGTGAACCAGCGGGGTCCAGGCGATGAAGGTTATGGCAATGAACCACGGGATCGCTAGGCCTCCTGGGATGATCCCCGCCAATAGCGGCAGCATCGGGCTGACAGGCAAGCCATACTTGTCGGGGGCGACTGCGGAAAGGTAGTTGGCAGAAGAGATGAACTGCTCACCGATGGTATTGAAGATGAGCAGAACCATCACGATCAGAACAGCGTACTGAATCACCGCAGCCCACAGCGTAGAATACCATTGGCGCCGAGTCGCAGCACCTTTGATCTCACCCGAAAACGCTACCGACCACCAGGTCCACATGCCGAAAGCCATGATTGCTGGAATGACCGGTATAGTGGCTCCAAGATCGTAGGTGCCTCGATACTCAAGTCCTTGGGCCGCTGCTTCCTGGATGTAGAAGTGGTACGAATCTGCCTGTCCTGTGAACGGTTGAGCGAATGCATTGAATCTGGCTATGAATGTGATTTGAGGGGTGACAAGAAGTATCACCCCCATCGCCACCAAACCAATCATGGCGACGACGAATAGGATGTTCTGAAAGAGCATCAGTCTCCGCATGCCCAAGGCGATCATGACGCATGAGAGTGCGATGCCCAACAATCCGATCAGGAAGTTCCATGGTGGAACGGCGAGCGAGCCGGCCAATTCGACCAGTGCAGGATTCCCGGTGGTGGCTCCGACAACAGAAAGCGCCGGGGTTATTGCAGCAGTTGTCCAAGCGAGTGTCCAATAGCCAGCGGAGAGCAGACTGCTGAAAGTCAGGACTAGGCTTGAGCCCAAAGCCACAGCCGGGTGCAGGACCCGACTCATTGCAACATAGTCAGCGGCTGTGCGAGGCATAGCCATTGACAGGAGCCCGAACGAGCTGGCGATGAACAAGGCGAAGATACATGCAGCAACCATTGCCCAGACAAGGCTTGCTCCCGGGAAAGTCCCTGGGATCCAGAAGACGTACCAAGCCAAGCACACACCGGGCGCGAGAGGCAGGATATTGTAGATCACTGAATCCCAAAACCCAACCTCACGGACTAGTCCCGTGGCATCGCGAAGGAAGGTTGTAGGTTTTTTCCTAGATTCTACTCCCAAAATTCCATCTCCAACGAAACGTAGTGATTTTTCCGATCCTCGGCTGAAAATAAGTGGCAATATGTCGAGAATCGATACATTGCCTCCCAGTCCACCTGTTACGACCGTCAAGTGAATCCCATCTGACCACTTTGGACATGCGTGCAGAATCAAGAGACAAGATCAGGTTTCGTCGGGATCATTCGTCGTGCCGGGGGATCAGTTCCGACGGCGTGCCGAAGTGTCTCAAGATGAAAGGTTGATATTTCGACAGGTTCGATCCGAGCCTGACTCCGTATTGAACCCCGCTGAGCGGATACTGGCGGCCTTTGAAGGTAGAGCGTGTGACAAGATCGTTTGGCAGCCGCGTATCGATCATTGGTACGATGTCAACAAGAACCTTGGAACTCTGCCAACCGAGTACAGGGACAAGGAGTTGCTGGAAGTCTATGAGGATCTCCGGGCCTCGCCGCGCACATACCGTTTCTTTGATCCGACAGTCAGGGTAGTCCAAGGCGACAAAGTTGAGATGAAGGTTGTTGAGGATGAAACCAAGATCGTCACTACATACGTAACCCCAGCGGGGAAGTTGAGAGAAACCCAGACGAAGACAGTTCACGGGACAACAACTTATCACACGGAATACCTGCTCAAGGGACCGGAGGACTTTCGGACTCTCATCTATGTTCTTGAGAGACAGGAGTTCGAGTTTGACAGAGAACTCTACGACAGAGTATCAAGCATGATCGGTGATAGGTCTGAACCTATCGTGAACTTGCCCTGGGCATCAGTTCAGAGACTAACCGTTGACTTGATGGGACTTGAGAAAACGGTATTATCACTCTGGAAACACCCGAAGGAGACACAAGAACTCATTCAGGCGATCGAGGAAAACGACCGACGACGGATCGGCCTCATCAAAGCGACGCCCTTCCAATTTGTGAACTTCGCAGACAACGTTGACCAAGACTTGATCTCGCCGTCTCTCTTTGAGAGGTACATGCTTCCGTGGTACAAGGAGGAGACACGAGAGTTGCACGACGCAGGGAAGATCTGCGTTTCACATTGGGATGGAAACGTCCGAGCACTCATACGCTATGCGCGAGAGACGGGGCTTGACGCTCTGGAATGTGTTCCTCCATCGCCGATGGGTAACGTGACGCTTGAGGAACTCCACGAAGCAATGAGGGGAATGGTTCTGTTCGATGGTATCCCTGCGACGTACTTTCTGAGCATGGTGAGTAGACAGGAGTTGATCGATTTCACGAACAAGATCCTGCCCATCTTCTCTCCGAAGATCATCCTCGGGATCTCAGACATGCTTCCCCCAAACGGAGAGATCGAGAGAGTCCGAACGGTCGGGGAGATCGTAGAGAGATACGCCCCATAGCGACCGCCTCATCGCAAACGCCTCGTGCACAGCATCTCGCTCACAACTGCTCCAAGGCGGCATCCTGCTCAGAGCAGGCAAATCCTTTTACTAGTGAGCCTCAGGCGCACACTAGTGCGAGGGCGTTGGGGTGAGTCTTCTTGAGGATATTGAGCGCGCGTTCGCCGAGGTCTCTGGCGTTGATCAAATGAGGAGTTGTGTTCAAGCCGCACTGGCAGAGGGGACCTCGCCACTGCGAATAGTCCAAAGCATGCGAGATGGACTCTCAGTGGCCGGAAGGAAGTACGAGCGGGGAGAATACTTCCTGAGCGAGTTGGTCATGACCGGCATCATGGCTCAAGAACTGTCATCGATGCTGAAACCATACCTCCAAAGAGACGGAGGAGAATTTCTCGCAAGAATCGCCATCGGCACTGTGCAAGGAGATCTCCACGACATAGGCAAGAATCTGGTTTCCACGATGTTATCTTCGGCTGGTTTCGAAATCCGTGATCTCGGCGTTGACGTTCCTCCGGAGAAGTTCGTCCAGATCGTGAATAATGAGAAGCCGAGGATAGTGGCTATGTCTTGCCTCCTCACTGTCGCGATGGATGCCATGAAGAAGGTGATGGGTCAACTGGTAGAGTCTGGATTACGAAGTGAAGTCAAGGTACTGGTCGGAGGCAGACCAATAACCCCTGAATTCGCCGAAGGAATCGGCGCAGACGGTTACGGCGAGAACGCAATCGAGGCTGTGGATGTTGCCAAGAGCGCCTTGACTTGATGACGTCACAGGAGGGTAGATCTTGAACAAGCGAGAGCGAGTGATGATCACCTTTGATCACGAAGAGCCGGACCAGGTTCCGATCACCGAGATGGCTATTGATGTCGTTCATCTTGAGAAGTTGGCCGGGGCCAAACTAACCGCCGACACATCACCTCAGACACAAGTCACGTCGGATAGACGAGCGGAGGCGGATATGGTCGCAACGACGGTGCTCGCCTACAAGAAACTCGGCTTCGAGCTGATACCAGTCGAACTGTCAGCGCCTGACGGATGGAATCCGCAGAAGAAACCTGACGGCACGATATCTGACGAATGGGGCAGAATACTATCCTACGACGCCAAGTGCAGATCATGGGTCTCGTCCGGCAGCATATTCAGTGCCCCGGAAGATTTCGAGCGATTCCCGTTCCCCGATCCTCACGCTCCTGGCCGAACATTTGCAATTGAAGAGACCAAGAGAAGAATCGGAGACGAGATGGTTCTAGGCGGCTGGATAAAAGACCCCTTCGCGACTGCGTGGGAGATGTTCAAGGTAACGGATTTCGTAAGGTGGCTCTACGAGAGGCCCAACTTCATTCGACAAGTGATCGAGCGAATAGCCGATTTCAACATTGATGTCATAAAGCAGATCGTGGACGCGAAGGCAGATCTCATCCTCTGCAGCGGAGACTACGCGGAGAAGAAAAGCCCTCTAGTGCCGGTCAAGTTCTTCAAAGATGTCATATTCCCGAATCTGCAGAGACAGGTTGAGGCAGCTCATAGAGCTGGCGTCAAGTTCATCAAGCATACTGACGGAAATCTCAATCCAATAATGGAAGACCTTGCCAACATAGTGGACGGTCTACAGTCCATCGACCCCACTGCAGGTATGAATATCGGTGACGTGAAGCGCCGGTACGGTGAGCGGCTCATCCTGATAGGCAACGTCAGTGTCGACAACCTCTGCACGAGAACCAAAGAAGAGATCGTTCAGGAGACAAAGGATTGTCTACGCGATGCTGCACCCGGAGGCGGATACATGCTCAGCTCAAGCAACTCATGGTACACTGACGCGAAGCTCGAAAACTGCCTTGCGATGGTGGACGCCGGCCGAAAATACGGACGCTACCCGATCACCATACCGGACTGATACGGCTAGCCAAAACCCTCGAAGGCAAACGTCACTTCCCGATCTGAAATGCCTAGAAGCACAGAGAGTTCGAGATGTCAAGTTCTGCTGCGTCTTCGGGGATTGTCACCTTGTCATCGCTTTGTTGAAGATCGGGATCGCTATGCCCAGAGTCGCAACGGAATAAACGATCAAGACCACGACGTCTGGAAGGATCTGGTTGAGGCTTGCGCTTAGGACGATTACCTTTCTGAGCGCGTCAGCTGCGTAGTATAGAGGCAGGGCCTTTCCAGCGTACTGCAGCCAGTTCGGCAGCTGTTCCATCGGAAAGAGAAGCCCGCTTAGGAACATCATCGGAAACTGCAGGAGCATCATCATCATTTGTGCGGTTTCCTGTTCCGGGGCTAGGGAGGTGACGATTAGGCCGATGCCGGCGAAGCTTGCGACCCCCAGGAGCATCACCACCACCATCAAGAGGGGGCTGCCGTAGACTTGGACGCCGAAGAGCAACATTGACAATCCAAGTATCAGGAATCCTTGAATCAGGCCTCTCACGGTTTGTGCCATCATCTTTCCAGCCACTATTGCGTTCCTGGGTATGGGAGCGACCATTATCCCATCCATTGTGCCTTGTTCCTTCTCCCTCGATATCGCGGCGCCCAATCCTGCCAAAGTCCCCATCACCACCGTCAGCGCCATGAAGCCAGGGGCCAAGAACTCGAACTGGTTTGTTCTGCTTCCGATGAGATTCATGCGCTCAACGGAAATCGGTTCCGTGACAAAAGACGGGTCGCCCGTGTTTCCCATCTTCAATATGACAGATCGGCCGAGATTGCTGGAGATTACCCCGACGATTGAGGCTGCTTCCGAGTAGATCACTGATCCCATCTGGGGGTTAGTATCATCCGCAGTGATCAATACGACTGCTTGGCGGCGGGAGTTCAGAGCCTGCGTGAAGCCTGCAGGTATCACAACAACTCCCTTGATGTTACCGGTTAGTATCTCGTCTCTGGCGGAATTGAAGTTCGGGAAATCCTTGACTTTGAACATCGCGGTTGATGCCGATATTTGCTTGAACTGGTCTGCGAAATCTATGCCGAGGGACCCTGTGTCTTCCACGACCATTGCTATCGGCGCGTTCTTGTACGGATTGCTAGTGGCCGTGATCGAAGGAAACATGAAGCCGAACATCGACATGAACAGGAGCGGCATTATCATGAATGTTGCGAAGAGCATCTTTGCCTTCCAGAAGTCGAGAAGGTCCTTCCGGGCGATGCGAAATGTGACGTATAGACTGTGACGGAGCCCGTTTGGCACCTCAGGCTCGCCCCATCGTCATTCTCATGGGCACTCGGGCTGAAGCCGAGTCTCTAAGGGTTCTTCCCGTGAGCTCCAGAAAGACGTCCTCCAGGGTCTCGCACTTGAACTTGCCCTTGAGGAAGGCTGTCTCATCTACAGCCACGAGTTTCCCGTGGTCAATTATGCCGACTGTATGTGAGAGCTCGTCAGCTTCCTCCATGATGTGAGTAGT
>Ga0315268_10001027_pt1 | contig 32686 bp, 26 predicted proteins | sample C1_top_MG_FD_204535 | JGI IMG/M metagenome (GOLD analysis project Ga0315268, IMG submission 204535) | Sediment microbial communities from Yellowstone Lake, YNP, Wyoming, USA - C1_top | ecosystem: Environmental > Aquatic > Freshwater > Lake > Sediment | place: USA: Wyoming | collected 2017-08-01
CCACTCTCGCTTATATCCACTGGCCTGGAAGAGCTCAATCGCTTTGTCAAGATGTTCACGTGCAGCCTTGGAATCGCCTTCTTCAACATCTAGTATTCCCTGTGAGCTATGAACCAAGCCAATCTCATATGCTGAGTTGTGTCGCTCGGCATGTTCCAAAGCTTCGGTGAGTCGCTGCTTAGCATGGGCCTGATCACCTTGTAGCCGGAGAGTGTTTCCCAGCCCATCCAGCGCGTAGGTGACGGCAAAACCCTCATTGGAGCGAGTGGCCGCTTGCAATCCATCGGCGTACGCCTGTCGCGCCAAGTCGTACGCCCCCAAATCGCGGTGAAGGTCACCCAGGCTTGCCCAGATCAAGGCTTCTACTCGCAGGTTGTTGACCTGGCGAACCTTGGTGAGCGCTTCATTGAAGAGTTGCGAAGCCTGGTCATAGTCGCCTCGCAAATAGTGAATGACCCCTAAACTGTTGAGGGTATTCGCCCACGCTCCCAAATTGCCAAGTTGTTGCCAAAGCAGCAAAGCAGCCTGATAATGATCGGCTGCTCGATCCAGATCACCCCCCAGTTCATGTGCTAGACCCAGGTCGTGGTGGGTCATGCCAATATCGTAGGAATCGTCAAGCTCCTCGTAAAGACGCAGTGCGTGTTGTAGAGCACCTAGGCCATCCTCCAATTGACCCAGCATGAGGTGACACAGTCCGGCATTTCGATGGGCCAGGGCTTGGGTGACCTTGGCCTGCACACTTGGTCCACTAGCCAATGACAACGCCTCGCGGCAATATGCTAAAGCTTCGGCGTAGCGACCTTGAAAGCGCAGGACATAGCTTTTTTGGACTAGCGTACGAGCCGTCCCAAAGTCATCAGCCATGCTGAGGAACGCTCGCTGCGCCTGATCATAAACAGCCAATGCCAGACCGTGTGCGCCACGCTCCATGTGAATCTTGCCGCGATGGATCAAGCAGAATGGCCTGGCTGCCAGGAACGCTTCAGGCAAGGCGTCTATCCAACCTGCCAGTGTGTCCCACCGACCGACTTCGTACATATAGGTCGCTGTTTGTTCGATGATCTCTGCGATCTGGCCATAGTCTTTCAATGTCAGATACCGGCTGACGGCTTGCTCGCATTGACCACGAGCAGCGTAAGTTTCGGCTGCCCGGCGGGTCAACGCCATGAAGCGGGCTTCGTCTTGTCGCCGCAGCGTGGCCTGGAGAAACTCGCGGAATAGATCATGGTAACGCAGACTATCACCACCACCCTCGAATTCGACTACGAACAAGTTGCGGGCGCGAATTTGATCAATGAAATCTACGGGACGGTTCACCTCCAGCACAGCACTGCACATTTCTATATTCAGCTCATCCAAGACGGATGAGGCCAAGAGAAAATCGCGCAGTGGAATCGGTTGCTGGCCCAATACTTGCGTTGAGAGGTAATCATATAGGCCAACGTTGATTCGCCCCGGAATAGTCACCTGGGCCTTCTCCCAGCCCGGAGCGGCCGTAAGCAGGAGGCCGGTGATCCAGCCCTCAGTCTGCTCGGCCAGTCTCTCCGCCTGTTCTGGGGAAAGCGCGAGGTTATAGTTTTGCAGAGCCAGAGCGCAAATCTCTTGCGATGTAAAGCGTAATTCGTCAATGCTCAAACCGGCGGCCTGCATTCGAGCCAGCAACAGGGATAGGTTGGGCAGTGCTGGCAATGTACGCGAAGCGAGAATAATATGGCAGTTCTCATCCGCATAGGTTACAAAGAGGTCAAGGAATTCAGTTATCTTGTCTTGATCCTCGACAGCGTGGTAGTCATCCAGCACCAAAGCGAAATACTCGGGGATGGTGTCATAGATTTCCTGAACTAACGTAGCGACTAAAGGGTAAAGATCGTGACCGGGATCTGCCACACTTCGCAGCAGAGCACGTGACCGCTCACCAAAAGCTGCAAACCGCAAGCTAATGGCGGCGATCAAATGCTCCAGAAGAGTGCGCAGGTCGCGATCAAAAGGATCGAGAGTGTACCAGCACACCGGCAGATCGGTCTCATGTGCAAAGTCTGTAAGAAGGCAAGTCTTGCCGTAGCCGGCGGGCGCCGAGATCACGATCAATTTGCGGTCAAGGTGGGCGTGGATGTAGTCTACCAATCGGCGGCGCGACAGCAACCCAGGCCGGCGGCGTGGAACGCGGATCTTGGTCATGACCACCGGCAGAGTGTTGGTAGTCGGGTTTTCTCCAGTTTGGATAATCTCGGATGGTAAGATTACCTGGTCAGTTTTCATGATGTACCGGCCCATTGTTGGGGCAAGCTTGAGCCACCAGTTCTTCCTAGTGGCTTGACCGAAAATTCTGCATAGTGACGACTTGAGTCGTCCGCCCACAAAGCGACTAGGTAGAATTAATTGGTCAGCCCACTCGGTCGTGTCAGAGCTACTACTGAGGGGCTTGCATCAGCGATTTTGCAGTTTCATACCAACCTAATTCTATCACGACTGCGCCAAAGTCAATATATCACTTTGGTGACGATCAGGTTACGCTGTGAACACAACAAGCGCGGTACAGCCGCACAGCTTTTGATTTGGTCTATAACAATGAAAGAGGCTGGCCTGCTTGGAGGGTGGTGCTGAGGCGCTGGCGCACAAAGCCGACCTCATGATGCAGGAATGTTGAGCGGGCATTCGGCCTGGCTTTTATCGCAGATGCCGACTTGCCTTCCAGCATAGTAGACGTTGAACATAGATTTCCAAAAGATCCTCTTGCTGTGGCGAGCTTGCAACCAAACACGCGCGGCCCGTTACGACAGGGACCGGGCGGCGCGACGATTAGAGTCGAGATGGCGCGCCGATGGCCCAACTTTTACGCCTCGCCTCGTCACGCGGCATGGAAGCCGTGGCCCGCGAGTTGAATCTGATCGCCCGAGTCCCCTTCCCCATTCTCAGATGTACGATGGGGGCAAGTCTTGTTGGGCGGCGTTGTTCCGGCCAGCCTGGTTTCCTTGTTTGTCTGCAATGCTACACCAGAGTATAATCGGTAAAAACAGAAAGGATGCCTATGCGACTGCCCAATCTTCGCCAATCTATCATTCAATCTGAAGAACACATTGACGCCCTGCTTATCTATCAACCAGAGAACCGGCGCTACATCTCTGGCTTTACCGGCTCAGAGGCGATGTTGTTCGTCACGCCTGACCAAGCGGTGTTGGCGACCGACTCGCGTTACTGGGAACAGGCCGAGCGCGAAGCGCCCGAGTTTTCGGTGTACAAGGTCAAAACCAAGTACGTCATGGAAATGGCCGACATCTTGAAAGCGACCGGCCATCCCAAACACATTGGCTTTGAAAGCACGTTCATCACCGTAGATCAGCTCGATCAATTGACGGACGCCGCGCCCGACGTCGAGTGGGTGGCGACGAAAGACATGGTCGAGAACCTGCGCGTGATCAAAGACGAAAGCGAGATTGCGATGATGCGGCGCGCGGCGCGCATCGCCGACGAAGGCTTTGCGTTCCTGTGCCGGACGCTGCGGCCCGGCATGACCGAAGCCGAAGCCGCGTGGGAACTGGAAGCCTTTATGCGCACGCACGGCGCGGACAAGATCGCATTCGACTTGATTGTGGGCGGCGGGCCGAATGGCGCCGAGCCGCATCATCATAGCAGCGCGCGGCCCATCCAGGCCGGCGAGCCGATCGTGCTCGACCTCGGCGCGCGGGTCAACGGCTACAACTCGGATCTGACGCGCACGATTTGCCTGGGTCAGCCTCAAGACGCGCACTTCAGGGAGATTTACAACGTCGTCTTGCGCGCGCAAGAGGCCGCCATCCAGGGCATTCGCGAGGGGATCACCGGCGTCGAGGCGGACAAGCTGGCGCGCGACGTGATCGAAGCGGCGGGCTATGGCGAGAATTTCGGTCACGGCCTGGGGCACGGCGTTGGACTGGCTGTTCACGAATCGCCGCGTGCCGGTAAAACGTCCGAAGACAAGCTTCGCGCCGGCGCTACCCTCACCGTCGAGCCGGGCATTTACATCCCCGGTTGGGGTGGCGTGCGGATTGAAGACCTTACCCTAATTGACAAAAATGGTGTAGAATTACTGAGCCATGCAAGTAAAGAGCCGCTTGTTCGTTGAAACTTGCCCAACGAGGTGAAAACATGAAAGCATTCCTGAACCGCAATGTCATCATCGGGCTTGTCGTCGGCATCGTCGTTGGCCTGATCGTTGGCGGAGTGATTGTTTGGAACATACCTGTCTCCGACCTTCCGCCCGCATTACTCCAGTCAGGCTATCGTGACTTTTACCTGGCGATGGTAGCCAAAAATTACGCGGACGCCAAGGATCTAAATCAGGCCAAAGTCATGCTGGGCATAGAGGATCGCTGGTCCGCCAAGGATATTGTCAATCGCTTGCAGGAACTGGCCTCAACGCCTGGACGGTCGGATAGCGCCCAGCTCAAAGCATTGGCAGCCGCGCTCGGCGGGGGCGCTGCTGCGCCGGCGGCCAAACCCGCGGTGGGCGGCACCAATTGGGCGCTGGTCGGCTGCTTGGGCTTGCTGTTAGTTTTGCTGCTCGTCGTCGGCGCGGTATGGTTGTTGCCCAAGCTACAGGGAGTGGGCGTGCCCAAGCCAGAGCCATCGGCTGCCGTCCGCAGCGCGCAGGCCACCAAGGCCGTCGAGCCGACGGCGACGTGGGCCGGCGAGGCGGAAAAGCCGCTCTCGCAATTTGTGACCACATACGAGATCGGCGACGACCGCTACGACACGTCGTTCAGCGTCGAAACGGCCACGGGCGACTTTTTGGGCGAGTGCGGCGTGGGCATCAGCGAGACGATTGGCGAAGGCAGCCCGAACAAGGTCGCCGCGTTCGAAGTGTGGCTGTTCGACAAGAACGACATCCGCACGGTGACCAAAGTCTTGATGAGCGAGTATGCCTATGGCGACCAAAACCTGCGCACCAAGCTCGCGCCCAAGGGCGAGCCGGAACTGGCGCGGCCGGATGGCGCGGTTGAACTAGAGACGGCCACGCTCAAAGTGCGCGCGCGCGTGGTCGAGATGAAGTACGGCGTGGGCGCATTGCCGGATCGCAGTTACTTTGAAAAGCTCTCGCTCGAACTGGCGGCCTGGCCCAAGGAACCTGCTCCCGTGCCGGCGGCGCAAGCAGCCGCCTGAAATAGTTTTCGATTGCAGCTACGTTTTGCAGAGAGCGAGGCATCTCATTCCGCTATGCTTCGAAGATGAGCGCGCGCCTTATCCCTTCAAAAATCACCCCCGGCTTTGAACAGAGCCGGGGGTTTGGTTTGCTCAAACCAGGGGAAAAAGTGTTCGAGCCTTAGCTCAACATGTTTTGCAGTTCTGCTATCTCATCCTGAATGTCGCGCAATTCTTCTTGCAGCTTTTGCAGATCAGATAATCGTTTGGGCGGGACGCTCTGAGGTGTTGGTTGGGCTTGCGGCTCTCGTGTGAGAATATCACTCCAAGGAACATCGGAGCGCAACCGCTGGCCGGTCTCCACAAGTTTCACCAGTTTGTCATGGCGCTCACAAAAGCCGACCAGTTCTCTCGCCTTGTCTGCTTTCCCTTCTCCAGGCAAGTCATCATAGTCCAGGCCCATGTCAAAACAAAGCGTGCGCAATTCGCCTGCGTTGAAACGTGTGGCGAGGAACTGCCGTAATCGGATTAGACGCTCCTGCTCCAATGCGCTTTTTAGAGTTGCGCCAACAGTTTGAACGCTTGCCCCATCACTCGCTTCAGTATGTTCGGCTTGAGCCTTTAGCTCATTTAAACGTTCGTTGTAATAAGCAAGCCGCTCTCGAATGGCCCGCATTTGCTCGGACTTGCCAAATGACTCGCTCGCTTGCTTTGCCAGGGCTTGACGGTAGATGTGTCCACCGGCAAATTCGCCATGCAGTTTGAGGTCTTCTACTTCAGCGCCCTCAAAGTGAATGCCGACACCCGGCTTGGCTTTCGCCATGTCGTCCGGAATCCCTTGCCCGTCAACGATGTTGCCTCCGGCCACTCGCCCGGTGATCTCGACGTTCTTGAGCTTGGCGCCTGGTCCAAAGTACAGACCTTTGCCGCCCGATCTCATCGTCTCCACACGCTCTACCTGCGGTTGAGGAGGAGGCTGAGGCGAGGCTGCCTCACCTTGAGGCTGGAAGAGCTGTCCTCGATTCAGCCGCAGATACAAAACAGGCGTGCCCCAATCCCAGCGGTCGGGTCGCCAATTCCTCAAGTCCTTGCGGGCCAGTTGCAGAGCGCGATCCACGTACCCTCGCCGACACAATTCTCCGTAAAAGGCGCGCGAGAAGCGATCATCCGCGACGCCGGTGTACCAGGTGCGCTGCATGCCGATCGCCGCCGGCACCTGCCACATCAACTTGGGCGCCAGACCTGAATAGGTTCCCTCTTGGGATTGTTGCGCCGATTGGCAAGCATCGAGCAACACTAGGCGCAGATGCGGACGTCCCTTGAACAGGTCGGCGAACTCGTCTTCTGGGACGAGGTCAACCTGACCGTCGGCCTTGGTCAGCACCAGATAGGCGCGATTCTTCAAGATCACGCCGTGACAACTCAGGTGCAGCACATGGAATGGCCCGCCATCTAGGGCCTGAACGATTTCATCGCGCGCCGAGTTTTCCGCTCCGGCCTGGGGCCATGACTGAATCGTGTACAGCAGCCCTGGACGCAACGTTTTAAAAAGCTTGGTCAGCCGGTCTACTTCGTCCTTGACCGGAATCTGTTCCAGTTTGATCTGGCACTGGGGATCCATCTGTTCGCATTGCTGCGCCAGTTGATCCAAGGCAGCCTGGCTCGGGCTGACGATGGCGACCAGCACGTGCGGCGAGCCAGCGATAGGCTCCCGCGAGGGCGCATCCACGTCCACATCGCGGGAAAAGATCACTCGCTGGTCTGCCCCAAGCGCCAGCGCGGATTCGCTATCAAACAGATACTCCCAGGCCAGGGCTTGCAGGTCCGGCAGCGTCGTCTCAATCTCGAGCTTGACCGTCAGCCCGTCTGATCCTTCGTTCTGCGCCTGGTTCAACATCTCGCGCCAGCGCTCCAGAATTTTGCCGGCCTGGCCCAGGTCGTTCACGCTTTGTCGAAAGACTTGATGATACAGATACTCACCGTACTTGTGCGGGTCCGATCCCTTGAAGAGCTGCTTGAGCTTGTCCAGGTCCAACTCAAAGTTCGCCTGAACGGTGCGATCCACTCGCAGGTCCGTCATCTTGAGCCGGTAGGGATATTTTTGCGTGGCGGGATTGGGCACTACTTTAAAAGCTACCGCCATCTGCGGCTGTCCGTTAGACATCGTGTGCCTCCGACGGAATTCGTCTAGCCCTCGCGCACGTCACTGCTCGCCAGGTCGGCATCGAACTCGACGTTGTGAAAGTAAGGCGTATGCTTGTGCTCAAAACTGCCCCCGCCTCTTTCCTTTCGCTCCGGGTCGCGCAGCCGCTCCATCACTTGCAGCGACGGATCGAAATCGCCTCTGGGCGCCGGCAGATAGCTTTGAGCCTGCGCGGCGGCGATAACACTGATGCCTCCACTGCCACGGATAATCACATCTTTCAAGTTCATGCCGGCAATCGAAATATGCACTGGCAGACTATTGCGATAAGGCGCCCACAATTCATGCCAGTGCAGGTCGGTGCACAGGTAGCGCAAGCTCAAGTCTTTGTCGAAGACCAGGTCCACCCGTTCGGCATCGGGAATTTCTTGCCGTTGCCCCCAGCTTTGCAGCATATCCATTTCCTTGTCGCCCAGGCCGGTCTTGTTAATCCGTTTAGCCACACCCTTGTCCAGCCAAAAGAACCAGATGCGCAAGTCCCAGTGTCCGGCCATGTGATACAGATTGGCTTTGATCTGGCGCAAGTCAATCACCGGGAATTGAAGGTCGCCGTCAATATCGGCGAGATGTGCTTCTGAGCCAGTCTTGCCCCGGCGTCCCCATACTTCCACCTGGCTGTATCCATCTCCCACATTGCGCTTGCAGTGCAACCGCATAAGCGGAGGCACTCGTACTACCATGGGGTCGGCGTAGCTCACCGACGCTTCCGGCCACCAGCGCGAAAGATATAATGGAACGTGCGCTGGAGCGTCTGGCTGACTGGGACTCAAGACCAAGTCCTGATCGCCCGACCCGACCGCTTGCCACTCGGGCTTGAGGAGAACGGGCGGCAAAGCCGGCCGAAGCAATGTCACCGTCTTGCGCCCCAGTTCCTGTCCACTCTCGCCTCGCGCGACCACATCCAGTTGGTACGAGTCGGCGGCTGTTTCGCCCTGATGCGTGATGTTAAAGTACGCGTACTCGGTCTGCCCAGGTTTGTGTTCGAGTTCCGCGCCGTTTTCCCAGCCGCCTCCCCACGACACTTCGATGGCCTGACCCGCTGCGCCTGCGGCATAGCTGATGATGCGATCAGGATCGCTATCGCGTGGCTCGGGACAGATTCGCACTGCTCCGGCATAGTCGCCTAACACGGCTAACTTGAGTGAACGCGTGCCCCAGGGAAGGTATTGCAGTTGATCGGAGGAAGGCATTGTGCCGAGCTTGCTATCAAGCTCGGTCGGTCGGGATGAGACCTTGAGTTGAATTTCGTCGGACATTATAGACTCCTTTTATTTTGTGCAAGGTAGTGCTCGGTGGGTTCCACGGCCTCGATAGGCGGCGGGGGACCGGGCAGATGGCGCAGATCCAAAAAACGCCGCAGGCGAATTGCGCTCACCAACTCGTACACCATAGCGGCTCCGAGGCCTAACCCATAGAATGCCAAGACCGCCCATGCAATGACTTTGAGAGCCGTCATCCACCATGCGGGATTTTGACTGGTCAGAATCCCGATGATCGGGCAGCCACACACGCCGAGCAAGATAGCTATTCCAAAACCCCAGAGGGGAAGACTGCGAACGGTCGCAGAAAATTCGCGGCGCTCCTGAACGTTCTCTGGCACACGCTGATGAACGATCTCGTCCAACTCAAAGTAGGAATTGACGCTGGCGTCAAAGGTCAACATTCCTTGCGGAGCCACGAGCAGCGTGCGCCCGCCCGGCGCCCCGCTGGCGAACAGGCTGGCCTCACTCGTGACCCAATCCGTAGAGTAGGCGCGGCGCAGTTGCGTGACCTCGTTCCACGCCATCGCACGCGCCTGCCCGGCGAGGTCAACATAGACGAGGCGAGTGTCGTCCACGCGAACAAAACCCGGCTGAGTTCCCCACACCATGTCCAGCGGCAGTCTGCGCGCCACCCAGCGTGAAAATCCTTTAGACTGGTCCAGAATTACCAGCACCGCTCCCGCGCAAATCACGGCAAGAATCGCGTTGACCCACGGCCAGCCAAAGACGTACCCAACCTTGAATAGCCCAAACAACCAGGCGCCGACAGCGCGATAAAAGAAAAAGGTGGGCGCTGTGAGCAGCAGTCCGGCAATAATCAATATAGGCCACCAAACGGACTTGATTCGGTTCAAGACCTCCGCTGAAGAAGAGTAGGCAAAGTGCTCCACCGGCCAACTCGTCCTCTCGGCGTTGATCGCCGCCTGTACTTCTTTGGGCGCTTGTTTGAGGCGCGCCAGGTCGCGCAATGTTTCCTGAACTCGTTCCTCTTCGCGGCTGAGGCCCAGATTGGCAAACGTGGTACGGCTGATTTTCAGATGTTCCACGGCGGCTTGCCAGTTCTGGCCCAACGCCTCGACGTAACCTAGGCGATGCAAGGCCGTGGCCCATAAGGCCTTGTCCCAACTGTCCTCAAGCAACTTGACCGCCCTTTGATAATCGTCGGCGGCATCTGTGATTTTGTCATCGGCCAGGTCGCAATCCCCCAGGGCCATGACGAGCTGAGCTTTTTCACGTGGGCGGTCTTCGGCGACAAGCAACTCTTTAAAGTCGGCGCGAGCTTCCGAGACTTTATCCTGATAGAGCAGCACCGTCGCCAGGCCAAAGCGAATGTCCCAGATCAAGTTTTCGAGCAGTGGTCCGCCAGACGCTTTGGGCAAAGAGGCGTCGCCGTCGGGCGGCGCAAGGAGCTCGAGGGCCTGCCGATAAAAGTGTTCGGCAAAGGCCTGCAAGCGTTGGTGGATCATGCTGGTCAAAGCGACCTGTTCGGCCTGCAACCGGCGGCGGCTCGACTCGTCGCTTGTTTTCTGTTGGCTCTGCCATATCTTTTGGACAGGGCTGAGTGGTTTGTCTTTTTGTGAGGAGGCGGCGGCTTGGTCAGAGAGCGCCAGCTCCAACAGCTCTATATGTTCGGACAGTCGCCGCGCAGGCTGCCCCATCGCTTGCGCCAACTCGGCCATGCCCGTCAGGACACGCGCAACTTCGAGGCGCTCTTTGACCTTTTTCGCTTTGCTGCGAATTTCGCGCTGCCGGTACTGCGTTGAAAGCAGCCAACGATAGGCGCGAAAGAGCGGCTCCCAGATGAATTTTCTGGGCAACTGTCCCACCAAGACAGTTGAGGCTTCAAAAGCGGCCTCGGCATACTTGTCCACGAGACGATACACGCCGAGGTTGAGCAGTATCTCCAGGCTGTGATCATATTCGGCCATCGCCTTGGCCCAGTTGCCTTCTGCGCGCCACACGTCGCCCAGCCCGGCTCTCGCCATACCGTGCAATCTGACCGGCAGCTTGGGCCACTTCAAGGTTTCTTCAAAACACTGTCGGGCATCTGCCCATTTGCCGAGCAGCAGATGCAAGCGTCCCTCGTAATACCGCAGCCAGACTCTGACCTCGTCGTGTTGAAAGAAAGCGTCCTGCTCCTGCGCCAGGTTGAGCAATGCCTGGCACACGCCAAATTCGTAAGCACCCTGCGCGCGGTCAAACATCAAGCGGAATCTTTCCAGTGCGGCTCGATCGTTGACCGCAAAATAGTGATAGAGCGCTTCTCGTTGCAGGATGTTCCGTTCGAGCACGGACGCCTTGCGGCTCTGACGGTTAAAGTAATCGCGTAAGCGGCGGCTGGCCTCAATCAAGTCATCACGTCGTTCGTCCGCCTGCCAACGCTTCAGGAGGAACGCGCGCACGGCTCGGTTGATCTCGTAGCGAGGCAGACGTTCTTCCTGCCCGGCTGGACGCGGCAGTTCCACGACAAAAGACAGGTCGAGCAGTTTGCCGACATAGTCCACGGGTTGTCCCAGGTGCGCCAGGTCGGGATCGGGCTGCATAGATTCGGGCAGCAGCGCGACCACCATCGGAGCATCGAACCAGTGCGGCAGGGCCATTCGCTCGACCAGCCAGCTCAGTTCGTCGTCGCCAGCCAGTTCGGCCCGGAAGGCCGTCTCAACCGGGTCTTGCGTCTCCGGCGCAGCGACTTGTTGTTGCAAGAATTGAACGAGATCAACAGTCATGGCAGTCCTCATCCGCGCAACCCGAGGTTCTTTTTCATGTCGCGCGCCCACTTGAACATCATGGCGGGCTTGCCCTGAACTTGTTGGTGAAAAAGGTACAGGAGCATATCGGAAATTTGTTCGGCAGGGATTTTTTGCTTTTCGACCAGGTAGGTACGGTAAAGCTCGTAAAGCGTTTTCTGGTCGCCCGCAAATCCGGTCAGGGGGTGCGACTCCGTGAAAGGATCCAGGTCAGTTTGCAAGTCTGTCTCTAGCTCGTCGCGTTGGGTGATGACAAAGCGCGCTGTGAGTAACTTGTTCTTGCACAGCGGAATGACAAACTCTCGGATCAGCCAGCGGCGTGTGTCGCTATCCAGGTACGCTTGACCCTGAGCACTGGCGCCAATGTCGTCGAGCAGAAAGAAAATCGTCCGGTTGCCCAGGTATTCCACCAGGTCTTGGAGGAAGGCTTGAGTGATTTGCGTCCTCAGGCGTGGCTCGCGCAAAAAGTTCGAGTCCTGCAGGTATATGTTGATGATGTCACGTCCGGCGTATTGCCCGTCCAGTTTGACGTTCTGTGCTTGTGCGCCGTCGGCAATCTCGACGGCCTTGCTGGCATCGCCTGCGCCGGTTTCGACTTTCACCGGCAGGTGAAGCGCACCGGCAATGCTGTTGAGATAGCGATAAAAGATAGCCTGGTCGTCGAGCGAGGCTTTGATATCATTCAAAATGCCCCGATAGTCTGTGAACTGCCCCTGACCGTAGCTAAAGTCAATCATCACCGCCTGGACATCAGACCGGGTGGCGCACTCTAAATAGAAACGGTGCAAGAGCCACGACTTGCCAATCTCGATTTCGCCCGTGATGTAATACACGGGGCGCTGTGAGGCGCCCGGCCACAAGTCGGTCTGGAAATAGTTGACCTCATCCGTCCGGTCAACGAACAGGGTCTTGACTCTATCCAGTGTTGAATCGGCAGGTCTCATCGAGCGCCTACTCCTTGCTTGATTCGAGTTGCCGGAGCTGAGTCACCAGATCGCCAACGTCTTGGACGGTCTTTTTGGAAGCTTGCAGCCGGTCGAGCGTGTCATGCCAGAAGGTCGAGCCGGCGCTGGAGGCCAGTCCGCTGATCAAGATGCCGACGCTCATCTGGCCGATCAAATTTCCCAGCCCGAAGGGCAGCCACGGCGCGGGAGTAAAGTGTGTCGTCAGGACTTTGAACAAGTCGTTGGTGATGATGGGCTGCAGCAAGAGGCCAACGTCAACCTGCAAGAGAATCGCCAGGCCCAATCCGATGAAGATAGAGACGACGCGCAGCCAGCGGAGGCGCGAGATTTCCTCGTCTCGCTGCAAATCGTCGCGCTGGAGCAGGACGCGGGCAATGTTGGCCGGGTTGAGCGGCAAGATGACGCGGTCAGACGCGCGCGTTTGTTGCTTGAGATTGAGTTTTTTCGCAATCCATCGCCACAGCTTGCGCAGCGGGCTTTGAATCGCCTCGCGCCGGTCTTCGACGCCCTGCAAGACATTGGTGAGCGCCACCGTGAAGGCGTTGCTGCTCGCCGTGTCGAGATAGGTGAGCGCGCCGCTGATCCATACCTTGACCTGCTGGATCGTGGCGTCTGGAACCCCCACGCTTCTGAGATCCGCCTCCAGGTCCGGCAGCTCGTTGGTCAGGACTTGGACTGCGCTCAGCGTGGTCAGCTTGGGCAGTTGTGCATGCAGCCACTCGTCCAGAAACTTGCGCACTTCGCTGGCGGTCTTGGCTGGCGTCTGCAAGGCCACCATAAACATTTGCGCTTGCGCCATCAGTTCTTTGGCCGTGGTGGCTTGGAGGGTAGATAACGCTCCGCGCAGCCATGTCTCGGCTGTGGCAATGTCGGCATCGGCTATGCCGGCTTTCTTGAGTTCATCTTTCAAACGAGGCAAGTTGCGCGTGAGAAGCTGCTCGACATTGCCGACAGACAGATTCTTGAGCGCGTCCGGCAGCCATTGATCCACGGTGGAGATGGCTGTGGCGGCCTGATCCACATTGGAGATATGGGAGGACAGCGCATCCAGCGTCTTGTTGAGTTGACGTACGGCCGCCGCATCGCCGCTCATTTCCTGCAACTGGCCGGGCAGCCACTCCTTCAAGTCGTTCACGGCTTGCAAGGCAGTCGGCTTGCTCTTAAAGCCCAGGGCGACTTTGACGCCGTCAATCACAGCTTCGGTGCCCACAGCCAGCAAGAGCATGAAAGCGGCAAAGATGCCCAATGTGCCTAAAGCTTCCTCGATGCTGTTTATAGTCGGGTTGGTCGGCGCACCGGGCGAAGGCGTTGGCGTAGGCGATGGCGTGGCTTGAGGCGCACCCGTTGCCTGGGCGGCGACTGTAGGAGTGCTGGACGTTGTCCACATGATGAGGACGAGGCCGAACGCCAACACGAGTGCCAAGCTTATGAGCGCGGCAAGACTGACAGTCCGTTTCATATCACACCTCCATGTTGATCGCTGCCAAGACCGGTCAGGCCTGCGGCTGCACGCAGGCATGAGCGAGGGGATGGGCATAAGGCTGTGCCGTGCAGTCAGGCACAGGAATTCGAATCACAGCCGTTAAAGTAAAGTATATAACAATTTTGCGCAAAAAAGAAGTGACCAACAGAGATGATCAAACGGTGGGTGCAAGGAATTGACTGGCGGAGGAAATCAAGCGGCTTCTGAGCTTAAACAAAAAGAGGGTCACGAGACCCTCAAGGCGGGGATGGATGGGAGTCGAACCCACCGCCGCTCGTTCTACGACCGGCCAACGGTTTTGAAGACCGCGGAAGCCACCGGGCCCCAACCACCCCCTCATGCAGGCAAGCATAATGCCAAGCACCTAAATCGTCAAGTGAGCGGACTCAACCCCACACGCCGAACAGCGCGCCGCTCAATAGTCTCAGCCCGCCGGCGATCCATAGCGCCGGGCGCAATCCCACTGCGTTGCCAAGCACAGGGCCAATGAGCGATCCACTGAGCGTCCCCAGGTTAAGCACAAGATTGTGCAGCGCCATGTGAGTGGGCAGGTCATCCGGCGGCACTCGTTCCATCAGCCGGTTGAGCAACCCCGCTCCGGCCAGCGCCCATGTGCCCCCACCGATCGCAGAGGCCACCCAAAACAATGTGACAGCGTGAGCCGATCCAATGAGAAATGGATAGATGCCGTACAAGAGCGCGCCCACGATCAACACGCGGCGATGTCCCCACCGCTCACTCATCCGCCCCAGCCTCATCGAGGCCAGGAGCATGGACGCATAATACAGTGCGTTGCCCAGGCTGATGGCTCCATCCGTCAAGTGAAGCTCACGCACAAAAGCCAGCGGAAAGAGCGGCGTCGGAATGTACTGGCAAGTGTAAAAGGCGAGGTAAACCGCCATGAACGGCCCAAACGTTCCGCGCAAAAGGCCAAGCCGAAGCCAGGGCCGCTTGACAGGGCGAGCGGGTTGCCTGTGTGGCGGGCTTGCGATGGGAGCGCGGATGCGGCTCAAGTGGTAGCTGCTCAGCGCCGCTCCCGCCACGCCGATGGCGAACACGACCTGGTAGTTCAGTGGGAAGGCGAGCTTATCCCAATCCAGCAGTTGCCCGCACAGCAACGACGAAGTGGTGACGCCAATCGCCAACAGCACGTTTCGCTGCCCTACCACCCGCCCCCGGTGTTCCGGCGGGACAATCTGGGCAAACATCGAGTTGAAGGAAATAGCCAGGACAGTGCCCGGCGCCGACATCACCAGCACCAGCAGTTCCAAAGCCCACATCTGACGAGCGCCCGGCAATAGCCACGGCAACAGGATCATCAATAAATAGCCTGCGCGCTGACCGATAGAGCTTGTAAGTGTGGCGCGAATCAATGAGCGTCCTTCCAGCCAGCGACCGGCTGGAAGTGAGATGGCGAGATTAGCGACCGCCGGCAAAGCAGTCAGCAAACCGACCTGAAGGCTGGTCGCGCCCAACCGCGTGGCATATACTCCCAGAAAGGCAATGGTGCTGCCCGCCAGGATGCCCCACCAGAACACGTCGAAATACAGGTGGCGGATGTTGGAGCGCAGAATGATACTCGAGGGAGATGGAGACGATGTAATCATGCAAGCTCGGAATGACTCGTGTGAAGGCTCGGGCGATTTTGGCCCGAGTGTGGACTAGCCGCCGCCGATGGGCGGATACAATTCGACGCGGTCTCCGTTCGAGACAATCGCGTCAAGATCGGCGACGCGACCGTTCAGCACGGTGATGGCGACTTCTCCGGCAGGCACGCTCAACTGCTGTAACAGTTCAACCAGGACTGTCGGTTGCGTCAGGTCAATCGCCAGCCATGAACGCTTGTGTGGATCGTACCAGTTGAGATGTCCACCCAGGTGCAGACGCATTCTAAATCTCTGGCAGAACGCCCCGTCGGGGCGTCTCTATGTTACATCAAATCCGCTGCCCACTCGATGTCGAGCGCGCGCAGGCGCTCGCGGGTTGGCTTGCCTGTGTTCGGATCCCAACCTTTGGCGATATATAGCTCGGTCATCGCATCTTCAAATTCCTTGCGTGGGATTGCCACGCCTTGCAGCGCGCCGTTCTCCAACGGTTGGAATAGCCGCTCGGGCAGCGTATCGTCTTTGCGACTGAATCCTTCGCGCATATTGAACGTGTGCGCCAGGTTCGTTGCCCGCTCGCCCACGCGCAGCAAATCGTTCGTGCTCACGTCCCAACCCGTTGCAGCGCGCACTGCGTTGACCGTCTCCTCGACCGAGATGAACGAGCGCGGCGCAGGGCCAAAGTAACAAAACCCCACCACCTTGCCCAGGCTGCTCCAGTTTTCCAACACGGCGTAATACTGAGCCTTCTTGGTGCTCAGCTCGCGCGGGGGCAGTCCTTCGGTGATGCCGAGCGCCATCGCGCCTTTAAACGTTAACGAGTTGGGATTAGCCACCATCGTGTCGTGATAAGCCGAAAGGTGCTCCGCGCCCGTGTCCGAGATGGCGTACGCAAAGCCCACGCCCACCTTGCCGCGCGGGTCATGCATCGGCAATTCTTGCCCTTTGACCTGCATCGCAAAGTATTTCGCGTCGCCGCCGAGGATTTCCGCCGCGCGCCGGGTGCCTTCGGCCATCAAGTTGCCAATGCGCTCGCGGCGCGCGATCTTTTCGACCAGCCACAACATCGCCTCGGCGTTGCCAAAGCGCAGCTCAACGCCGTCGGTGTCCTTGGGGCCGATCAAGCCGTGCTCGAAACATTCCATCGCGAACGAGACGACCGAGCTGGTCGAGATGGCGTCGAGCGTAAACCGCCCGCACATCTCGTTCGCCCGGGCGATGGCCTGCAAATCGTCAATGCCGCAGTTCCCGCCAAAGCCCTCCAGCGACTCGTACTCAGGCCCGCCATAACTGCTTGGCTTGCCGTCCACGGCCACTTCACGCTTGCAGCGGACGGCGCACGCGTAGCAACTGCGCCGCGCCGTAAGCAATTCCTTTTCGTAGGCTTCCCACTTGATCTTGTCCACGCCTTCGAACGCGCCCTGCCGAAAGTTGCGCGTGGGCAAAATGCCGCCCGCGTTCAATCCGCTCACAAGTCCCGGCGTGCCCTTTTGTTGCAAGTCCCAGCTCTGCGGATGTTCCTTGACGCGCTTGGCCAGCAGCTTGCCGAGTTCGGCGACGGATTGCGGGTCGTGTGCCACATCAAGATAGCGGCCGCTTCCGCGCACCACAATCGCTTTGAGGTTCTTGCTGCCCATCACCGCGCCCATGCCGCTGCGCCCGTTGAAATGCCGCAGCTCGTTCGTCATCGCCGCATAGCGCACCAGGTTTTCTCCGCCCGCGCCGATTTGCAAAATGCGGACAAGCTTGTCGCCCAACTCTTGACGGAGAGTGTTTTGCACCTCTTCCGGTTCGCGGCCCCAGAGATGTCGCGCGTCGCGCAGCTCGACGTGATCGTCCTTGATCCAGAGGTACATGGGACCTTGGGCGCGTCCGGTGATGAGGATGCCTTCCCATCCGGCCAGTTTGAGTTCCGGTCCCCAGAATCCGCCGGCCTCCGATTCGCCATAGCCGCCGGTGAGGGGAGACTTGGCGGCGGCAGTATAACGCGTCGCCGTCGAAAGCGGCGCGCCGGTGATCAGGCCGTTCATCAGCGCCAGCACGTTGTCCGGCCCGAGTGGGTCAATGCCAGGCTCGATCTCTTTCAGCAAAAAGTAAGCCGCCAATGCCTTGCCGCCCGGATAGAGGCGATAAAACGCTTCATCAAATTCCTCGACACTCATCACGCCGCGAGTCAGATCCACGCGCAAAATCTTGCCGGTGCTTCCGTACGCCATTCAAGTCTCCTTCAGGACAGGTTTTCTTGTGCAAAAGCGCAACAAGAAAAGCGGAGCGCGGCTAAGTATAACACAGTCGCGCCGGAGATGCTCACGGAAATCATGGTAGAATGGCGCTGTCCTGAGGTGTCATGTTTCTCACCGCCCCATCCATAGGAGGTCGCGGCGGGAACAGGTCGTGGTGAAGGAGCGTTTGTAATGCGGCCAATGTGGAGCCTTTCGTCGGCAATGTCCGATTTTCGCAAGGCGCGCCAGCGGGCTGTCCTGGAACTGATTCTGGCTCGCCTCACCGGCAAGTCGGCGCATCTGCTGTCCTTTGATGACGTGCGTCAAAAACTGCGTGCGAGTGGCTCCATGCCGCGCGGACTGCAAGACATTCCGCTGAACGCCATCGTCGGGAGCGTGGGACGCTATTCGGATTTTACGCGCAGCTTTTTACCCCGGCAGGACTCGGACGAGGCGCGCTGGGCGCGGGTGATGTCTTCCGACGATGTGCTGACTTTGCCGCCCATCGAGGTCTATCAAATCGGCGAGGCTTATTTCGTGCTGGACGGCAACCATCGCGTCTCAGTGGCCCGGCAAAAGGGCTTGCCTTTCATCACGGCCAATGTGTACGAAGTGCAAACCAGGGTGCCGCTTTCGCCCAATGACCGGCCAGATGATTTGATCATCAAGGCCGAAGCGGCGGCTTTCCTCGAGTACACTCGACTGGATGAAGTGTGCTCGAAAGATGACCTGGCCGTGAGCATCCCCGGCCAATATGACCACCTGGAAAATCACATCGAGGTGCATCGCTACTTTATGGAGGAAGAACAGGGACACGACATTCCTCTGGAAGAAGCGGCTTGCGATTGGTACAACAATGTCTACTTGCCTGTGGCGCAGATGATGCGAGAGTACGACATCCTGCGCGACTTTCCCCACCGCACCGAAACCGATCTCTATCTGTGGATTTCTCAGCATCGCATCGCTTTGAGAAGAGAATTGGGATGGGACATCCGCCCAGAAGCAGCAGCCATCAGCCTGGTCGATTCGTCCAGCAGCAAGCTGGGGCGCATCGCCGCCCGAGTGGGCCGCAGGTTGCTCAATACCATCACGCCGGGCGAGTTGAATGCCGGCGCTCCGATCGGGCAATGGCGAAAGGAACATCTAGTCACCCACCGCGATCACCACATTTTTGACGACGTGCTGGTGGCGATCAACGGCGAAGAAAGCGGCTGGCATGCGCTTGACCAGGCCATCGAGATCGCGCGCCGCGAAGGAGCGTTGTTGTACGGTTTCCACGCCGCGCCTTCCAAAGAAGTCGAGGGCAGCGAAAAAGCGCAGGCCCTCAAAGCCGAGTTCAACCGGCGCTGTAACGCGGCGGGCCTCACGGGCACGCTGGCCTTTGAGGTGGGCGAGGTCACACGCGCGATTACGCAGCGGTCGTGGTGGGCCGACCTGATCGTGTTGAGCTTGAGCTACCCTCCCGCGCCGCGGCCTCTGGCAAAGCTGGCTTCGGGCTTTAGGGCGATCTTGCGCCGAAGCGCCCGCCCGGTGCTGGCTGTGCCGGGGCCGGCCTCGCCCATGCAGCGGGCGCTGCTGGCTTATGATGGCAGTCCCCAGGCCGACGAGGCGTTATTTGTCGCCACATACCTGGCAGGCCATTGGGCCATGCCACTGATTGTGGTGACGGTGAAAAATGAGCGTGTCAAGCCGGAGACGCAAAAGCGCGCGGAAGAGTACTTGCTCGAACACGGCGTGAGCGCGACGTGCGTGCTCAAGAGCGGTCGCGCCGCCGCAGCCATCCTCGCTACGGCGGACGAACACGATTGTGACTTCATCCTGATCGGGAGCTACGGGCCGAACCCGTTGATCGAGGCGGTCAAGGGCAGCGTGGTGGATGGCGTGCTGCGCGCGAGCAAAAAGCCAGTGTTGATTTGCCGATGAAGCAAGGTCTATTCCAACTCGGACGGCAGGTCGAACCTGGCAAAGAGATCCGGGTTGAAAAAGGCCGTGAGGGCCTGGATCTGAGCTGTGCCGCCAGCAAATGATACGACTTGAATGGCCTCGGCGCGATACCTGCCGCTGGCTTCATCGCGGCGATAGATGCCAAAGGCCGGCTCGCCATTGGCGCGGGTGTGCAGCAATCGCCATCGCCCACGCGCATCGCCCGCAAAGACCATCCCCTCGGCCATTGCGCCTATCGCCGCGCGCCCGAAATACCACGAGGGCGAGGGCGGCATGGAAAGCATGACATCCTCTCTGAGCAAAGCCAGCAAGCCGGGTATATCGGCCTTTTCCCAGGTCTCGACAAAGCGATCGAGCAAAGCGCCGATGGCCGGGTCGGCCAGCCTGAGGCTGGCGGGCTGTTCTGGCGAGACATAGTTTTTGCCGAGTGTGACGCGCGCACGGTGCAGCGCGCTGTTCACAGCGGGCACAGTCATGTCGAGCAGCTCGGCCACCTCGCGCGCACTCCAATCGAGGACGTCGCATAGGAGCAGCACGGCGCGCTGGCGCGGCGGAAGAAGCTGGAGCACTGTGAGAAAGGCCAGCGTGATGCTTTCGTGCGCGGTGTAGCGAGCCTCGGGCGTCGGCTCCACGTCGTCAATCAGATCGTCGGGAAATGGTTCCAGCCAGATCGGCTCGGTCACGGGCGGCGCGGGAAACTGCGGCGGCTCGGTCGGAGAGTGCGCTTTGGGAGGCAGCGTGCGCCTCGGACGTTTTTCCAATACATCCAAACAGGCGTTGGTGGCAATCTTGTACAGCCAGGCGCGCAATGTAGCGCGGCCCTCGAATGTTTCCAGCCGCCGCCACGCGCGCAGGAATGTCTCTTGCACCATGTCCTCGGCCTCTTGCAGCGAGCCGAGCATGCGGTAACAATGCACTTGTAGCTCGTGGCGATAGGGTTCCGTCAGGCTGCTAAACTCGTCTTGATCGCCAGCGCGTGCAACAGCCACACGGCCGGCCTCGTTCGAGTCCAACATGAAATTCTCCTTCGTTGGCAACACTTTCATATAAGACGGCAAAAACGGCTTGAACTGTGCTGGGGTGACAGCCATTATAGTCCAAATCCGGAACCGAGTGAGCGCACAGTTTTGGCCCCGACTGCCGTCTTATAGGTCAAATCGCACGGAACGGAAAGGAGTGTTTTAATGTCTACCGAAGAGAACAAAAAGTTGGTCCGCCGTTATCAGGAGGCCTACAACAGCGGCAAGCTGGATGAGCTGGATAGCATCCTCGCGCCTGAATTGATCAGCCATAACCATCTGCCGGGCGCGCCCACCGGGCTCGTCGGCGCCAAGGCAGTTCACCAGGGACTGTTGGTCGCCTTCCCAGACTCGCACACGACCATCGAAGACTTGGTGGCCGAAGGGGACAAGGTGGTGATGCGCGGCACTGCGACCGGCACGAGCAAAGGCTCGTTCATGGGCGCTCCGCCCACCGGCAAGTCGTTCAAGGTGACGACCATGTCGGTCTTTCGCATTGCGAACGGCAAGATTGTGGAGCACTGGGGCGTGGTGGATGGCGCGGGTGTGATGCAGCAAATCGGCTTGATGCCGGGCTAGAGCAAGACCAACAGAAACCTCCCACAGGGCCGCACCTTGTGGGAGGTTTTGTTCTGTGTCCATAGGCTGGCGGCAGCGGCGACCCGCGCCCGGCGACCGTGCGCCGAATCGGTCAACTAGGCCCTAAGCGGCGCGATGGCCGATGGGCCGATCATCCCCAGGACCTGCGGCAACTCTTCTTGCGCTCATTTGTCATCGTCGTCGTCAATTCGATGCAACAGGCCGAGCTGCGGCTCGACGGCAGATTCGGCGCGCAGTTGGTCCAATGCGCGCCACTTCATCCCACCTTCATCTGCGTATTGCCAATCGTGATGACATCCCCGCCCGATATCGGCGTTGGCCGGTTGATCAACTGGCCGTTGACGTAGGTGCCGTTCCCGCTGCCCTGATCCACGATCACGTAACTGTTCTGCTGGCGTTGAATGAGCGCATGGTAACGTGAGGCCTGCGGATCATTGAGCCGAATCTCGTTATCCGGATTGCGTCCGAGCCGGGCCTGCGTTCCCAGCGGGTAACTCTGGCCTGCATCCACTCCCTGGACCACCGTCAGCCGCCAACTGCTCTGGATCACTGTGACCGCCGGGGCCACCGGATACGGGGTCATGGGCGGTGGAGGCGGAGCGGCATACGGCCCGGGCGGAGGAGCATAGGGCATGGGAGCCGGGGGCGCGGCATACGGCGCAGGCGGATAGGGCATCGGCGGCGGCGGCGCATAGGCCGCAGGCCATCGCTCGACCGTGGGCAGCAACAACAAGATAAAGAGAGCCAAGATCGAGAAAAAGAAGCCGAGCACTCCCCACAGGAATGCACTGCGGTTCTTTTTCTGCGCCAGCACGATGCAGGCGACGATGACGATGAGGTTGAGCACACTGCATCCGAGGGCGATCAAACATTGGGTGGTGCCGAGGAGAGCGGCGATACCGTTGTTGTCCATTCAGGTCACTTGACGTCTTGCAGGTTCGGGTTGATGCGCCTGAGCTTGTCGGTCAACTTGGCTTTCAACCTGTTGTCGGTGGTCGCTGCGATGCGCGCTTTAAGCTTCTTGGTCTTGTCCCGTCGTGTGCGGCGGCGGCGAATTTCCCGGTCGCGTTCAACACTCATGCTTCATCCTCCTCAATTGAACAGATTTAGGATAGGAATTGATGACACCTGTAAATATAGCCCGAAAGGCGGCGGGCGTCAAACGGCCAGGCGGCGGGAAATCGGAGGTAGGCAAAATGGCGCGATGCAGGTAGAATGGGCGCATGACTCGTCAGCGTTTGCCGCATATTTTTCTGTTCGTCTGTCTGGCCGTGGGCATGCTGGTCGCCTGCACGCGGTTCATCTCGCCGACGCCTGGAACATCGCCGCTCGCGTCTTACTCGCCGCTTGCCACGCCCGGTGTGTCGCCGCTTGCGCCTCGTTCGCCTTTGCCTACGCTCACGCGCGCCGTCACACCCACGGCCGACGCGCCGGCCGCTGCTCTCCACACATATCTGCCGATGGTGGCAGCCAACTGGAGCGCGCCCACTCCCGCGCCGACGCCAACCGCCACGGCCACTCGCGTCCCGCCTCCCTATATTCCCAATGTCATCATTCCCAAGAACCTCGGCGGGCTGCACGTCGAAGCCACGGGCGATCACACCGGCTACGAAGAGTTTCTACGCGCATGTGCCGCCGACAATCGCCCCGTGGCGCTGATCAAAGTCTATGGCGATGGCTATTCGGCCAAGATTGCAAAGGAGATTGACCCGCGCACCGTCACCATCTGGCGCAAGCCGGCCAAGGTGGGCCACGCCGACTATAGCGACAATCCGCCCGGCGACTGGAACTGGCCGGCCGATCAAACGGCGGACGTCGCCCGCCGCTGGATGGAAGCCATGTACCCGGACTGGGACAACCAGCGCCAGTACATTGATTATTTCGAAGTCGTCAACGAGCCGAACATGGCGACGATGACACAGACGTTGCGCGCGGTGGATTTCATGATGGATGTAATGAAGCTGGCCGAGCAGCACGACCCGCCCTATCACCTGGCGATCTGGTCGTTCAGCAGCGGGACGCCGGAACCCTGGCAAGCGGAGCTCATTGCGCCCACCCTGCGCTATGCCGCTCAGCATGGTCACATTCTGAGCGTGCACGACGGTTCGGTGGATGCAGATCGGCGGCTGTTTCAGCAGGCCTACAAGGATGGCACGGCGCTGAGGTACCGGATGTTCCAGCCGCTATTAGGCCAAGACATGCCGCCCGTGGCGATCACCGAAGCGTATCAGCCCGACGGTTACTTTAAGCCCGATTACGCAGACTGGCAGTGGTATCTCACCGAGCTGGACAAGGATAACGTGATCGGCGCGGCGTGGTTCACGCTGGGGCCATATAGCTTTACCGGCAGCGGGCCGGATGTCAACGTGGTTGGGCAACTCCCTTATTTTGCGCTGGCGTTGGGATGCAGATAAAGGTAGAGATGTTCCAGGGGAACGTCTCTACAGCGCGGCCCAGGCTCTAGGATCCGGTCACGGCCACAATACCTGTCATGGTTCCGATGAACACGCGGCCCTGGTAGGGAGTGGGAGTTGCGAACCGTGAGGTGGCACCGACCGCGACTGTAGCGCGCACCTGACCCGTTTCAACATCTAACGCGTACAAAGTGCCGCTGCGATCAAGGCTATAGACAGTGTGTCCGCCGACGACCGGCGATCCAGGAACACCGTTCGCTTGCCACCCCAGGGTCAAGTCACCGCCTGGCCCGACCTGAAGTTGCTGCACTCCTTCATTGCACGGGACGAATGCGGTCGAGCCGACGACGGCAGCGCCGCCGTAAGCATGGCATACCGGTTGCGTTGCCACTTGCCCGCCCACGCCTCCGAGCGCCTCTGCGTGTAACACATAGCCGATGCCCGCTTTGCCCGCGATAAAGATCAAGCCATTGGGCAGCAGCACCGGAGCAAGTGAACCAAGGTCCGCGTCCCTGGCGTTGTCTTGCCTCCATTGGTCAGGCGCAAAGCCGTCCTCTAACTTGAGCGTTGGGGAGAGCCGCAGCACCGAATCGCTGTAATCCCAACTACCTCTTGTCTCCGCGCCATTCCCCACCGAGACGTAGAGGCGACCGCTAGCATCTACGTTGGGTCCCGCTGCCGCCCAGATGCCTCCTTCGCGCTGAGTAGGAACCTGATAAGCGAGCAAGGGACCACTTCCATCGGTGCGCGAGCCGACAACCCAACCATGATAGTTCCCGCAATCGCCATACAAGCCGCCATACCCGATATACACCATACCGTTTGACAAGGCGAGCGCGGCGCGTTGCTGATGTGTCACCGGTTCCATTCCTGCCGGGTCCGCCGAGCGACGCACTCGCACTTCTCCTGTGCGCACATCAATGCCTACCAAAATGTGCGCCGGTCCGCTCACCTCGGCGACGGCAAAGACCAATCCAGTGGCGGGGTCATAAACCGGCGTGCCAGTGATGCCGAGTGGATCAATGTTGCCGCAAGGCAGCGCGGAGAGCGGCACCGGCTGGCCGATGTTCGTTCGCCACTCGATCTTTCCCGTGCTGGCATCCAACGAGTACACCGAATCCCCTTCCGTGGCAACCAGCACGTGTCCGCCGACAACCAACGGCTCTGCATACACAGCGCCATCCAACGCAGTGTTCCAGGCAACGGCAAGCCGCTGCGGATCGGGCATATCGGGCAAATAGCCTGTGCGAGTGTTGTCATGATGATAGGTTGTCCAGTCGGTCGAATTCAAAGGAGCAGGTGTGACGGCTGCCGAGCTGGGCATGGGGACGCGAGGAAGCGCAGTCGAGGACGATGTGCTCGCCGGCGCGATGGTTGACCCCTGGGAAGTCCCAGGGGTTGACGATGGGAGGCTCGAAGGAGCGGGAAAATCTGTCGGCGCAAGCCCGCCAGCCGGTGATGGCGTATCGAAAGCAGTAGATGCGCTTCCGCATCCAGCCGCCAAAAGAACCAGCACGCATGCTGCCGTCCACACAGTACAAGTGACTCGCCTCATTCTATAGAAAAACATACACGTCTCCAGTCTTCTCCTGTGCGCTCACGATAAAGTCGAATGTCGCCAGGTATAGTGTTTGATTGACGGCGCGTATCCTACCATCATTCCGTGCAGCGCGCAACGAATTTCGCTGGTTGTCCAAAAGAAAACTCCCCATTACACGCCGGATTTCCGCTTGCAGAACATCTCTTGTCCGGTCGTGACGCTCCACTCGGAGCAAGTTGCATCGCGATATTGGAATATGTTATAATCCTGGTCGTGAATCGGAGCTGAGGCACACGCTATGTCGCCGACTGTCCTTCGAGTGAGATCATATCGGTTCTTTTTCAATAGCCGGGAGGAGACCCGTCGGCATGTACATGTTGCGACTCCGGATGGCGTATGCAAATTCTGGCTGGAACCGACGATTGCCCTGGCTTCTTTTCACAACCTGAGCGCGCGCGAATTGCGCGCGATTGACGAGTTAGTGAGAGAGCACGAGCATGATTTCAACTCTGCCTGGGATCAGCACTTCAAGTCCGGTCACGAGCATTGACGCGCGCGGTTTCTGGCTGCTGGTGGACGACGCCGAGTATTTTGTGCCGTTTGCAGATTATCCCGTGTTTGCCACCGCCACCGTCGAGCAAATTTTCGCCGCCCAGCAACTCGGCTCGCGCCAATTCCATTGGCCTGAGCTGGACGCCGATGTTGAACTGGACGCGCTCGAAGCACCGGAACGGTATCCCCTGGTCTGGCACTGATCCAGACCTTTGAGGCGCTTGGTGCAAGACGTAAAAGCTCCTGACGCTGTCCCTCCCATGCTTTTGATTTCTTCCCCAGCCAACCCAAACAACTCGTACACGAGTGCGTCAATCTACTAATCGGTCGCTTTTATCTGACGTTGATACAGGTCGCAGCCGGCGGACAATTGAACCTGCGCGGGCGGCCTGTGCAGCCTCTGCATCCATTCAGCAAGTCCTATGGCATGCAAGAGACCCGATCCTCTGCAATTTGCCGAGGACAAGTATGCTGCAAATTCCGAATGGCGAAGGATTGATGCGGCGCTACGGCAGAGGATGTGCTGCGCGCCGGCGCACACTTGACCGCACTCACCGTAGCACGGTTTGAACTCGCAGGACTAAATAGTTGCCAGTGTAGCCAGTAATATCTGAACTCAAAACCACTTTGGGCATACCCTAACCGAGTGTCGATTGACCGGCAGCCTCAATCTGTATGTCCAACAAAAAGCCGTGAGCAATACTCACAGCTAATTTGCTCTGCTCTTCAATCTGACAATCCCCCGAATTCATTCTACACTATCTCGCAACGCCGAATCGGTAGGCTCACGCAAGCCGCGCAAGATTCGCGCAGCGTCGACATCCCGCCCGAAATAGAAAGACCTTTGAGGTTTCTTGGAACTCAAAGGTCTTGGCTGTCAAATATCCAAGTTCCGAACTTCTTTGGCCCTGGTTTGAATGAACCTCTTGCGGGGCGGAACAGCTGAACCCATCAGCATGTCAAAGATTTTGTCGGCGGCGGCGGCGTCTTCGACCGTCACCTGCAAGAGCGTGCGGCTCTCTGGGTTCATCGTCGTTTCCCAAAGCTGATCCGCGTTCATCTCGCCCAAACCCTTGTAGCGCGAAATCGTCACGCTCTGCCCGCCCAGCTTGCCGACGAGTTGATCCTTCTCTTCATCGCTGTAGGCGTACTGGATGGCCTTCTTGGTCTCGACGCGATACAGCGGCGGCTGGGCGATGAACAGGTGACCGTTCTCGATCAATGCCTGCATGTAGCGGAAGAAAAACGTGAGCAGCAGCGTGCGGATGTGGCTCCCATCAACATCGGCGTCGCTCATTAAAATTACACGCCCATACCGCAACCCACTCAGATCGAACTGGTTGCCCACGTTCGTCCCCAGCGCGCTGATGAGCGTGCGGATCGCCTCGCTCGAAAGCATCTTGTCGAGCCGCACGCGCTCGGTGTTCATGATCTTGCCGCGCAAAGGCAGCACGGCCTGAAAGTGCCGGTCGCGTCCCTGCTTGGCGCTTCCGCCGGCCGAGTCCCCTTCCACGATATACAACTCGCTTTTGTCCGCGTCGCGCTCGGAGCAGTCGGCCAGCTTGCCCGGCAAGGTGAGCGATTCGAGCGCGGACTTGCGGATGACGAGGTCGCGCGCCTGCCGCGCCGCTTCCCTCGCCCGCGACGACGTGAGACATTTTTGGACGATGGCTTTGGCCTCGCGCGAGCTGTTTTCCAGGAACGCTTGCATGGCTTCGACCACGGCCGATTCGACCTGGCTCTTGACCTCGGCGTTGCCCAGCTTGCCTTTGGTCTGGCTTTCGAACTGCGGGTCTTGCAGCTTGACGCTGATGATGCCGGTCAGCCCTTCGCGCACGTCCTCGCCGGTCAAGTTCGCATCGCCTTCTTTGAGCAGCCCACCCTTGCGCGCGTAATCGTTCAACGTGCGCGTGAGCGCAGAGCGGAACCCCGTCAGGTGCGTGCCGCCGTCCACCGTGTTGACGTTGTTGGCAAAAGCATACACGGACTCGGCGTAACCATCCGTGTACTGGATGGCTGCTTCGATGTTCGTCCCGTTGACCTGCTTTTCGGCATAGATCGGCGGGTGCAGCACGTCGCGGTTCTTGTTGAGATAGCGCACAAAGGAACGGATGCCGCCCTCAAAGTAGAACGACATCTCGCGCGGGTTGCCCGCGTACACCTCTCGCTCGTCGCGGAAGACGATGGTCAACCCGCGCGTGAGGAACGCCATCTCGCGGAAGCGCTGCGCCAGCGCCTCGAACTTGTAGTCAATGCCGCTCTTGAAAATTTCTTCGTCGGGATAAAAGTGTTGAACCGTGCCGTGCTGGAACGGGTCATCTTTGAGCACGCGCCGCACATCCTGCACTTTGGTCGCCGGCTTGCCGCGCTCGTAGCGCTGCTTGTACTCGCGCCCGTCGCGGCGCACGGTCGTTTCTATCCACGCGCTCAACCCGTTGACGGCACTCACGCCCACGCCGTGCAGGCCGGAAGCGACTTTGTAACCTCCGCCGCCAAACTTGCCGCCCGCGTGAAGGATCGTCATCACGACTTCCAGCGCGTCCATCGGTTTGCCCTTGGCGTCTTTTTGCGTGGGGTGCGGGCCAATCGGAATGCCGCGCCCGTTGTCTTCAACCGTCACGCTGTTGTCCTCGTGAATCGTCACCTTGACCTGATCGCAGACGCCTGCGAGCGCCTCGTCAATTGCATTGTCCACGACCTCGAACACCAGGTGATGCAAGCCGCGAATGTCGGTCGAGCCGATGTACATGCCTGGCCGGCGCCGCACGGCCTCCAGCCCTTCGAGCACCTGGATTTGACTGGCATCGTATTTGACTTCTTCTACCATGACCTACCTCAATCGTGAAACGTCAAACGTGCTGCATTATCTGATCACCGATTACTGACCAGGCGCAGCCCCTTGTGGGCTGGCGACTGGTTTTGTGCGGTCCATATAGAATAGCGCCGTGGCGGTCAGCAAGCCGGTGGCAGTGAACGCATGGCCCAAAATTCCGGCGGCTTTGATCCACGAATCGCTGGCAGGAATAGTCCACAACAGCCCGGTGCCGAAATAGATTGCCACCGACACGATGATCAGTCCCATCGCCGAAAGAAACTGGAACCGCACCAATGTGATACTTACCCGCACCGACTGGATCACCGGAGCGTCGCGCAGCGCCATCCCGTGAACGGTAAAAGCCATATAGAAGAAAGCCCACAATATCAACGACCCGCCCATCATCACGATACATTGCCCCGCGACGGGATTCAGCAGGCCGATGGGCGTCGCCACCAGCGCGGTCGGCAGCCCGACGACCGCGCCTATAATCGTCCACAGGATGGCGATCTTGAACAATCCCCACCACAAGGACGTCACGCGTCCCAGGCTAAAGGCTTGCGCGCGCACGCGGCTGGAGATCAATCCCCAATACACGGACAGAAGCGCCAGCCCGATCAAACCCAGCACAAGCGACAGCGCGAAAACAGCCAACACATTTGACACGATCCAGACCGTCGGTTGGCCGGTGGGCAACTTTAAAGTCGGGTCCCAGCCGGCCAGGCTCGGTATGCCCAGCAGCGGCGGGCTGAGCCACCAGAACAAGTTGGAGCCTTGGCCTATCTCGTCAACCAGCTTGTAAAACGGATCCAACTGTTGGACCTGAGTTGCGCCGATTTGCTTGATCACCTCCGGCGAATTCACAAAGTCGAGGTACAGGCGGAACAGCGGATATACGGAAAGCCGAGGCCCCAGCCACAGGAACACGTCCAGCAGAATCGGCAGCAGCATCAGGTCAGGATGGCGCGTGACCAGGTCAAAGCCCGATGCGAGCGATTGAATGACGCCCATGGGCTGGTCAGTCGGTTGGGCAGTTGGTCTATGGGTCGTTTTGTCACGTCGTTGCATACTCACAGCAAGTGATTCTACCACACCCCTGAACTTACGTGAAGCGATTTTGTTAGGCGTTTCCAGAAAAATAATCATCCCATACATGACTGGCGTAGGAGCGCCTTCCAGGCGCGACCCTCGCGCCAGAGGGTTCGCCCAGGGCAGACACCCAGGTCTGTGCCCACGTCACGGCGATTTCCACAGAACCGGCCGGGCACAAGTTTGACCGTCTATCTGGCATAGGGTAGAATGTCATTCGATGAGCATCATCACTCTGACGACTGACTTTGGCACGAGTGACGGTTACGTCGGGACGATCAAGGGAGTGATTCTCTCCATCGCTCCCGATGTGACGCTGGTGGACATTTCCCACGACATTGCGCCTCAAAATATTCGACAGGGTGCTTATGTCCTTCACGCCGCCGCGCCGTATTTCCCGACTGGCACCATTCATCTAGCAGTGGTTGATCCGGGCGTCGGCAGCCGCCGGCGCGCGCTGGCGATTCTCGCTTCACGCGGGATCTTGGTCGGCCCCGACAATGGACTGTTCACACTCTTGCTCGCCGATGAGCCAGACGCCGAGTGTCACGAGATCATTCATCCCGAGTTCATGCTGCGGCGCGTCAGCGCGACCTTTCACGGGCGCGATGTGTTCGCTTCCGCAGCGGCGCACCTCGCCAGCGGAGCAGACCTGGGTGCGGTTGGCCCGCGCATCGCCGATCCAGTGATGTTTCCAATACTCGCGCCCGTGCAGCAGCCCGACGGAAGTTGGTTGGGGCATGTCCTTTACGCCGATCACTTTGGCAACCTCATCACGTCTGTGACGCTGGCAGAGTTGCAAGAGATGGGCCGCCTTGAGATTGCAATTGGAGGACGGCGCATCACCGGCCTTCGCCGCACCTATGCCGAAGCCGCGCCCGGCGAGCTTGTCGCGCTGGTCGGCAGCTCGGGCCATCTGGAGATTTCCATTGTCAACGGCAATGCCGCGCAAACGCTTGGCCTCGGCCCAGACTCGCCTGTCATTCTGCGAATCGAGTAATCCTCTGCGGTCGGTGGTCAGTGGTCTGCGGTCAACTGGATGACCGCAGACGGCAGATCGCTGACTGGAACTGGAAGACGATATGGAACAATTTATCATCGAAGGTAACACGCCGCTGTCTGGAACGGTCAAGCCGGGCGGCAACAAAAACGCTGCGCTGCCGCTGCTGGCGGCGTCGCTGCTCACGGATGAGCCGCTCATTTTGCACAACGTTCCCCGCATCCGCGATGTGGAGAACATGTGCCAGTTGCTCACCGACCTGGGCGTGGACATTGCCGAGGTGGGCGATCACACGCTTCGCCTGCAGGCGAGCCATGTCCGCAAGACTGACCTGGACTCGGAACTGTGCCGCGAGATTCGCGCTTCGATTTTGTTGGCGGGGCCTGTGCTGGCGCGACTGGGCCACGTCGAGTTGCCCCCGCCCGGCGGCGATGTCATCGGGCGTCGGCGGCTGGACACTCACTTTCTCGCGTTCAAACATCTGGGCGCGGAGATGGAGGCCAATGACCGGTTTCGCCTGCGGGCAGACCGGTTGGTTGGCGCAGACATTTTGCTCGACGAAGCGAGCGTCACCGGCACGGAAAATGCGGTGATGGCAGCTGTGCTGGCGCGCGGCGCCACCATCTTTCGAAACGCGGCCTCCGAACCGCATGTCCAGGAACTGTGTCGCTGCCTGGTGCAGATGGGCGCGACCATTGAAGGCATCGGCTCCAACATGCTGATGATTCACGGCGTGGATAGGCTGCACGGGACCGAGTTCACCATCGGCGCGGATTATCTCGAAGTCGGCAGTTTCATCGCGCTGGCGGCGGTGACGGGCGGCGAAGTGTTGATTCAAGATGCCAGTCCTGAACACCTGGGCATGACTCGGCTCGTGTTCGAGCGATTGGGCGTTCACTGGGAAACGCGCGGGCGCGATGTGTTTGTTCCGCGCGACCAATCGCTTACCGTTGTTCCCGACATGGGCGGCGCGATCCCCGAAATCAAGACGAATGTATGGCCGGCGTTTCCCACCGATCTCACCAGCATTGCCATTGCGGTCGCCACGCAGGCGGCCGGTTCGGTGCTGTTCCACGACTGGATGCACGCGGGCCGCATGTACTTTACCGACAAGCTGGTGAGCATGGGCGCGCGCATCGTGTTGTGCGACCCGCACCGCTGCATGGTGCAAGGCCCGGCGTGGCTGCGCGGCGAGGCGTTGGAAAGCCCCGACATTCGCGCGGGCATGGCCTTGCTCATCGCGGCGCTGGTCGCGCGCGGAACGAGCATTATCCGCAAGGTCGGCCAGATTGATCGGGGCTATGAGCGAGTGGACGAAAAAATCCGGGCATTAGGCGGCCAGATTGAGCGGGTGGAAAATTGAGCTAGACCCGAAGGGTTCCGGGCAAAACTCTTCTGGTCTTTTCGATTTGACCGGAACCTTACCCTCAGGTATAATGAAATGGCTATCGGGGTAAGATTCTTGCGCCGAGTCTTGGACTCGGCGTTTGACTGTTGAAACCGGACTGAAGGAAAGAACATGCCTAAACGAACCTATCAACCCAAGAAACGACATCGAGCACGGACGCACGGCTTTCGTGCGCGCATGTCAACCAAGGGCGGCCGCAGGGTACTCAAAGCTCGACGTCTCAAGGGCCGCTACGAGCTGGCGCCGCAGCCCAAGCGCGCCAAGCGCATCAACTGGAAGGAAGGATGACCACTCTTGCGAAGGTTCCCGCTGGGCGCCTTCGCAAGGGTGCGCTTCGCCTGCGCGCGCGGAGCGATTTCGAGCGTGTCCGGCGCGAGGGCAAGTCGTGGGCGCATCGCCTTTTGGTGTTGGTCGTGTATCCCAATCGGTTGCTCGTGACGCGCGTGGGCGTGGCCGTCGGCAAAAAAGTGGGCAGCGCCGTCGTTCGCAATCGCGCCAAACGTCTGATGCGCGAGGCGGTGCGTGTGCATGTGGCTCGCATTTCGCCGGGCTATGATCTGCTTTTGATTGCGCGCCCGGCCATCGTCCCGGTCAAGATGCAACAAGTGGCTGGCGCGCTTGAAGTGCTTTTGCGGCAAGCTGGTTTGATTTTACAGTGAAAACAATAGCGATGGCCTTGATTCGCCTGTACCAGAACA
>Ga0315268_10001028_pt1 | contig 32672 bp, 38 predicted proteins | sample C1_top_MG_FD_204535 | JGI IMG/M metagenome (GOLD analysis project Ga0315268, IMG submission 204535) | Sediment microbial communities from Yellowstone Lake, YNP, Wyoming, USA - C1_top | ecosystem: Environmental > Aquatic > Freshwater > Lake > Sediment | place: USA: Wyoming | collected 2017-08-01
ACAAATTCCAAGGACACGTCCTTCAGAGCGTCAACAAGGCTAATCTCGAATCCGCTGACGTGGATGTACGAGCCTACGCGAAGTACGTGCTACGAGAAGGTAGCGTGTCCGAAAAGCGGGAACTGCTGGGGAACCTAAGGAGCAGATTGGTTTATCAGAATAAGACGATAAGGCTGGTGCAAGAAAGTTAAAAATCCGAGAACAACAAAACCGCCCTTTCAGGCGGTTTTGTCTTGGCGACAAGCTCCTATCCGTGGTCCGGCACCTGATGTACTCGGGTAGCACGATAAGAAATTGTCGTGGCGGGGGAGGAAGGAATCGAACCCTCGACAGCGGTTTTGGAGACCGCAGTTATACCATTTAACTACTCCCCCGAACTATCGATATCGTAACCACTAGGCTACCTAATATTTTTCACTTTGTCCAGACGTTGCCGGGCATTTTAAGCAGAATATCATCATTTTTGCTATGATTCATCGGCTGGCCGGGGCGGCGGTTCGCCGAACCAGTTCATCTCAAATCCATGGCAATCAAACAACAGAAACTGCTTTTTACGGCTTTGACGCTGGCGGCGATCGGCGGCTGTTTTTTGATCTTCAGTCTGGCCCGGCCGCGTCTGGTATCCGCTCCGATGGTCGTTCAGCCGCCGACAACCGATCATCCGGAAGGTCCGGCGGCGGCCGCCAATGAGGCGCCGCCCGCGGTCGTTGCCCCGGAACCGGCCCCGTTGCCGCCCTTGCAAGAAAACGCAGCGCCGTCGCCGGTCTACAAACTGCCGCCACCGCTGCCCGACCCGCTGAAACGCGCCACCAAGAAGCCGTTCGGACTTGAGGTGAGCCCGACGAATTCCCCGGTCAGCCCGGAGCGGTTCAGCGGTTTCCATACTGGCCTCGATTTCGAGACCTTTCCGGAGGAACAGGACCGGGACGTGCCGGTCGCGGCCATCTGCGACGGGCCGCTGCTCGTGAAGCGGACCGCCAGCGGTTATGGCGGCGTGGCCGTGCAGTCCTGCCGCCTTGACGGCCGGGACGCGACCGTCGTCTACGGGCATCTGAGGCTGACCAGCATTAATGCCAAGTCCGGCGACCGGCTGGCCGTCGGCGACCGGCTCGGCCTGCTCGGCCGTGGCTTCAGTCCGGAGACCGACGGCGAACGCAAGCATCTGCACCTCGGCATCCATCTCGGGACCGGTATCAATATCCGCGGCTATGTCAGCCGCCGCTCCGATCTGGCGCAATGGCTCGATCCGGCCGTTGCCGGCGGTTGGCAGTGATGAAGTTCCGGCTCCGTGATAAAATGTACGACAGAATTCATTAAACCCGGCTTATGCTTAAGAAATATTCCCGGCTGATGGCCGCCGCCGCGGTCCTGGCCGTCACTTTACTCATTTCCGGCTGTGGTGCGTCCAAGAGCGGCCAGCCGGAGGCAACGCCGCTGCCGCGGCCAGCCGCGCCGCTGCCGGCCGACCTGATCTCCCGGGACCAGGCCGCCAAGATCGTCCAGGACCTGGTCGGCGCCGATAAGGACCAGGACAACCTCGCCGCGTACCTCTATCCCGAAGTGCTCCGGCCCGGCGACGAGGTCAGCGCCTTCGGCGACGATCCGGAGAAAGGGGATAAATCGCGCGCCATCGACCAGTATTCCTACCTCGCCTGGATCGACCGCGAGCCGGCCGACGTCTTCTTTTCGCACGATACCGAGTTCGTCTTCGTCGACGCCAGAAGCGGCCAGGCCGAGCGCGAGTCGCACGGCTACTGGCCGCTCGTGAACGGCGAACCTTTCGGGCGCGACCAGGACAGCAGGATCGCCGGCGCTCCGGTCCCGCCGCGCGTCGCCGCCGGTTGGCGTGCGGACGTTGCTTCGTACGTCAAAGGCCTGAGCATCCCGCCGGCCCGGGCCGCCGATGACGGCCGGCCGCGCATCACGCCCGACGTCAAGAACGCGCCGCCAGGCGAATACTACGCCCTGATCGTCTCCGGTTACGGCGAGAACTCCTGGGTATTCCTCGAGGGCGCCTGGCAGATGTATGACGCGCTCAAGGCCGCCGGTTACGACGACGCCCACATCACCATGCTGGCGCCCCGGGCGGTCCGGATCGCCAAGGGCTGGAACTACGTCGGCGAGCCGCCGACGGAAACGGACGGGGGACTCGTGGACGGCACGCCCGGGCCGGAAGGCGTCCTCGCCGCGCTCAAAGACATCACCGCCAAGATGACCGAGAAGGACTCGCTTTTCGTCTTCGTCATCGCCCACGGCGAACCGAACTGGCTGGCGCTCGGCCGGCCGCTCGCGAAACCGGATGCGGCCACGGTTCGGCGGAACTTCGAAGGTTTCGGCGGCAGCCTTTGGTCCAAACATTTCAGCCAGGCGCTCCTGGGCCAGACCAAGGCCTGCGAGATCATGGCGATCTTCGATTCTTGCTACGCGACCTCGGAAAAAGCCCAGCTTTCGGCCAATTTCGACCCGAGCCGGATCAAGCGCCTGGCGGCCGCTTTCGCCAGCGACAAGAAGGCCAAGGGCGCCGACCATCGCGAACCGGACGACAAGACCAAGCCGGCGACGATCGATCTCGACAAAGGCGCGCCCAAGTCCAAGATCGCGGACAAGAATCCGGAGGACATCGGCGGCGAGTTTTCGAGCGGTCTTATAGTCAGCCTCAACAAGCGGGTTTTTGGGGCGATCTACGCGGCCGGCACCAAGCTGGACGCGGCCGCGCTGAACAAGCTGACCAGGCCGGAGCTGCTCGACTTCCTGGGCGAGGACGGACCTTGCGTCTCGCCGCTGATCCCGATGATCCCGTCGAACGTCTATGAGGGTCCGGGCAAGGCGCCGGAGGAGCCGGAACCGGAGTCGACGCCCCCGGCCAAGCCGATGAAGAAGATCTCGGTCATTTCTTACGGCGGTTCGTATATCACGGTGGATCAGCTGACCCAGTACACGGCCGCGCAGTGCAAGTGCTGCGACGCGCCTCACTGGCACGCCAAGAACGGTACGGTCACGACCATCGACGGCAAGAAGGTGACCGATCCTTACGCCAACTGCGGCCTGGGCAAGGTCAGCGAACATCCGGTGACCACGATCGAAGTGGCGCAATAGATCCGACCGACTTTAACAGCCAACCATATGAAAAACGGGACCGACAAACAGTGGCGCGTCGTCATCATCGGGGCGGCCGGCCGCGACTTCCATAATTTCAATGTCGTCTACCGCCAGAACCCGCGGATCAAGGTGGCGGCGTTCACCGCGGCGCAGATCCCCGGCATCGCCGGACGGAAATATCCGGCCGAACTGGCCGGTGACCTCTACCCCGCCGGCATCCCCATCAGGGACGAACAGGACCTGGAAAAGATCATCAGGGAAGAGGCGGTCGACGAGTGCGTCCTGTCGTACAGCGACCTGTCCTACGAGACCGTGATGCATATCGGCTCGCGGGTCATGGCCGCCGGAGCCAAGTTCTCGATGCTCGGTCCCGAACAGACGATGCTCCGGAGCAGCAAGCCGGTCATCGCCGTCGTCGCCGTGCGCACCGGCTGCGGCAAGAGCCAGACCAGCCGCCGCGTCGTCGAGATCCTGCAGGAGGCCGGCAAGAAACCCGTTTCCGTCCGGCACCCGATGCCTTACGGCGACCTGGTCAAGCAGCGGGTCCAGCGCTACGCGGAACTGGCCGACCTGAAAAAACACGATTGCACCATCGAAGAGATGGAGGAATATGAGCCGCACATCTCCATGGGCAGCGTCATCTACGCCGGCGTCGATTACGAGGCCATCCTGAGGCAGGCGGAGCAGGAGGCCGACGTCGTCATCTGGGACGGCGGCAACAATGACACCTCCTTTTACCGGCCGGATCTCACGATCACGGTCGCCGACCCGCTGCGGCCCGGCCACGAGGCCGGCTATTACCCCGGGGAGGTCAATTTCCGCCTGGCCGACATCATCGTCATCAACAAGATCGACGCCGCCAGGCCGGAGGACGTCGAGGCCGTGGCGGCGAACGCCAAGAAATACAATCCGGCCGCGCATGTCATCAAAGCGGCCTCGGTCCTGCATCTGGACAAACCTGAGCTGATCCGGGGCAAGAAGGTTCTGGTCGTCGAGGACGGGCCGACCCTGACCCACGGCGGCATGACCATCGGCGCCGGCACGGAAGCGGCCAGGCGCGCCGGCGCGGCCGAACTCGTCGACCCCCGGGCCTACGCCGTCGGCGAGATCAGGACGACCTTCGAGAAATATCCGGGCATCGGCCGGCTGCTGCCGGCCATGGGCTACGGCGAGCGGCAGATCCGCGACCTGGAGCAGACCATCAACAACACGCCCTGCGACGCCGTCGTCATCGGCACGCCCATCGACCTGACCCGGTTCGTCCGCATCGACAAGCCGTCGATCCGGGTGCGCTACGACCTGGCCGAGGAGGCCAAAAAGGAGCTCAAGCGGCTGATGGCCGCCCGGGAGCTGATCTGAGAACGGTTTCCTGAGAACATTGCGCGCCGCCGCGGACGCGAGGGAGTTGAAAGATTGGACGCCGCCGGAACGTATAACCTGGATGCGGGCGGAACCGCCTTATGAAGAGTCCGAAGACAGATCCACGAACCGATCGGGAATTAGTGGCGGCCAGCCTGGCCGACGCTTCGGCTTTCGCGCTCATCGTCGAGCGCTATCAGGAACCGCTGCGGCGCTATGTCCGCCGCCTGGGCTGCCGCGACGGCAATAACTGCGAAGACGTGCTTCAGGACACCTTCATCAACGTCTACCTGAACCTGAACGGCTTCGATCAGTCCCTGAAATTCTCTTCCTGGATCTACCGCATCGCCCATAATCAGACCATGGATTTTTTCCGCCGGTCCAAGACCAAGCCGCAGCCGGCCATGACCGATGCCGAGGTCCTGATGCTCGAGGAGGTCAGCGACCGCCGCGATTTGGCCGGCGACACCGACCGGCGCCTGACCGCCGGCGTCCTGCGGGCGGCCTTGGAGGGGCTGGACGACAAGTACCGCGAGGTCCTGACGCTGAAGTATCTGGAAGAGAAGAGTTACGAGGAGATATCCGACATCCTGCGCAAACCCATGGGAACGGTCGCGACCTTGATCAATCGCGCCAAGGCCAGGCTTAAGGCCGAACTGGCCAGCCATCCGCTGGCCGCCGAAATATGGAAAGCCGTCGATTCACCGACAATCTGATAGCCGCGATCAAGGAGAAGAAACTGGCGCCCAAGCCGCGCTGGAATTTTCTGGCCAAGGAGACCGCCGTCTGGGTGGGGGTCGCCGGCGCCGCGGCGGTCGGCAGCATGGCCACGGCCACGGCCATCTTCATGATCGCCGACACGGACTGGGACATCTTCGAACGCCTGGGACTGAGCTGGACCGGCCACGTCCTGTTGTCGCTGCCCTATGTCTGGCTGGCCGTCATCGCCGTCTCCATCGCCGCCGCCTTCCTGAATTTCCGCCACACCCGGCGCGGCTACAGGTTCGGCCTGGCCGCGGTCATCGCCGTCGGCGCGGGCGCGACCGTCCTTCTGGGCGCGGTGCTGTTCTCCGTCGGCCTGGATTCCGAAGTGCATGAATATTTCAACGAGAAGATCCCGCTGTACAACTGGCTGGTGGTCGACAAGCGGGACATCTGGGACCAGCCGGAGCGCGGCCTTCTGGCCGGCGAGGTGCGGGAGATCTTCGGCGAAGCCGATTTCGAGCTGCGGGACCTGTCCGGCCAGGACTGGACTATTTTGGAAGAGCCGGCCGGCCGGCCGGTCCGGGTCGGAGAGACGGTGAAGCTGATCGGCACGATGGGGGAGGATAATGCTTTTACCGCCCAGATCATCCGGCCTTGGGGCAGATGATGTGGTCGGTTCGGTCCGATCGTCGAGCGCACACGCCCGTCCGTCGGGCGTTTTATCGTGTCGGAGCCGGACCGGACAGTTGACCGCGGCCGGTCTCCGGGGGCTGAAAGAAAACCGGCGGACGCGGCGTATCAATAGTGCCAGGCAAAAGAGTCGCGACTCGAATATCTAAATAAAATAACCAGCGTCTATGAGATGCGCGTATGAACCGGGCAAGACCCGGTACCGTCCCTACCAGCCCCGCCGAATTCTGGGCCATCCTCGTCGCCACCCCAGATGATCGTCTGGTGAGTCCATGTCTATTGCCAAGCTCCGAAACCGCCTCATCCGCAGGCGGTTTCGCCGTTACGGGGGCGCGGCCGTGCCGTCCGGTCCGCGCGAGGTTCCTCCCCGGCCGCCGTCGGTGTATAATTGCCGTACTATGAGGCGCCGATGGCAGGTCTATCTGCTGCGCTGCCGCGACGGCAGCCTGTACACGGGCATAACCGACGACCTGGATGCCAGGATCGTCCGCCACAACGCCGGGACCGGTTCCAAATACGTGCGGTCGCGGCTGCCGGCGAGCCTGGCTTACGCCGAACCCGCCCGGTCGAGATCGGCGGCGATGAAGCGCGAAGCCGAGATCAAAAGCTGGCCGCGCCCGCTAAAATTGGCATTATTGAACGAGAAATAATATGGCGGACGGATACTTTTCCAAGTTGAGGAAATACAAGCCCTGGCTCTTCAGCCTGCTCGGCGGCAGTGCCCTGATCCTGTTCTGGTCCTACCTGGACCAGGCTCAGCGTGACCTGCTGGCCGGCATGAAAGCCGCGGCCGACCGGCAGGCGGCGCTCCAACCGCCCCCGACCGTACAGGGCGCGGGCGACATTCCGTCATCACCGACCCCGGCGCCGGCCGCGGTTCCGTCCGTACCCGGCAGTCTTTACGGAGATGACGGCGGCGAATGGGGAGACGGCGAAGGCGAGGATGGCCGGTCAGGGTATTACCGACCGACTCCGACCCCGGCACCGACACCCGCTCCCGCGCCAACCCCGACTCCGACCCCGGCACCCGCCGTGACCGAGAGTATCTATAAGAACGGCACCTACCGCGCTTCGTCCCAGGCTCCTTGGGGACCCATGACCATTGAATTGACCGTTGCCGGAGGAAAATGGACCGACATCACCGCCGTCGAGACCCCGAATTCCCCGCCATCTTTTTACGCCGTCGGGTATCTCGTGCAGCAGGCTCTGGCCGCCCAGAGCGATGCCATCAACGGCGTTTCCGGCGCGACCTACACCAGCGACGCTTTCCGCGACGATCTGCGGCAGATAATTAAGCTTTCCAAGAGATAGATGCCGGCCAGACCGTTGGTTCACGAACAGAAACACATGGACACCCGGGTGACCGTCACGGTCTTTCCGGGACGTTCCGGTCGCGACCTGTCCCGGCCGCTGGAAACGGCTTTCGGCGTGTTCGCCGACCTGGAGCGGCAATTTTCCCTGTTCCGGACCGGCTCGGAGATCAGCGCGGTCAACGCCGCCGCCGGCCGGCCGACGACGGTATCGAAAAGATTCGCGGAGGTCCTCGGCTATGCCTTGGAACTGGCCGCCGAAACCGGCGGCGTCTTCGATCCGCTGGTCGGACGGCTGACCGCCCCGGGCGCTGATGCCCAGGCCGCCCCGCCCGGATCAGGTTTTCGCGACGTCCGAATGGACCCGGATGAAAGCATCCTGTCCATGCCCGCCGGCTCCGTTCTCGACCTGAATAGCGTGGTCAAAGGACTGGCCCTGGACCTGGCTCTGGAGGCTTTCGGCGGCGATGAGGCGGTGATGATAGAAGCCGGCGGCGATATCATCCTTAAAGGCCTGCCGCCGGGAAAGGCGGCGTGGGACATCGGCATCCGCGATCCGTTCGAGCCCCGGCGGCTGATCGCGGTCATTCCCGCCGTCGCCGGCGCCGTCTGCACTTCCGGCGACTATTTCCGGACCGAAGCCGCCCGGGCCGCCGGGCGCGGCCATCTGGTCAACGGCCGGAACGGGCTGACCGCCGGCGACATAGTGAGCATGACCGTGCTGGCGCCGACCGCCCGGCAGGCCGACGCCCTGAGCACCGCCGCGTATTTTCTGCCCCCGGACCAGGCCGCCGATTTCGTGGAACACCACGAACGCTGCGCCTGCTTTTTCATCGACGGTTCCGGCCAGGTCCTGGCCGGCGCGAAAATGAGATCGATCCTGACCGCCAAGACCTATGCTTAGCCTGAACGTCAAAAGACTGACCTTGTCGCTGATCATCCTGCTGGCCGCGGTCAACGGCTGGCACGCCGGCTACGCGCACGTCCTGCCGCAGCTGCTCGCCGCCGTTTCGAGCGCCGTGATCCTGGACGCGATCTTCATTTTCGCCGACCGGAAGAAACTGGTCTGGTCGGATTCGGCCGCCATCACCGGTCTGATCGCCGCCGGCGTCGCCGCCCCCGATTCGTCCGTGGGCCGCGTGGCCGCGATCGCGGTCATCGCCGTCTTTTCCAAATATCTCATCAAACTCGACCGCCGCAACGTCTTCAATCCGGCGGCTTTGGGACTGCTGTTCGGCGCGCTGTTCCTGGGCGTCCGCCTGTCCTGGTGGATGGACGGCAACCATCCGCTGACGATCATCGCCGGTTCGCTGCTGCTGGCCAAGTTCGCCAACCGCTGGCGCTCGATCCTGGCCTTCCTGGCCGTCTTCGCCGTCCTGATCGCCGGCCGCGCCTGGTATCTCGGCCAGCCCCCGGTCCTCGAGCTGTATCTCAGCGCCGGCATTACTTCATTTTTCGTCTTCTTCATGCTGACCGACCCCAAGACCTCGCCGGTCCTGCCGGCGTCTCTGCCCGCGTTCGCCGCCGTCGCGGCCGCCGGATCGTTCCTGTCGGTGGTTTATCATCCCGGTTCCATCTTCCTGGCCGGACTGCTTCTGGCCAACCTGAGCGCGGTCTGGTTGAATCGCCGCGGTTTGCGTCGGATGTCCGAAGCCCGCGCTGCGGCCGCCAGCCTGGCCGCGACCAGGGCCGCCGCGGCCGCGACCGGAACCGGGGCCGGCGTTGGTCCGTCCGGACAGCCGGCGGGTCCGGGTCCGGCCGCCGGAGCCGTCTGAACATTTATTGATAACGGATCGCCGTCCGGCTGCCCCTGATCGGGTTCCGTCCGGTTTTTTTGCAACTTAAAACCCGGGCCGTGGCCCGGGGAGTGTCATTTTCCGAACCGCCGCTGACGCCGGTCGAATTCGGCCAGCGCGGCGTCGAGGTCGGCTTCGTCGAAATCCGGCCAGTGCTTGTCCGCGAACAACAGCTCGCTGTAGATGCCGGACCAGGTCAGGAATCCGGACAAGCGGTGTTCGCCGGACGTACGGATGATCAGATCCGGTTCGGGGATGCCGGCAGACCAGGTATTGGCCGAGATCGTTTCTTCGGTGATCGCTTCCGGCAGGAGCCCCCGGGCGGCGATCTTCCGGACCGCCTCGACGATCTCGGCGCGGCCGCCGTAATTGAGGCAGAGATTCAGCTGGCCGCGGCTGTTGCCGGCGGTCGCTCTTTCCGCGGCGTCGATCGCCGCGATCAGCCGGTCGGAAAGCCGTTCCCGGCTGCCGAGGACCTTGAGCCGCGCGCCGTGCTTCTGGAAGAAGTCCAGTTCCTTGGTCAGCGCCCCGAGCAGCAGGTCCATCAGGTAGCCGACCTCTTCCTGGCCGCGCTGCCAGTTCTCGGTCGAGAACACGAACGCGGAAAAATGCTCGATCCCGCGGTCGAGGCAGGCCAGGCCGATGGCCTTGAGGTTGTCGTAGCCGCGGCGGTGGCCTTCGAGCGTCGGCAGACCTTTGGCCCGCGCCCAGCGCCGGTTGCCGTCGAGGATGATGCCGAGATGTTTGACGGGCATAAGTTCCGTTAATGGTAGATTCGTTCGCCGTTTTTGGCAAGCCGGCGCGTTCCGGTCTATACTTACGGCGTTATGGTCGAGATCCTGATCCTGTCCCTGCGCGTCTTCCAGGCGCTGCTGCTCGCGGCGGCGGTCTTGGTCGTGATCTGGCTGGTCTTCCTGTCCCTGCCCGGGCTGATGCGCGGCGCGCCGTTCGTGGGCACGAGACCCGAGAGCCTCAAGGCCATGCTGGATCTGGCGGTACTGCGTTCCGGAGAAACGGTGGTCGATCTGGGTTCGGGCGACGGGCGGCTGCTCTTTGCCGCCGCCCGGGCGGGCTGCCGCGCCGTCGGTTACGAGATCAACCTGTTCCTGGTCTGGTCCTCCCGCTGGCGCGCCTGGCGTCTCGGCCTGTCGCCCCGGGTCACGGTCCGTTGGGGCAGTTTCTGGAAAGCCCGCCTGGACGAAGCCGACGTCGTGCTGGTCTTCGGTTTCAGCAACATCATGGCGGATCTGGCGAAGAAACTGGCCGACGAACTGCGGCCCGGCGCCCGCGTGGTGTCGCTGCGCTACGAGCTGTCGGCTTGGCCGGCCGCCGGACGGTCGGGGGAGGCGCGGCTTTACCTGAAAAAGTGACGGCGCGTCCGTGAACAAAGAAAAAGCGCGGCCGAGATCCGGTCGCGCTGTTCGTCAGCGGGAAGCTTCCCGCGTTTCCATGATGAAGTACTCGCTCTCGCCGTCCGTGAAGACGTAGCCGCGCGCTTCCTCGCGCGCGTACATCGTCCTCGTCAGGAGCGACAGGGAGCAGCCCGCGGGACGGCAGACCCAGTTGACGCCCAGGAGCCGTTGGTCGACGGGCAGGGTCATGATCGTCGAGGTCGCGGCTTTGGGCCAGGCCGTGCCGCTGCGGGTCTCGCTGACGACCAATTCGGTGTCCCCGCCGTTCAGGGTGAACATCCGGGAGACGTCGCCCTGCTCCATGGCCTTGGTCAGGTACCAGGGGATGCACCGGTCCGCGGCGCAGCGCCAGCTGACGTCGAGCAGCTTCATGTCGACCGATAGGGTGACGAATTGCGGCAATTTCTTGCCGGTCTGGGCCTCGGCCGGCGAGGACAGGAAAAGCGGAATGACAATGGTCAGCGCGGCCGCGGCGGCCATCACGGAAACGAGTGAAAGGATCCAAGAGCGATTTTTCTTCATGGTTCAGCCTCCGTTTGGCGGTCTGGAATACGTCATCCAGATGATGGAACCGCCGTAACTTTGCCGCATCCGGCCGGTCCGGTCAAGCGGATGAAAAAATCGCCCCCCGAAGATGAAGCGGCGAAGTTGAGAAGTTTAAAGTTCGGAGTTTAAAGTTAAGGAAGTTCATTAACTCTAAACATTAACGGTCTACAAAAAAACCGCCCCCAAGTTTGCGCAGAGGGCGGCGGATCCCGACGTTTTCGTCAGGTCACTTTCTGAACTTGAGCCGGCGGATCCGGGACAGCAGTTTTTGCCAGTTCCGGCGGTCGCCCACGGACAGTCCGAAATGACGCATGAAGACGCCGAGCAGTTCCTTTTTGACCTGGCGGAGACGAGCTTCCTGCAGCTTCAGCTTCCCGTCCAGTCCGGTCGTGACGTAGGCGTTGAGTTCGTCGTCGAGCACGGCCCGGCAGTAACCCATGCCCAGCAGGGTCTTCCGGGCGGCGGCCAGGTTGAAACGCCGCAGGCAGCCGATCACGTCGCGGCGGTAGTCCGGAAAAGCGGTGAAGAGGCCGTGGACCAGCTCGTGGATCATGTCGTTGGGCCGGCCGGCGACCGTGCCGATGATGTAGTACGGCGACGGGATGCCGCGGAACAGGTCCAAGAACGCCTGTTCCTTGACCGTCAACGGATCGAACCGGCCATCGTAGAAGGGGCGCAGCACGCGGTCCGGGATGTTGAACCCCGACCAGTCGGCGTAGTAGCTGAACTTGCCGTTGGTCTTGGCGTACCAGTCGCTGAACTGCTCCAGGGTGAAGATCCGGCCGCGGAATTTCGGCGACTCGTAGTGCTCCTGGAACCGCAGGAAGGTCGAAGCCAGCAGATGCTGGTCGGGAAAGGACACGAGGTAAATGGGATAGGTCGTTCGGCCCATCGCTGGCTCCTTTCGTTCTCAGTGTTCGTTTTCAAAGAACGACTCAACTTAGCAAGCCGGCCGCCGGCCGTCAATCGGCGCGCTGCGGTAAATATAAGTTATGAAGTCGTGAAGTGATGGAGTAATATAGTTGAGTTTGATATTCCATATTTAAAATCTTCATGACTTCGCGTCTTTGCAACTTCACCACTTCGTTCAGTGGCATCTTGACTTTAGCCGCCGGCTTCCGGATAATGCCTTGAACCTTAGCCGCCGACCTGGTCGCGCGCCCGAAAGCAGGAGAATTCATGGACGCGAGTTGGGTTCTCGGCGTCTTCGCCGGATCCGTACATTTGGTTTCGTACGCTCTTTACAACCGGGAAATGCTGCTGGGCCGCATTCGCCCCAACACCGCCACCTGGATCCTCTGGTCGTTCCTGGCAACGCTGAACACGGCCAGCTATCTGGCCATGAGCGGCGATCTGGCCAAGTCCGTGACGCCCATCGTCGGCTGCGCGGCCTGCCTGCTGACGCTGGGTCTGACGGCCAAGAAAGGCCGTCTGTCGCGGCTGAGCCGGTTCGATCTGACCGTCCTGGCCATCGGCATTGCCGCCGGCCTGCTCTGGTGGGGATCGCGGAGCGCCGCGTTCGCCAACCTGCTGCTGCAGCTGGCTTTCGTCATCGCCAACATCCCGACCTTACGGGGCGTCTGGCGCGATCCTTGCACGGAACAGCCGCTGCCCTGGCTCGGCTTCGCCTTGGCCTATGTCCTGAACATCGCCGTCGTCCTGATGAGATGGCAGGGACAGGTCCTGGACCTGGCTTACCCGGTGTGCAGCCTACTGGCCGACGGCGGCGTCGGCCTGGTCATCCTTTGGCGCCGGCGGCTTCTGGCCGCGGCGCGTCCGGCTTCGTGAAAGCCGTCTTAACCCCGGGATCCCGGGGTTTTTGATAATCCGCCGTTATTAGGTAGTATAGGCAGAGAAGGGTCCTGTTCGCCGCCAGCGGCGTTCCCACTATGGCCGTAAGGAACAAGATATTGACCGCCGTCAGGATCATCGCCGAGTGCGCTTTTTTGTCGGCGTTGGTCTATTTTTCGCGCGCGCCGCTGCAGCGCCTGATCGGCGATCTTCGCGACACCTACTTTCCCTGCAGCCAGCCGCTGACCTACCGCCTCGACATCTTTGACGCGCGCTTCGGGTTGAAGCGCGAAGATCTGCTGGCGGCCGCGGCCGAGGCTGAACAGGTCTGGGAACAGCCGCTCGGCCGGCAGTTGCTGCGGCTGGATCCGGACGGCCAGCTTCGCCTCAACCTGATCTACGACTACCGCCAGGCGGCCACGGATAAGCTGCGTCAGACCGGCCTGGTCATCAAGGATGACCAGACCACCTACGACGCGCTGAAACCGAAATACGACCAGGCCGAAGACGCCTACCGGGCCAAGAAGGTCGAATACGACGCCGGCCTGGAGGCGTTCAACGCGCGGCAGGCCTCCTATGAACAGGTGGTCTCGTCCTGGAACAAGCGCGGCGGCGCCCCGCCGCCGGAATTCGCGGAATTAGAACGGGAACGGGCGGCGCTCGAAGGCGAGGTCAGCCGGCTCAAGGCCATGGCCGCCGACGTCAACGAGCGGGCGGCGCAGGTCAACGCTCTGGTGACCGTCCTGAACGGCCTGATCCGGAAACTCAATCTCAGCGCCGACGCTTTCAACAGCGTGGCCCAGGACCGCGGACAGGAATTCCAGCAGGGGATGTTCCGGGACAGCACGGCCGGCAACGAGATCGACATCTACGAATTCGAGGATCAGCGCCAGCTGGTCCGGGTCCTGGCCCATGAATTCGGGCACGCCCTGGGACTGGAGCACATCGACGACCCCGCGGCCATCATGAATATGCGCAACGTCGGCACGGACATCGAACCGTCCGCGGGCGAAATCGCCGCCCTGCGGTCACGGTGCCGGCTGCGGTAGCCGATCGGGCCGCTGGATTTTCGGGCGTTGATCTGCTAAAATGGACTTAACCAACCTCAGCGAATATGGCTACCAAGACTCGCACCAAAGCGGCGATCGGCGCCCTGGGTCTGATCCTGATGCTGTCCGGCGCGGCCGGCGGCGTCAATCTTTATGAGCGCCGGGCTCATGAACTGCATGCCGCCCAGCTGGCCTTCAGCTGGCCGAGCATCGATTTCTATTTTTTCTACAAGCTCTTCATGAGCTGGGTCAACAGCGGGGTCAGCGGCGCCAATAATCTGGCGCTGCCGGCGGCGCTGCAGACCAAGCTCAAGCCTTTCTACTCCTTCGACCTGACCATCGCCCGCTACGCCTACACTACGCGTTTCACCAATCTGGCCATGACCGATTGCGCCAAGATCTACTTCGGCAACAAGCCCATCGTCGACGCCGTCAGCCTGAATCAGAACCTGACCCTGAGTCAGGTGCGCTGGCTGGCGCACGAGCTGACCCACGTCGAACAATGCCAGAAGTGGGGCGGCCGCAAGAATTACGCCGACACCTGGTTCAAACAGCTGACCAAAGAGATCCTAATGAAGATCCTCAGCGGCAGCTTCAGCAGCATCGTCAAGAACGTGGCCAACGCCCAGGCCGCGGCCATCCATGACAGCATGTCCATGGAGCGGGAGGCCGAACTGCGCGCCGCCACCGTCATCGGCGGCTGGAAATAAACCGTCGGCGTCGCATTTATCCCCAAGACCGCCCGCCCCAAGCGGGCGGTATTGATTCGCCTCCGCCAGCCCGGCGCGCGAGCCGGCGAGCGCTCGCGGCCCGGGCGTGATCCGGGCGGTCTTCATCCCGGGAAGCGGTCGATTCTTGCCCGCATTTCTTGTATACTTCATCCAACCCAGATCATCACCCAAGCCTTATGAAAAAGTTCCTGATATCCGGCCTGATAGCCGTAATGGTCCTCGCCGCCGTCGCACTCGCCATCCGCCTGTTTTCCGGGTCGGAAGACACATGGATATGCTCCGGCGGCCAGTGGATCAGGCACGGCCGGCCCGCCGGACCGATGCCCGAAAAAGGCTGTCCGCCGGCGGAGCCGATCGCGGCGGAGGAAGAGACCGGACCGGCCGTCCCCGCCACCCTGCCGCCGGAAAAGAATTTTTTCGAGATGGGACTGCTGTCGCGCGCCAAGCCCGGCGAGAAGGCCGGAGCCTGGTCATTCAAATATGAAAAATTAGGGGCGGCGCTCCAGGAGGTCAGCCTGGTCTTCAACCAGGACAGCGTCTGCAAGATCAAGGGTCAGCCGGCCGCCTGCTCCGGTTTCGACACCGTCATCGGCGTCCGGACCCGTATCGAGGGCTACCTGCTGGAACCGCCCTTCGTGCTGGTCAGGAATTTATTGGCGCCGCCGCGCTAGCGTCCCGCACCCGCGGCCCGACCGGCCGCGTCCGAGGAATGGAATCGATCTTCCTGCATTACCTTACGGCCTGGAAACCGCTGGCCCTCGCGGCCGTATTTTTCGGCATCGTCATCGAGGGCGACATGGTCATGTTCACCGCCGCCTTCCTGACGCACCAGGGCCTGTTCAACGTTGGCGAGATGCTGCTCCTGACCATGGCGGCGACGCATGCCGGCGACTGGGGTTGGTACGGGCTGGGACGTCTGGTCTGCCGTCCGGGGGCCGCGGTCGAACGCTGGGTCTGCCGCTTGGCCGGCCCTCTGGACCAGCGGCTGGCCAAGGATCCGTCCAAGGTGATCTTCGTTTCCAAATTCGCCTATGGCCTGAATCACCTGACGCTGCTCCGGGCCGGCGCGGTCAGGATCGCCGCGCGGGTCTTCGCCCGCGGCGACATGCCGGCCGCCACGCTCTGGGTGCTGACGATCGGTTCGCTCGGATATTTTGCCGGAGCTTCGTCGGCGCTCCTCAAGTCCTATATCCGTTACAGCGAACTGGGGCTGCTGGCCGGCCTGCTCATCTTCGCCGGACTGAGATGGCTGCTGGGCCGGAAATTAAAACGATCCTGACAGGATCTGGCGCGGCGCCTGACGGGCGCCGATTTTTTTGTGCCGGGCAAAGAAAAACCCGCTCGCGCAATCGCAGGCGGGTCGGTTTGGTCCGTCAGGGAGACTTTTTTGGGTCGCGACCGAGCTGGGCGAAGCGGCGCGCCAGCTGACGGAGATCCTTGACCGTCATCGACGGCTTGGCCCATTTCAGGTATTCGGCCTTGGCCTTAGGGTCGGCTTCGAGCCGGACGAGCGCCGTCTCCAGCCAAATCGTCCCGAACATGATCAGCAGGTGCGGCTCGATGTTCGGGTAGTTGTGCTCCCAGAAGGCCTGTTTGCCGTGCTTGTAGTCGGTGTGCTCGTTGATGGCCGCTTCGATGGTCGCGAGCATGCAATCGCCGGCTTCGCCGTTGGGCCAGCCCAGCGGCTCCTCGACCAGGTAGCGGAACAGCTGCTGGATCTCCTGGGGGAAGCGGAAGCGCGACTCGTAGTCGCAGAGGATCATGCCGTTGAAGTCCAGCTTCTCCTCGACGAAGAGCTGCCGGCAGGCGGGGTGGAGTTCGCCCAGGTCGCGGTCCAGGATCCTGGCGACGTCATGGACATAGAGCGTTCCGGGGTGGTATTCGCCCAAGTATTCCTTATGCTTCCTGACGCGGCCGTAGACGTCCAGGATCGCGTCCTTGAGGTCCATGGTCTTCCATTGCCCGCCGTACTTGGCGCGGGATTCGGCCGCGACCTCGTCGCGCGCCCGCTGTTTCGACGGGCATTTGTGGGCGTCGAGGCTGCGGTTATCGGCAAAGTCGCATTCGCACATCACTTCGTCGGACTTGCACTCGTAGTCGGTCTTGATGTTCTCAAGGGTGACCAGGACGACCTCGTGGCCGTCGAAGTTCCACTGGCGGAGAACGGTGAAGCGCAGGACGCCTTGGGGATCGCTTTTGGCGAAATCGATGGGCATCGGTGACTCCTTTGACTTTGGTTGATTAAGGAACCGCTCCGACCTTACCTCCGCCCAAAATTCGTGTAAAGGCCGGCCGCAGGGCCGAAAGGTTGACAAATAAGGCCAAAGGCAGTATATTACTTTTTCCTGTTTTTAAGGCTGCTGCGCCAGCCGTCATGTTATAAATTAGCTGCCTATGCGCCTGAAATTTCCCTGTTTTCTCCAAAAATTGGACTACGATTGCGGCCCGACCGTCCTGAAGATGGTCCTGGCCTCTTTCGGCATCCGCGCCAACTTGAAAGATCTGATGCGGCAGGCGCGCACCACCAAGCGCGACGGCACGACCCGCCGCGGCCTGGCCCGCGTGGCCCGGAGCTACGGGCTGTCCGCCAGCGCCCATTGCGGCGCCACTTTTTCCGAGATGGACCGGCTGCTGCGCCGGGGGGCGATGATCGTGGTCGAATACATCCTGCCGATCTTCGAGGGCGGACATTACGCGGTCGTCTCCGGCCTGGACCGCGGGGCCGTCTATCTGCATGATCCCTCCGAAGGCCGGTATTTCCGCCTGCCGCGGCGCGAATTCGCGCGCCGCTGGTATGGGCGTCATAATAAGACCAATACGCGCTGGGTGATGGTCGTCGAGGGCCCGCGACGGACCCGCTGAGGCCCAGGCTTGGATCGTGATCCTGATCCGGACGAAAATGACGGCGGGGCCGTCATTTTTTGTTGAAGACGGTCCGGATGACGCGGCGGGAACCGAGGTCGCGCGCCGGCACGAGACCGCAGCCGGCGGCGGCCAGGACGAACTCTTCCCTGGTGAACAGGCTTTCCGGCCGGTCGAACCAGAGGAACAGGGGATTGAAGAAAGCGGCGGTCTCGTCCATGACGGCCAGGCTGCCGCCGGGACGCAGGACGCGGGAGATCTCGGACAAGGCCCGGCGCCAGTCGGCCACGTGATGCAGCGTATTGAATTCGCAGACGGCGTCGAAACTGCCGGCGGCGAAAGGCAGGGCGGTCGCGTCGGCCCGGCGGAACAAGGCGCGGCCGGCTTTCCGCGACACGAGGGCTAGGGCGATCTGTCCGGCGTCATAGTCCGTGGCGGTGACGGCGGTTTCCGGAAAACGGCGGAGCAGGGCCGCGGTGGTGTCGCCGCAGCCGCAGCCGATCTCGAGCAGTCGCCGCGGGCCGGGCGGCAGGGCCGCGAGGAGCGGCGGCAGGAAGAAGCGGTCCAGGAGCGCCGCCCAGAGGCTTGAGTTCACCAAAAATTTCAGGCGGCGGTTCATTTCCATATCACCGCTTTATTTTAGCATCCGGCAGGGCGCGCACCAACCGTCTCCGGCCGAAAGCGGTTCGGCGCCGCGGCCGCCGTCCTGGTCCGACAGCGGCGTCGGTCCGTCTTTTTGGCTTAACCATGAGCGGTTTTCTTCTCATACTTGACCGAACGTCACCGGCTGGTTAGATTGGGATGATTGCCCTTTTCATCAAATATCTTCGAGCCGAAATATGAGCTAAGGAGGCTGCCATGCACAAGCTCCGGCATGTCGTGGTACTTTCCGCAATTACGCTGTCCGCCTGCGCCACCGCTCCCCGGGCCGTGCTGATGGGTCCCATACCCGCCGCCCGCCCGGAAAAGCGTCCTGACGTGAGGGTCCTCACTTTCAACACCGGATTGGCTCCGGGCCTGGTGCGATATTCCAGCCAGCGCCAGCCGCTCGTGACCAAGGAGGTCGCCGGCCAGGATGCCGACATCGTCTGCCTGCAGGAGGTCTGGACCGACCAGTCCCGGGAAGCGGTCATCACCGCCCTCGGCCTGCCGCCGGCCAATTTCCTTTACGCGGACACGCACGGCCAGAACGAGACCGGCCGGGACTATTGCGAGCCGGGAGAGATGAACAGCATGCTCTCCTGCGTCCGCAAGAGATGCGCGGACGAAGCTCCGGAAGATCTCACCATCTGCGCCTCCAACGAGTGCGTTGAAGAGGGGACCATCCTGTACCTAAGGTCGCGTTCCTGCCTCAATTGCGTCGTCGCCTCGGTCGGCAAGTCGCAGTCGGAGATCGTCCGCGCCTGCGGCGGCCCGCCGGGAGTTTCCCGCGTCTACGGCGGCAATAACGGCGTCATCCTGGCTTCGCGTTGGCCGCTCCTGGACAAGGAGGTCCTGCCGCTGCCGGCCAGCAGCACTAATCGCGTGGCGCTCCTGGCCGGGGTCGAGGTGCCGGGCAAGGGCCGCATCGAAGTGGCCTGCACCCACATCTCTTCCAAGGCTTCGGTCTCGCCGACGAACCCGGAGTTCGGCGACTGGACCGAGGAGCAGCAGACCCAGCTGCGTCTGATCTCGGAGAAGCTGGCCAGCCGCGGCCGCGACCGGCCGCAGCTGCTGATCGGCGACCTGAATTTCAGCCAGCGCAACGACGCCATCGGGGTTTCGGCCCTGATGTGGTCGACCTGGCGCCTGGCCGCCGACCTGGGCTTCGTCAGCCCCGGCGAATACGCCGAGCCGCCTTTCTGCAGCTGGTGCTCGTCGAACCGGCTGGCGGGGGACGTCGAAGATCATCTGATCGACCACGTCATGGTCAGGAATGCGACCCCGGGCATGACGCCCTTTTCGGCCCTCACCAGGGATGCCGTCGCGCCGGTCTGCGCCTATCCGGTCTTTCGCGAACCGGTGCCGCTGACCGATCATCGCGGCCGCCCGGTGGTGACCAATCTCTCCGATCATTACGGGCTGATCGTCGAGTTCGATCTTCGCTGATCGCCCTACCGCGCCGCTTCGCCGGCGCGGTTTTTTCTTTGACGGCCGGCGTGGTAAGATGGCGTTGATAACTATTAACGGCCGCTTATGAGTTATATCGGCAATGTCATCGGTCAGACGAAAGGGAACAAAGATTTCCGCCAGGTGCTGTTCACCGGCGCCAAGAGCCAGCTCGTGGTCATGTCCGTCCCGCCGGGGGGCGAGATCGGCCTCGAAACCCACCCGAACGTCGAGCAGACGCTGTTCTTCCTGTCCGGCCAGGGCGAGGCGATCCTTGACGGCAAGAAACAGGCCATCGGCGGCGGTGACGTCGTCGTGGTGACGCCGGGCACGGCGCATAATATCGTCAACACCGGCAAGGAAAGCCTGCAGATCTATACCGTCTACGCTCCGGCCAATCACATCGACGGGCGCGTGCATAAGACCAAGGCCGAGGCTGACGCCGACGCAGCCGACGAGGACTTCGGGCACGCCGTGAAATGACCATGACGGAGGACCGGCCGCCGTGTCGGCCGGTCTTTATATTTCGGATAATAAAAAATCCCCCGCTGAGCGCAGCAGGGGGGGTAAACCGCCAGAGGCGTTTACTTGCTTTCGATCGGAGTCGACGGGGCTTCGGCGTTGCCGATCTGATAGACATGCCCGTTCTGCAGGCGCTGCCAGATCGTTTCGGCTTTGGTGCCCTTGCCTTCCGTCATGACGGAGAGGTCGTTGCTGTACCACTTGTACTTGCCGGTCTGGACCTCTTCCCAGAACTTCTTGAATTTGCTGACCGGGATGCAGACGATGTTCTGCGATCCGCGGGCGCCGATGGTGCCGACGAGGAAGGCCACGATGCCTTTCTGCGCCCGGCTGACCACGGACGAACCGGACGAGCCCGGACCGGCGCTCATCTGGATGAGCGTGGTGCCCCGCCAGTTGATGTCGCCGTCGATGACCGGGCGGTCGAGCTTGGCCATGCTGACATGGCCGCGGAACAGCTGCTTGCCCAGGCCCAGCGGCGAGGCGATGTTGCTGACATCCTCGCCCAGGGACGGGTCGGCGGCCGCGAGCGCGATTGTCGGGACCTCTTTGGCCAGCTTGACTTCCAGCACGGCGAAATCGTCGCCGCGGTGCTGGTAACCGACGCCCAGCAGCTTGGCCGGGTAGAAGTCCTTCTGTTCCGGATCGTCGAACGTCACGTACCAGTTGTTCTGGGCGACGCTCGTCCGGTCATGGAGGACGTCGTCCTCGGACACGCAGTGGGCGGCCGTCACGAAATGGTAGACGTTCTTGGTCCGCTCGAAGGCGGTGACGGTGCAGAACATCCGCATCGAACCGTCTTCCAGCTGGCCGTAGAGCAAGGCCGTGGCCGAGACCATCTCCTTTTCCAGGCTGTCCGTGCCGCCGAAGAGCGTGGCCAGGTAGGCCGTGCGGGCTCCGGACGGGTAAAGGCAGACGGCGCCGAGCGCCAAGACGACCGTTGTGGCGGTCAGGAACGAATACAGCAGATTCTTCTTGGTCATTTTCGACCTCCTTGTGTGACCGCGGATCTAACCACTCCGATGTCAAAGACCCAAAATATTGCACCGCGAGAGGCGGCCGTTGCTCCAACTTATCAATATCAGGGAATACGTCAAGTGCGCGGTCTGTGCTATACTTAAATGGCTTTAAATGACTATGTTGACGGCACTCCAGGTATTCTTCGCGGTCTTCGGCGTGATGGACCCGGTCGGCAACGTTCCGGTCTTTTTGGCGCTGACCGGCGGCATCCCCGAAGCTCAAAAGCGGCGGATCGCCGTCAAGGCGGTGGCCCGGGCCGCGGCGCTGCTGCTCATCTTTACGCTGGCCGGTTCGGCCATCCTCGGCCTTTTCCAGGTATCCTTGGCCAGTTTCCGGCTCGCCGGCGGCCTCGTCATGATTCTGATCGGCCTGCAGATCCTGTTCAACATCAATCTGCCCCGGGACCAGGCCGGCGCGGCCGATGACATCAGCGTCGTGCCCCTGGCCACGCCGCTTATCGCCGGCCCGGGCATGCTGGCCACGTCCGTGGTGCTGGCCAAGGAGTACGGCTACGTCATCACTTTGCTGGCCTTGGCGGTCAACCTGGCCCTGGAGCTGCTGTTGTTCATCAAGGCCGGCTGGATACTCAAGCGGCTGGGCCGGGAAGGAACTCTGGCTTTCGCCAAGATCATGGGTTTGATTCTCGTGACCATCGGCGTAGAATTCATCAGAAGCGCCCTGGCCTGATGAGGCCGGGCTAACATCATCGTTATGAACGGAAAGATCTTCGGTAATATGAACGTTCTGTCGGCCAAATTGACGTTCGGGGCGGCGGCAGCGGTCCTGTTGCTTTCCGCGCCCTGGATCGCGTCCACGGTCCGGGCCCAGACCGGCGGATTGGCCATCACCAGCGGGCCGGGGTTGAACGAGGCCTCGATAACCGACAGTTCGGCGACCATCACTTGGCGCACCAACGAACCCGGTTCATCGGTCGTGGAGTTCGGGACGACCAAGGAACTGGGACAGGTCTTCCGGGCCGTGGATATCGGTCCGGGCGGGGAAGAGGACGTCATCGATACCGTTCATAGCGTGACCTTGTGGGAATTGAAGGCCGGCACGGAGTATTATTTTCGGGTGAGGTCGGCAGCCGGTCCGGACGCGGCCGCGAATACGGCAGCCGCGGTTTCGGGCGTCGCCTCGTTCACCACCAAGCCGGCGGAACCCGCCTGCACCGAGGATGTCTGGTCCTGCGGCGAGTGGAGCGCCTGTTCGGAGGACGGCGTCCAGACGCGCGCGTGCACGCTGAAGACCGACTGCCCGACGGCGCAGACGCCCAAACCGGCCGAATCGCAGAAGTGCACGCCGGTCGTCACTTGCACCGAGGATGTCTGGTCCTGCGGCGAGTGGAGCGCCTGTTCGGAGGACGGCGTCCAGACGCGCGCGTGCACGCTGAAGACCGACTGCCCGACGGCGCAGACGCCCAAACCGGCCGAGTCGCAGAAGTGCGAACCGCCTAAACCGGACAAGCCGCCGCTGGACGACCGGAAAGAAGAAGAGAAAGAAGTTGAAGCCGCGCGCGACAACCTGAATCAGCCGCCTCCGCCGCCTGATGGCGGCCAGCCGCCGCAGGGCGAGGAGCCGCCGCCTGATGGCGGCCAGCCGCCCCAGCCGCCGAGCGGAAATCCGGACGATCGGCAGAAGGAGGAAGAGCTGCTCAAGGAGAAACTGCGGGAGAAAGGCAATGAGGGCGGCAAGACCTCGGAGTCATCCGCGGACTCGACCGATCCGACCGCTTGGACCGGCAATATCCGCTGGACCGATCCGACCTTGTGGTCCGACCAGGGACATCTGGATCGGATGTCCGGCCTTTGCCGGGACGCCGGCATCGATCTCAAACGCTGTGTGGACTGGCTGATCGCGAAATACGGCGACAAGTCCTGCGCCGAGCAGGGTTTCCTGACCAAGGGATCTTGCGAGAAATATCTGGCCGATAATAACGGCGGCTCCTTCCCTGGCTGCGAAGGCAAGTCCGCCGAGGAGTGCGCCGCGGTCAAGGTCCTGGCGCTCATCGAATATCCGACCGAGGAAGCCAAGAAAGCGCACGACGACAGCCTCGTCCAGGATATCGGCGCCGGGGACAACGGCGGTTATTGGCCGTCGGTCGCCGGCGGCGACAAGGAAACTTCACCGGCGGTCATCATGCAGGATGCCGACTCGGACGGCCTGCCCGATGATCTGGAAAAGCGCCTCGGCACCGACCCGTTCAAGGCCGACATCACGGACGGCGATCACGCCGTCGACACGAAGGTGTCGCGCGCCGTTCTTAAAGAATTCTTTCAGACAGGCGACAAACCATCGGGATCGCAGTTCAAGCTTGATATCGATGGCGACGGTAAGGTCGACATTCTGACCGACAGGTACCTGCTGGGTCTCAGGACCTACGATCCCAACAAGCAATATCCAGCCGGCGACACGGTTATTTTCGGGCGGACGGCCATGATCCTGATCGAGCTGAACGATGATCGCAAGACCTTGGCCTTCATTTCCAGCGCGCTTTTTCGGGTCTATGTCCTTCGGGGAGGTCAGCCCGACGGTTCTCCGCCGTCCGGATTGTCGCCGTTGGACCAGGCACTCCTCGAAGGCAAGCCGTTGGAGCAGCCTTTAGGTTCGGGCGAGGTCGATAACTCTTTTGATATCGGCGTGGACACGAGCGGTCCGGCCGGTTCGAACCCGCCTGATCAGGGCGGCGCCCAGGACGGCAACGCGGCCCCGCCGCCGGCCGGGACCGAAGATGTCGTCTTGAGCGGCCGCTGCGACCCTGACGCCGTTTGTCTGATCTACGTCTACAGCTACGTGCCGCTGGTGCTTTCGACCACGACCGATGCCGGCGGCAATTGGACCTATACCCTGAACGGCAGCGAGCTGGCCGAAGGTCCCCATATCGCCTACGTCGCCGCCGTCGACGACGAAGGCAAGATCGTCCGGAAAAGCAGCCCCTTGTCGCTGTTCATCAAGGAAGCCCAAGCCGTCACTTCCGATGACTATTTGCGCGCCGACATGAACGTGCCGACCGAGCCGGCCGCTCAGTACCAGCTGTACTACCTGATCGCCGTGGCCGCCCTGGTCATACTGGCCTTGGGCGGGGTCGTCTTCTTCCAGAAGCGGCTCATGGGACAGCGCCCGCAGCAGGGGTAAGACTTCCGCTTTCGAACGCCGAAACCTTAAAAGCAGGGGCGCGACACCCCTGCTTTCGGTTTTTCAGCGATATCCGGCGAGCGCGGCCGGGCTCAATCGGCGATGACGGCGCGGCAGGCTTTGACGATCTTGCCGGCGCGGTCCTCGTCGATCTTGGTCCGGCGGGCGATCTTGTCCGGGTCGGTGTCGGCGATCTCGCGGCAGAGCATCAGGTTGTTCTCGGCGAAACCGTCCATTTCCCACTGGTGCAGGTCGTCGAGGATGGTGATGGGATAGAGGGTGGCGTGATCGACCATCCGGGCCAGCGAATATTCGCCGGCGCTCCAGCCGACCAGGTGGATGCCGCGGCAGGCGCCGAACTGCAGGGCGCGTTCGGAGAAACGGCCGTTGGTCACGATCCAAAGCTCGTTGAACGCCGGGCACTTGCCGGTCTTGGAACCCTCGACCAGGTCCTGGTAACTCGACCAGGTGGCCATGGTGTCCTTGAGGTTGACGCTGTCGCCGAAGCGGTTGCGGAATTTGGCCTCGATCATGACGATCCGGTCGTTCTTGCGGGCGATGACGTCGACTTCGTGGTCGACGCACAGTCCGGACAGTTCTTTTTCCGGAAGCTCGGTCTGGTACTGGTAGGCCGCCAGGATGGAGGCGACGTATTTCTCAAATTTGAATCCGGCCGGTCCCAGCTTGAGCAGGGCGCTGCGCAGATTGTAACGGCTGGCGATGGCGCGGTTCGACCGGCGAAGTTCCTTGCGGACGACGTTGAACACCTGTTTGGTGGTCATGCCGTCGCTGATGCGCTTGATGACGTCGGCCAGGACCTGTTCGATCAGATCGGGCTTGGCGCCGGCCCGCCGCAGGGTCTGGCGGATCTTGTCCGGATTGAAGGCGACGCGGTCGCCGCTGGATTTAACTATTTCCATATGTTTGTGCGGCCGGCCGGTTCAGCGCGCCAGGACCGCGCGCAGCACGTTGGCCAAGAAGAAAAAGCCCGTGCCGACGAGGACGACGGTCGCCCCGGACGGCAGGTCGTAGCGGTAGGAGACGGACAGGCCGGTGAAGATCATCAGTTCGGAGATGACCAGGGAAAGCGCGACATAGCCGCGGAACGACCGGGTCAGCATCCGGCTCGTGGCCGACGGCAGGATGATCAGGGCCGAGACCAGCACTACGCCCAGGATCTTGACGCCGAGCACGGTGGCCAGCGCCAGGGCGACGTAGAGGATGGCCGTGTAAAGCTTGGTGTTGATGCCGGCGATGACCGCGTTCTCCTCCGCGAGCGACATGTAGGCCAGGCTGCGGAAGTAATAACTGAGCCAGCCCATGATCGCGGCCGAGACCACGATGGTGATGTAGGTATCGACGTTCTGGATGGCCAGGATGCTGCCGAAGAGGAACGAAAGCAGTTCGGGCTGGTAGCCGCGGCTGAAGCTCATCAGCAGCACGCCGAGCGCCATGCTGGCGGTGAAGAAGATGCCGATCAGCGTGTCCGAGGCCAGGCGCGTCGCCCGTTCCAGCCAGAAGATGAACAGGGCCACGATCACCGCCCAGACCAGGGCCACCGGCAGGGGAGCCAGGCCGGTCATGACGGCGATGGCGATGCCGGCGAGCGACGAGTGGGCTATGCCGTCGCCGAAGAAAGCCATCTTCCGGAGCGTGACGAAGATGCCGAGATAGGCCAGGAGCACGCCCAAGAGGGCGCCGCTCAGGAAGGCGCGCTGCATGAAGGGGTGGGAGATCATTTCCAGGAAAGGCATAAGCGGTCTCAATGTTTGTGCGGCCCGGTTTCGTGGCGGTGGTGGGCGTAAGGATGGCCGTGCTCGCCGAAGACCTCCTCGAGCTTATGCGCCGTGAGCGCCGTCTGCGGCGGACCGTAGCAGAGCAGTTTGCGGTTGATGCAGATGACCGTGTCAACCACGTGGGAGATCATGCCGATGTCGTGCGAGACCATGACCACGGTGGTGTTGTGGTCGCGGTTAAGGTGCTCGATGAGGTGGTAGATGGTGGCTTCGCCGGTGATGTCCACGCCGCTCGAGGGTTCGTCGAGGAAGAGGATGGCCGGATCGTTGATGATGGCCTGGGCGATGAGCACGCGCTGCAGCTGGCCGCCGGACAGTTCGCCCAGGTTGCGGCCGAGGATCTCTTTCGTCAGGCCGACCTCCTTGATCTTGTCCAGGATCCGCGAGTGCGGCGTGTGCTGGCGGCAATGCAGCCGCCGGGCCAGGTCCATGAACTCGCCGACGGTGATGGGGAAGGTGCGGTCGAACTCGAAGCGCTGGGGGACGTAGCCGATGAACGGCCGGATCACGTGCAGGTGCTTGCCCATGATGCTCACCTCGCCCGAGCTCAGAGGCACCAGGCCGAGGATGGCCCGCAGCACCGTGGTTTTGCCGGAGCCGTTCGGTCCGATGAGCGCGGTGATGCTGCCGGTTTCGATGTCAAAAGAAACGTCGTCGACGACGTTCAGGCCGTCGTAGCTGACGGTGCAGTTCCGGACGGAGATGGCCGGGATCTCAGCGCTGGTTTTCTCGGATGATGTCGGCATTGTAGAGCAACAGACTTATGTAGGTGTCGCGGCCGGGCAGGCCGCCCTCGGGATCGATGGTGACGATGGCGAGGCCGTTGTCTTGGGCGAAAGGTTTGAGGCTCATGACGGACAGCTGCGGCTCGGCATAGACGGTCCGGACGCCGCTCGATCTCACGGCCTCCTGGAGCGCCGCCAGGTATTGCGGTGTCGGCTCGCGGCCGGCCGTCGGTTCGAAGCTGCCGGCGATGGTCAGGCCGTAGGCCCTGGCAAAATAGTACCACGCATCGTGCAGGGTGACGATATCGCGGTTGTCCAGGCCGGACAGCTTGGCGCGGACCGCGGCGTCGGCTTGGGCCAGTTCCTTCAGGTAGCCGTCCAGGTTGCGGCGCAGCTGCCCAGCCGAAGCCGGATAGCGCCGCGCCAAGTCGTCGGCGACGGTGGCGGCGATCTTGGCCGCGTTCGCCGCGTCGAGCCAGTAATGCGGGTCGCCGCCGCCGCTGCCGGCCTCCTCGCCGCGGGCCGGCAGGATGTCGATACCGCGATCGACGACGACGGCGGCCGCGCCGCCGGCCGCGGCCATTTCGGTGACCCAGTTGTCCAGGCCGTGGCCGATGGCGTAGATCACGGCGGCTCCCTTGATCTTGCGCAGGTCGGAGGGGCGCGGTTCGAACGTGTGCGGGCTGGCTCCGGGCGGGGTCAGCAGGATCACGCCGACCTCATCGCCGGCGACATGACTGACGATATCGTACAGCGGAAAGATGGTGGCGCCGGCCAGCGGCTTGCCGCTCACGACCGGCTGCCGGCCGTCCGGCCAGAAGACGACGCCGAGCGCCGCCAGGGCGGCGATGACCAGGAAAACCGCGGCCGGATCCAGGCGTTGTCGTTTTTTATTGTTCATAATATGTCGCTTTCGCCGGCGGCCGTATTAATGCGCGCCGCAGCGGGAACACAGGCCGCGCCGTTCGAAATAATGGTCGTCCTTGGTCCTGACCGGGCAGGGGATGCATTCGGCGCATCGGCAGCGGTCGCAGACCAGGTGGGCGTGGTGCGGGGCCTGGGCCAGCTCGAAACGGGTCTGGCCGCCGCGCAGCGGGACGGTCTCCAGAATGCCCTTGCGCCGGAGAAAATCGACGTTGCGGTAAATGGTCGACAGGTCGGCTCCGGGCAGCTGGCGGTGCAGTTCGGCGACCGACCAAGCCCGCGGCTTGCGGAACAGCTCCAGCAGGCGGTGGCGCTTGGCGGTGCGGCGCAGGCCGCTCGAATGCAGCGTTTTTTCGATGGCGCAGCGGTGCATAGCTGTCTTAATTATGCAAATTAATTCGCATCTTGTCAACCGGTCCGGGGCTGACAGGGTTGCCGTTTAAGCCGATTTTCTATATGCTGTGCTGGAAGAATATGGAAAGCGAGCGCGGCGGACAATTCAGCCGGGAGGCGGCCATCGCCCAGCGGATCAACAGCGATCCGCAGCTGGCGGTATTGCCGCGGCTTTTTGACCGTCTTCCGGACAGCGAATGGTACCTGGTCGGCGGCGCCGTGCGCGATTTTTTGCTGGGACGGGACAAGATCAAGGATTTCGACATGGTCGTGCGCCACGCGCAATTGGATGAGGTCACCGGCGTCCTGGAAAGCCAGGGCAAGGTGGACCTGGTCGGCCGGGTATTCGGCGTGCTGAAATTCTGGCCGGAGCGGGAGGTCGGCCGGGAGGCGGGCGGGGCCGAGCCGCTCGACATCGCCTGGCCCCGGTCGGAAAAGGCCGGCGGCAGCGGCGGTTACCGCGATTTTCAGGTACAGGCCGACCCCGAACTGCCCATCGAGCGCGATCTGTCACGCCGCGATTTCACCGTCAACGCCATGGCCTGGGACATGAAACTGCAGCGGGTGATCGATCCCTATGACGGCCGCGGCGACATCGAGAAGCGGACCATCCGGGCGGTGGGCGATCCCGAAGCCCGCTTCAAGGAGGATTATTCCCGGATGCTGCGGGCCATGCGGCTGGCCTGCCAGCTGAATTTCGAGATCGAGCCGGAGACCTGGGAAGCGATCAAACGCTGCATGCCGCGCCTGGACGACGAGCGGACCGCCGGCGAGCCCGGTCAGGAGCGGACCGAGCGGGTGGTGCCGAACGAGACCATTGCCAAGGAACTGGTCAAGGCCTTCGCCGCCGATCCGCGCCGCGCCCTGGAACTATTCGAGGCGAGCGGCGCCCTGTTCCGGATCATGCCGGAACTGGCCCGGCTGCGGTCCTGCGGCCAGTCGCCCGAGCAGCATTCCGAGGGCGACGTCTGGAGCCATACCAAACTGGCCATTGAGAAATTGACCGGTCCGGAATTCGGCGCCCGCTTTCCGGGCGAGCGGCCCGCCACGGAAACGGTGCTGGCGGCGCTCCTGCATGACGTGTCTAAACCGGAGACCGCCGCCGACGACGGCACCCGGATAACCTTTTACGGACATGAAGAGCGCGGTTCGCACGTCGCCCTGGCCGTGGCCGAAAGGCTGAAGCTGGCTACCGCCCCCGGTGCCGGCATCGATGCCGACCGTTTGTCCTGGCTGGTCAAGAATCATCTGTTCCCGAACATGGTCCGCGTCGACGAGGTCAGGAAGACGACGCTGATGAAATATTTCCTGGCCGACCGCGCCGCCGGACGGCAGCTGCTGCACCTGGCCTTCGCCGACGCCTCGGCCAGCATCCCCAAGGACGGACCGTCCGACCTGTCGAATCTGGATCGCCTGATGGTAGCCCTGGCCGAACTGGAGAGCCAGGTCGACCCGCAGACCGGCAAGCCGCCGCGCCTGCTCTCCGGCAAGGAGGTCATGGCCGTCGCCGGACTCGCTCCCGGACCGGAGGTCGGCCGGGTCATGGAACTGCTGGCCGAAGCCCAGTTGCGGGGCGAGGTCGCCACCGCGGAGCAGGCCAAAGAATTCCTGCGCCAACTGTCCGAATAAAGCGCTAAAACAGACGCCCCGCGGTTGCGCGGGGCGTTTTGATATTCATCTTCACTTTTTCACTTTGCCGCTTCGTCACTCGATCATTTCTTGCCCGGTCCCTGGCGCCGCGCCTTCAGTATTTTCTGCACGTCCGACCAGCTGACCATGAGTTCTTCCTTGAGTTCGGCCAGGTCGGATTCCGACAAGGACTTCACGCCGCGGTATTCGGCGACCGTGGTGTCGACGATCTTGGCGTAGGCCGACTTGGTCAGCTTGCCCAGTTTTTTGGCGTGCGCCAGCACGCGATCCTTCATCTTGTGGGCCGCCTTGGACATCTCTTTGACCGTTTTCCTGTTCTTTTCCTCCTTCATGCTCATCGCCAGCGAGGCGACCGCGGCCAACACGGCGCCGGCGGCCAGCCCTTTGACCAGTCTCTTAAAACCCATAATGGAACGTTTAGCTGTATTATGAAGCAATTATAGCATAAGAGCGGCGGCGGCGTAATGGCGCCGGCGGCGGCCAATGAAGCGGTGGTCATCGAACCGAATCTGGCGGATCTGGAAAAGGTCCTGCGGGAGCGCGGCGGCCGCTGACCGGCGCCGGCGGTCGAACAAAAAACCTCCCGGACAGGGGGAGGTTCTCAGCGGCAGAGAGCTCCGGCCGCGATGAGGTGGAGCCGTTTGGCCTGGATCGGCGACATGCGGTCCATGACCAGTTTCTCCAGCGCTTTGATGCCCGGTTCTTCCACGTCGGGATAGAGCGCGTGCAGGCATTCGTGGACGATGGTCGCCAGGACGTCCTCGCGGTAGTCGACGTACAGCACGTCCTCTTCGCTGTCGCAGTAACCGACGATGCCGCCGCCCAAGCCGAGCTTTTTGAGCAGCCGCAGGTCGTTCCTGAGATCGGCGTACCTGATGCTCCAGTCGCCCGAGTTGAGAAGCCGGTAGATCCGGCTCATCAGGTGATGGACAGCCTTGAGCTCGCGATCCGCGGTTATTTTTTTTGACATCGGCTACCTCCGGAGGCATCGTTGTAAAGAGCTGATTCATCGTACTTCCCTCATCATTTCAGTTGCGGCGGTTGTTGGCAAGCGGCCGGGGGCAGGCGGTGAAGTTGAGAAGTTGTGAAGACGCGGAGTTTGCCGGCTCATCCGGCATGACCGAATGACTTTACGTCTTTACGACTTAATGACTTCGCGCCTCGCCGCTTGCCTGAAAGCCGGGGTTTTAATATCATATCATTGTATGTCCGATGAGAAGATCGAGGCGGATGTGGCGCGGATCTACCTGCGCGACGTCGAACCGATGTGGAAAGCCTTCTGGTTCCACATGCATTTGGTCGCCAGGAATTTGGAGGAGTTCGCCGCCGGCATGGGGGAGATCAGCGACGACATCTTCGCCTACCATTCCAGCGGCCAGAAGAATGATTTTGCCGGCTGGATCCAGGAGGTCATCGGCGACAGCATGCTGGCCCGCCAGTTGGAGGCGGTCGGCACCAAGGAGGAGGCGGCGGCGGCGCTGCGCCGGCGCGTGGCCGAATTGAAACGGGCCCTGGGCCGTTGAGCGCCCCGGGTCGGAGATACATCGTCTGATTCATCAGGATGATTATGGGGCTTCATTGCACTGTCTGCGAGCATGACCATGAGGACGACGGCACCTGCGCCTGCGGTTGCCAGATCGAGGTCCAGGTCGAGCAGTTCTGCGTCAGCTGCGGACATCACGAGCATGACGGCCGCGAATGCAAGTGCGGCTGTCAGGGCTGATATCGAAATTGAAGTGAAAAAGTGGCAAAGCGGCCGAGCGGCCAAGAGACGCTCAGTCGCCGATCCACCCAACCGCTCAGTCACTCAAACGTTGGGTTATGCGCAATGAGATCGTCCTCGACATCGAGACCAGCAACAGTTTCGCTGACGTCGGCAAATACGACCCGTCCTTGCTGAAAGTATCGCTGGTCGGCATCTATTCCTACGCCGACGACACCTACCGTTCCTTCCTGGAGCCGGAGCTGCCAAAGATGTGGCGGCTGATCGAAGCGGCCGACCGTATCATCGGCTACAACCTGCTGGGCTTCGACTACAAGGTCCTGAACACGTATTATCCGGGGGACTTTTTCAAGTTCCCGACGTTGGACATCATGGCTGACATCGAAAAGGTCATCGGCTTCCGCGTGAAATTGGATGATGTCGCGCAGGCATCGCTGGGCTACGGCAAGTCCGGGAACGGCCTGCAGGCTATCGAGTTCTTCCGCCGCGGCGAGATCGACAAGCTGCGGGAATACTGCCTGATGGACGTCAAAGTGACCAAAGAGGTCTACGAGCACGGCCTGACCGCGAAGTCCGTCAAATACCGCGACCGCCTGGGCAAGATCGTGCCGGTGCCGGTTGATTTTCAGATAGCTCCGGTCAAGAAGCCGTCGATCAACCTGACCATGCCTTTTTAGGGAGCAGCGAGTTGTGAAGTTGCAAAGTTGTGAGGTCGGGGAGGGGGCGCGGCCGAGAGCCGCGTCTTTTGATGCTTGACCGCCGGTCCGCCTTGGGTTAAGGTTTCAGGTCCGGCTGAGCGTCGGATCGGCCAAGTTCTTTAAAAGAGGAGGCAGCGGATGAGTTCCACGACAAGATCGGCGGCGATAGCGTTCCTGATCACGGCGATCGGAGCCTGTCGATCAGGCTCCCCGACGGAGGCGGCGCCGACCGGCCAAACCCCGGACCAGCCCGCGGTCCAGCTGCCGTCGGCGGCCGAGGAGCCGGCCACGATCGCGACCCCGGCCTATCGGCTGGTCATGGTCCCGGTCAGTAACACCGAATTCCATGGCAAGCCCTACGCTCCGGCGTTCCTGCTCGACCATTACGCCTTCACCGACCCCGGTCGGCAGCTGGTCACCGTGGTCCAGTTCATCTGGCAGCGGTCTTCGGCCGGCGGCAGTCTGGGCGACGGCGAGGAAATGGCCGCCCTGCGCTCGAGCAAGGTCGTCGTCGAGCTCATCGACCATTGCGGCCGGCCGGCCGTGACGTTCCGGGTGAAGGTCGGGGACGGTTGTCCGGATGATTACTGGCTGCCGGAGCGCCAACAACGCTGCATCGCCGGCGCGGCCATCGTTTGCTGCTACGAG
>Ga0315268_10001029_pt1 | contig 32668 bp, 36 predicted proteins | sample C1_top_MG_FD_204535 | JGI IMG/M metagenome (GOLD analysis project Ga0315268, IMG submission 204535) | Sediment microbial communities from Yellowstone Lake, YNP, Wyoming, USA - C1_top | ecosystem: Environmental > Aquatic > Freshwater > Lake > Sediment | place: USA: Wyoming | collected 2017-08-01
GGCCGGCACCATCCTCTACGCCATGGGTGGCACCCAGCACTCCACCGGGGTGCAGATCATCCGGGGCTACTCCATGCTGCAGATGCTGCTGGGGAACATGGGGGTAGCCGGGGGGGGCATCAACGCCCTGAGGGGGGAGAACAACGTCCAGGGCTCCACGGACATGGCCCTGCTCTTCCACCTGCTGCCCGGCTATATCGGCTCCCCCAGCGAAGCGGCGCACCCAGCCCTCAAGGACTACCTGGACAAGGAGACCCCCAAGGCCAGTTTCTGGATCAACAAACCCAAGTTTTTCGTCAGCCTGCTCAAGGCCTGGTGGGGGGACGCGGCCAAGAAGGAAAATGACTTCGCCTACGACTACCTGCCCAAGGCCGGCAAAGGGTTCCAGGGCGCGGGCTACTCCTGGATTCCCCTGTTTGAGGCCATGGGCGCGGGCAGCATCAAAGGCCTGCTGGTCTGGGGCATGAACCCCGCGGTGGCCTCCTCCAATCTCAACCAGACCTACGCGGCGCTGGAGAAGCTGGAGTGGCTGGCGGCCTTCGACCTCTTTGAGACCGACACCTCGGTCTTCTGGAAGCGGCCCGGGGCCGACCCCAAGGCTGTCAAGACCGAGGTCTTCCTCTTTCCTGCGGCGGATTCTCTGGAGAAGGAAGGGAGCGCCACCAATTCCGGGCGCTGGATCCAGTGGCGCTACCAGGCGGTGAAGCCCCACGGCGACGCCAAGAGCGACCTGTGGTACGTCAACCGCCTGGCCCTGGAACTGAAGGAACTGTATCAGGCCGACCCCAAGGCGGTTACCCCGGAGCCCATCGTCAACCTCTCCTGGAACTACGGGACGGACCCGGACGTGCACGCGGTGGCCAAGGAAATCAACGGCTACACCGTGGCGGACAAAAAGCAGGTGGCCAACTTCCTGGCCCTGAAGGACGACGGCTCCACCGCCTCCGGCTGCTGGATTTATTCCGGGTGTTACCCCGGGGCGGAGAAGAAGGACAACAAGGCTGCGGCCCGGGACCAGAAAGACCCCGGCGGCCTGGGCCTGTACCCCGGCTGGGCCTTCTCCTGGCCGGTGAACCGGCGCATCATCTACAACCGCTGCTCCGCCGACCCGGCAGGGCGCCCCTGGAACCAGGACCGGGCCCTGGTGGGCTGGGATGCAGCCGGCCAGAAATGGGTGAGAAATGACGTGCCGGACTTCAAATGGATCGACCCGGCCACCAAGGTAGAGGTAGCCCCGGAGGAGTCGGCCAAGGTCCCCTTCATCATGCTGCCCGAAGGCAAGAGCCGCTTTTTCGTGCCCAAGGGGGCCTGTAAAGACGGGCCCTTCCCGGAGCATTACGAGGCCCTGGAGTGCCCCTTTCTGAACCCCTTGTCCCCGCAGCAGTCCAACCCGGCGGTGCGCCTGTGGAAGTCGGAGCTGGACAAGATGGCGGAGGTGTGCGACCCCCGGTTCCCCATCATCGCCACCACCTTCCGGGTGACGGAGCACTGGCAGGCCGGGGCCATGACCCGGAATCTCACCTGGTCCTCCGAGCTGATGCCCGAGATGTTTGTGGAGATCAGCCCCACTCTGGCCCAGGCCAAGGGCATCAAGTCCGGGGACTGGGTGCAGGTCAAGAGCATCCGGGGGGAAGTCATGGCCCGGGCCAACGTCACCCGCCGGGTGGCACCCTTTACCTGCGGCAAACCGGGGATGCAGAATACCGTGGAGATGGTGGCCCTGCCCTGGCACTACGGCTTCGCCGGCTACTGCGTGGGGGGGCCGGATAGCCGGCGGAACTATGCGGCCAACCAGCTGGCCCCCATGGTGGGGGACGCCAACACCATGATCCCGGAATACAAGGTATTCCTGGTGGACATCCAGAAGGCCTGAGCCTTGCGGGAAACGGAGGTTCCATGAGCAAAGCGGTACTTATCGACACGACCCGCTGCATCGGGTGCCGGGCCTGCCAGGTGGCCTGCAAGAGCTGGCACGACTTGAAGGGGGAAAAGGCCACTTTCAGCGAGACCTGGAGCAACCCCAAATACCTGAGCAGCAACCAGTTCACCCGGGTGATCTTCCGGGAGACCCTGCGCCCCGACGGCCAGTTGGGGTGGTATTTCGTCAAGCGCCAGTGCATGCACTGCCAGGACCCGGCCTGCGCCAGCGCCTGTCCGGTGGGGGCCCTGGAGAAGCTGGCCCACGGGCCGGTGGTTTACGACGACGGCAAGTGCATCGGCTGCCGCTACTGCATGATGGCCTGTCCGTTCCAGGTCCCCAAGTTCGAGTGGGAATCCGCGGTGCCCCTGGTGCGCAAGTGCACCTTCTGCGCCGAGCGCCAGGCCCTGGGGCTGGCACCCTCCTGCGTCACCACCTGCCCCACCCAGACCCTGGTCTTCGGGGAGCGGGCCGATCTCCTGAAGGAGGCCCACCGCCGCATCGGCGCCCATCCGGGGCGCTATTATCCCCAGGTGTACGGCGAAAAGACCGGGGGCGGCACGTCCAAGATCTACCTCACCCCGCTCTCCTTTGAGGAGCTGGGGCTGCAGCACCAGGGTTTCCGCACCGACCTGGGGGAGGTGCCCCAGGGCCTCTTTGGCCGGGAATGGATGTCCAAGGTCCCCTGGGTGGCCCTGGCGGTGGGAGGGCTGGCCGTGGGCCTGCATTATCTCAACCAGCGCCGGGCCGAGGTGGGGGCCCAGGAAGACAAGGAGGGCTAAGCCATGGCCGGTCCCAAGACGAATGTCAAAGTGGAAAAATGGTACCCCGGCATGGGCGAGCTCACCTTCGGCCGGGCCGTCCTTTACCTCCTGGTGGTGCTGGGGCTCATCTCCGGGCTGGTGCGCCTGTTCTTCGGCCTGGGCGCCACCACCAACCTCAGTGACGCCTACCCCTGGGGCCTGTGGATCAGCTTCGACGTCCTAGCCGGGGTGGCCCTGGCCGGCGGCGGGTTCACCATGTCCGCGGCCATCTATATCTTCAACCTGAAAAAGTTCGAGCCCCTGCTTAGGCCGGCGAAGATCTCGGCTTTTTTGGGCTACCTGATGTTCATCGTCGGGCTCTTCTTCGACCTGGGCCAGCCCTGGCGCATCTGGCACCCCATGATCATGTGGAACCCCCAGTCGGTGCTCTTTGAAGTGGCCTGGTGCGTCATGCTCTACACCACGGTCCTGGCCCTGGACATCTTCATCATGGCCCTGGAGCGCTTCCAGAAGGACAGCTGGGTGAAGTTCTTCCGGGACATCTACCTGGTCCTGGTGGTGGCCGGCGTCATCCTCTCCACGCTGCACCAATCGTCCCTGGGGGCCCTGTACCTCCTCCTGCCCAACAAGATGAGCGACCTCTGGGCCACCCGGGCCCTGGGGCCGCTGTTTTTCACCTCCGCGGTCATCGGCGGCATGAGCGTCATCACCCTGGAGAGCCTCATCAGCTCCTGGGCCTACCAGCGCAAGCCCGAACTGGGCATCCTCTCCTCTCTGTCCAAGGGCCTGGCCGTGGCTCTGCTGGTGTACTTCGCCATGAAGGTCACGGACCTTTACGCCCGGGGGGCCACCGTCTGGGTGCTGGATAAACCTCACTTCTTTTTTTACCTGGAGCTTTTCGGCACCGTGGCCCTGCCCGCCATCCTCTTGAGCTTCCCGGAGGTGCGGCAGAGCCAGAAGGGGCTGCTCACCTGCGCCGGCCTGGCCGCGTTCGGGGTGGTGCTGAACCGCTTCAACGTCAGCCTCACCAGCTACGGGGGCTACCGGGAGTTCAGCTACTTTCCCTCGGCGGTGGAGATCTTCATCACCGTGGCCCTGGTGGCCGGGGGCATCCTCATTTTTGACTTCCTTACCAAGAACCTGCCGGTATACAGGTCGGAGCTCACCTGAAGACCTGAGTGGGGGGCCGGGGCCCGGGCGGGAAGGCCTGGGCCGCCGGCCTTGCCGTTCCTTTGCGGGGGCACAGCAGGCTGTGCCCCCGCGTTGTTTGGGGATCGGGAAATGGGCCAGGGGCCTTTAAAATCCCGGCGGGGTGCTTATTTTAAACAGTGCCGGCCGCCCGTCCCACGGGGCCGGGACGTCTGACAGCTTTCTGGAGGTTGCCGATGAAAGAAAAAGTGGGTTTCATGGGGCTGGGCATCATGGGCGGGGCCATGGCCGCCAACGTGCTCAAGGCGGGCTACCCCCTGGCGGTGTACAACCGCACCCCGGCCAAGGCCGCGGCCCTGGCCGGGCTGGGCGCGAAGGTGGCGGCCAGCCCCCGGGCCCTGGCCCAGGCCGCGGACGTGCTTATCGCCATGGTCACCGGGCCCGAGGCTTTGGACGAGTTGCTCTTCGGGCCCGAGGGCGCGGCCGCGGGCTTTCGCCGGGGCCAGGTCTTCATACAGATGAGCTCCGTGTCCCCCCGCTACACCCGGGAACTGGCCCGGAAACTTGAGGCCACCGGCCTTGCCTTCATCGACGCGCCAGTGTCCGGCTCCAAAAAGCCGGCGGAGGAGGGGGCCCTGGTCATCCTGGCCGGGGGGGAGCCGGAGCAGGTGGCGGCGGCCACGCCGCTTTTGTCCGCCATGGGCAAGAAGGTGGCTTACTGCGGCCCCCCGGGCCAGGGCTCCATGATGAAGATGATGATCAACCTGCTCCTGGGCCTGATGATGGAGGGGTTCGCGGAGGCCCTGAACTTCGGCCGGGCCGGAGGCCTGGACTTCGACGCCATGCTGGAGGTGGTCACCGCCGGGCCCCTGAACTGCGCCCTGTACCAGATGAAGGCGGAGTCCCTGCGCCGGGGGGACTTTCCGCCGGCCTTCCCCCTGAAGCACATGACCAAGGACCTGAAGTTCCTGGTGGACACCGCGTATGAGACCGGGGCCCCCATCCCCGTGGGCCTCACCCTGCTGCACCTCTTCCGCCTGGGCGTCTCCCAGGACCTGGGGGACCTGGACTTCGCCGCCGTCAGCCGGGTGCTGGAGACCATGGCCCGAAAGTGGGGGGCGGAAGCGGAAGGGTAGGGGCACAGCGTGCTGTGCCCTTTGGGGCGCCTGGCAGGGCGTGGGGCCGGCCCGGAGGCCGGCCCTACCACTAATTACCCGTATTTGCCGGTGATGTAGTCCTCGGTGCGGGTGTCCTGGGGGCGGGTGAAGATCAGGGGGGTGGGGCCGAACTCCACCAGCTCCCCCAGGTACATGAAGCCGGTCTCGTCGCTCACCCGGGCGGCCTGCTGCATGTTGTGGGTGACGATGATGATGGTGTAGTCGCGTTTGAGCTCCCGCATCAGGTCCTCGATGCGCAGCGTCGCCAGGGGGTCCAGCGCCGAGCAGGGTTCGTCCATGAGCAGAATCTCCGGCTCCACCGCCAGGAGCCGGGCGATGCACAGCCGCTGCTGCTGCTCCTCGGTGAGGGCCAGGGCGGAAGAGGCCAGGCGGTCCTTCACCTCCTCCCACATCTGCACCGCGGAGAGGGACTTCTCCAGCAGCGCCTCCAGCTCCCGCCGGGGGGGCCGCCCGTGGAGGCGGGGGCCGTAGACCACATTGTCATAGATGGACAGGGGAAAGGGGTTGGGGCGCTGGAAGACCATGCCCACTTTCTTGCGGAGCTGCGTCAGGTTGACCCCGGGCCCGTAAATGTCCTCCCCGTCAATGATTACCTGCCCCTCCAGGCGCACCCCCTCGATGAGGTCGTTCATGCGGTTCAGCACCCTAAGCAGGGTGGACTTGCCGCAGCCCGAAGGGCCGATGAGCGCGGTGATGCTCCGGCGGATGAAGCTGGCGTTGACGTCGATGAGGGCCTGGAAGGAATCGTAGTAGAGGTTGAGGCGGCTCAGGCGGATGATTTCGCCGGGGCGGGCGGGGACCTCCTTATCCGAAGCGGCCGGAGATGTAGTCATCGGTGCGCTTGTCTTGGGGCACGGTGAAGACCTGGTGGGTGTCCCCCACCTCGACGAGCCGGCTCATGAGGAGAAAGGCCACCCGGTCTGTGGCCCGGGCGATCTGCTTGGTGTTGTTGCTCACCAGGATGATAGTATAATTTTTCTTCAACTGGAACAGGGTTTCTTCAATCTTGGCGGTGGAGATGGGGTCCAGGCCGCTGGTGGGCTCGTCCAGGAGGATGACCTCGGGCTCCATGGCCAGGGTCCGGGCCAGGCACAGGCGCTGCTGCTGGCCGCCGGAGAGCTTCAGGGCCGAGTCCCGGAGGCGGTCCTTGACCTCGTCCCAGAGCTGCGCGGCCTTGAGCGCGGCCTCGGCCAGGGCTGCCAGCTCCCCCGCGTCCCGTTTGCCCGCCAGGCGGGGGGCCAGGGTGAGGTTCTCCAGGATGGAGCGGGGCAGGGGCACGGGTTTGCTCAACACCAGCCCCACCCGGCGGCGCAGGGCCACCAGGTCGCAGTCCGGGGCCAAAATATCCAAACCGTCCAGCCAGGCTTTGCCCTCCACCCGGGCCCCGGGGATGAGGTCGCTCATGCGGTTGAGCACCCGGAGCAGGGTGCTCTTGCCGCTCTTGGCCGGGCCCATGAGGCCGAAGATCTCGTGCCCCCTGACCTCCAGGGAAATGTCCTTCAGGGCCTGGAAGTCCCCGTAGAAGAAGGAGAGGTGCTCTATCCGGAGCTTAAACTGGGTCACTTGGTTCATGACTCACGAATACCGGCGCATGAAGCGCTGCATCAGGGTGTAGGCCGTGAGGTTGATGAGGAGGATGGAAATCACCAGGACCGCGGCGGTGCCGTAGGCATTGGGCATGGAGAGGCCCTCCCGGGCCAGGATGTAGAAGTGCACCGCCATGGTGCGGCCGGAGTCGAAGATGGACAGGGGGGTGCGGAGGGCCGCGCCGGCAGTGAACAGGAGCACCGCGGTCTCCCCCAGAGAGCGCCCCACGCTGAGCATGACGCCGGTGGTGATGCCCGGCAAGGCCGCGGGGAGCACGATGCGGGTGATGGCCTGCCACTGGCTCAGCCCCAGGGAATAGCAGGCCAGGCGGTATTCCTGGGGCACGGCCTTGATGGCCTCCTCGGAGGTGCGGATGATGATGGGCAGGACCATGATGGCCAGGGTCAGGCCCCCGGAAAGGATGGACCAGCCGAAGCCCAGCTTCATCACGAAGAGCACGAAGCCGAAAAGCCCCAGGATGATGGAGGGCACCCCGGCCAGGCATTCGGCCCCGAAGCGGATGATGCGGGTGGCGGCGCCCTCCCGGGTGTATTCCGTGAGGTAGATGGCGGTGCCCACCCCCAGGGGCGAGGCGATGAGGAGGGCCAGGGCGGTGATATAGGCCGTGGCCACGATGGTGGAGAAGATGCCGCCGGCCCGCCCCATGTCCTGGGGGTCCTGGAAGAGGAACAAAGGCGTCACCTGGGGCAGGCCCTTAACGGAGATGTCCACGATGATGAAGACCAGGATCAGCAGGGTGAAGCCGGTGAGGGCCCACAGCAGGCTCTTCATCAGGCGTTGGGCAAGAAGGGGGTCAAGACGCACTTGACTGTTACCTCCGCCGGGTAATGAGGGTGGCGCTGAAGTTCAGCAGCATGATGATGAGGAAAAGGACAATGCCCGTGGCAAAGAGGGCCTCCCGGTGGCGCCCCGCGGCATACGCCAGTTCCAGGGCGATGTTGCTGGTAAGGGTGCGCACCGGGTCCAGGACGGAGGTGGGGAGCTTCAGGGCGTTGCCGGCCACCATGATGACCGCCATGGTCTCCCCCACGGCCCGGCCCATGCCCAGGATGATGGCGGTGACGATGCCGCTGGACGCGGCGGGCAGCACCACCCGGCGCACCGTCTGCCAGCGGGTGGCCCCCAGGGCGATGGAGCCCTCCCGGTAGATGTCCGGCACCGCGGTGAGCGCGTCGATGGAGATGCTGATGACCGTGGGCAGGATCATGATGCCCAGGATGATGGACGCGGCCAGCAAAGAGAGGCCGGGCCCGCCCAGGTGCTCCCGGATCAGGGGCACCAGCCAGACGACCCCGAGAAAGCCGTAAACCACCGAGGGGATGCCGGCCAGGAGCTCCAGGGCGGGTTTGAGCACCCGGCGGACCGGCGACGGTGCGAATTCCGCCAGGGTGATGGCGCAGCTCAGGCCCAGGGGCACGCCCAGGGCCAGGGCCCCCAGGGTCACCAGGATGGAGCTGACGATCATGGCGAAGATGCCGAAGTGACCCTTGGTGGGGGCCCAGTGGGTGGAGAGGATGAAGTTGCCCAGACCTGTATGGACGATGAGAGGCAGGCCCTCCATGAAGATGAAGACGGTAATCAGAATCAGGGAGCTGACCGCGGACAGGGCCAGCAAGAACAGCACCCGCTCGATGAACTTGCCCTGGGTTCTCATTTAATCCCCACCAGGCCCTCGGCCTCCAGCAGGTGCTGGCCTTGGGGGCTCAAGACAAAATCGACAAAGGCCTTGCAAGCGCCTCCGGGCGGCTGTTTGCTCACCAGGTGGAAGCGGCGCACCAGCCGGTATTTCTGGTTCTTGATGTTCTCCCGGGTGGGGAGCACCCCGTCGATGGCCAAAGCCTTGACCTGCTCGTTCACCAGGCCGGCGGAGATGTAGCCGATGGAGTGCGGGTCGCCGGCCACGATTTCCCGCACTGCCCCGTTGGAGTCTTGCACCAGGGCCCCGGGGGTGATCTCTGAGGTGCCCATCACCAGGTGTTCAAAGGCCTCCCGGGTGCCGGAGCCCTCTTCCCGGGTGATGATGTCGATGGGGTGGGGCTTGAGGCCCAGGAGGCCCCAGTCCGTCAGCTGGCCCTGAAAGATGCGCCGGATGTCCTCCAGCCGGATATTGGCCAAGGGATTGCTGGGGTGGACGATGACCGCAATGCCGTCGTAGGCGATGGGGATATCTTGTAAGTTCTTCTCCGGGCCCACCAGCTCCCGGGAGGAAGCCCCCAGTTCCGCGGCCCCCTGGGTGGCGGCGAAGATGCCGGCGCTGGAGCCCCCGCCCTGGACGTCGATGCGCACTTCGGGGTGCTGGTGCATGTAAATCTCCGCCAGTTTTTCGGCAAAGGGCTGCACCGAGGTGGAGCCGGCGACGCACAGGCGGCTCAGGTGGCCGGCGGACCGGGAGCGGCAGCCCCCCGGGGCCAGGAGGAGGAGCATCAGGAAAGGGAGGAGGAAAATTACCACCACCCGGAGCCGCAGGGGCCCCCGGGCGGGGTGCGCCCCCGCAAGGGCGGTTCTCTGGCTGGGGTACGGCATCTTGGGAAGGCCGAGGCGCACTTAAGTCGAGGCCGTGCTGGCAAGGGCCCCCCCCTATTATTTCAAATGGGCGGCAAACTGCAACCTTAAAGAGGCAGGAGAGGGCAACCCGGGTTATAATGGGACAGAGCCGCCCTGGCTCGCCTTGAACCCATGCCTGAAGTTGTCCAGCCGTCTTGCCATTTTCGGGAGAACCTGCGGTTCCAGCAATTCGCCCGCGGCCTGGTGCGCCTCCCGGAGCCCGGGGAGGGCCCCCTGGACCACCTGCTGCCAGAAGCCCGGTGGCAGGAACTGCTGCGCCAGGTGACGGATGGAGAAGCCTGGCTGGCGGCGCTGTCCCAGGCCACCGGGGTCTATTTTTTCCCTTCCCGGGAATGGGTGCCCCGTTTCTTGAGATATCTGCGGTTGCTTAAAGTGACCCGCGTCCTCGAGGCGGGCGCGGGCCGGGGGTACCTCACTGCGGCCCTGGCGCCGCTGGCGGAAGGGGAGGGGCTGGAATTCCTGGCCGTGGACCGGGGCGACGGGGAGTTTGCCGCGGGGCTGCCGGTGTATCCAGGCGTGCAGGCAGGGGATGCATTTAAGGCCGTTGGGGACTTTGAGCCCCAGGTGGTGCTGTACGCCTGGCCGCCGCCGGGGCAGTCCCTGGCGTCTATTTGCCGGGCTCTTTTTATGCGTTATCTTATGGTGGTGGGCGAGGCCGGCGGGGGGGCCGCGGGCGCCCGGGAGGACTGGGAGAGGCTGCCCCACCGGGAGTCCCCGGCCTTGAGCCGCTACGGCCGGGGCCGCACCGGGACTGAGCGCCACCGGGTGACGGTGTTTTGGGGCGGTGCCTGGGGCAGGGGTCAGTAGTGCCCGGCGGCTGGGAGACAACCATTGAGGTGGGAGGGCTTCATCGGTTGCCTGGGGCCCCCCCTCACCCTGCCCTCTCCCCCCTGAGGGGGGAGAGGAGAGAGCTTGGGCACGGCACGCGGTGCCCCGACAATGCTGACGGGGACCGTCTTCCAGCCTGTAGGGGGACCGCGTGCTGTGCCCCATGGAGGGAATAGATTGGACCGCACGCCGGTCATCGTGGAAGAGGAGTGCATCGCCTGCGGGGCCTGCGAGGAGCTCTGCCCGGAAGTCTTTCAGGTGAACGAGACCCTGGGGTTCGCCCAGGTCATCAACCCCGGCGGCGCGCCGGAGGAAAAGATCCAGGAGGCCATGGACAACTGCCCGGTTAATTGCATCCATTGGTTCGGAGAGGCGGACTAGCGGGGTTTCTGGGATAGCACAGCCAGGGAGGGGAAATGGGTAAGCGGGTTCCGGTAATCGTCACGGAAGAGTGCATTGCCTGCGGCAACTGCGAGGCGGTGTGCCCCGAGGTCTTCCGGCTCAACGAGGCCCTGGGTCACTCTGAGGTCATCAACCCCACGGGCGCGCCGGAAGAGCGCATCCAGGACGCCATCGACCAGTGCCCGGTGCAGTGCATCCACTGGGAAGAAGCGGATTAGCAGGGACGTGCCATTTGGCGTCAATTATGATAGAGATAGCTCCAGGCGGGGCCGGGCAGGGTCGGCGGAGAGGCCGGCGCGGCCGGCCGATAATTATGATGGGGAAAGGCCCAGGGGCGCCGGCGCCCCCAACTTTTAGAAGCGGAGTCAGCGGCGCATGACGGAAACCCGCAAGCTCTTCGGCACCGACGGGGTGCGTGGGGTGGCCAACGTCCCCCCCATGACCGCGGAAGTGGCCCTGCAGTTGGGGCGCACCCTGGCCTACGTCATCAAATACGGGCCCGGGCGGGCCCGCATCGTGGTGGGCAAGGACACCCGGCTGTCCGGCTATCTGCTGGAGTACGCCACCGTGGCCGGCATCTGCTCCGGGGGGGTGGACGCGCTTCTTACGGGGCCCCTGCCCACTCCGGGCATCGCCTTCCTCACCACCTCCATGCGGGCCGACGCCGGGGTGGTGATTTCCGCGTCCCACAACCCCTACCAGGACAACGGCATCAAGTTTTTCTCCGGCAACGGCTTCAAGCTCCCCGACGACCTGGAGGCCAAGATCGAGGAGCTCATGACCCACCCCGGGGTGGATGAGGCCCGGCCCACGGCCACCGAAGTGGGCCAGGCCTTCCGCATCGACGACGCCCAGGGGCGCTACATCTCTTTCCTCAAGAGCACCTTTCCCAAGGAGCTGGAGCTGGACGGACTGAAGATCGTGGTGGACTGCGCCCACGGGGCCACCTACCGGGTGGCGCCCGCGGTCTTTGCCGAACTGGGGGCCGAAGTGGTGCCCCTGGGGGTGCGCCCCAACGGCCGGAACATCAACCGCATGTGCGGGGCCACCCACCCCGAAGGCATGGTGAGCCTGGTGAAGCGCCACCGGGCCGACTTAGGTATCGCCTTTGACGGCGACGGCGACCGCTGCATCATGGCGGACCACGAAGGCCACATCGTGGACGGGGACCGGATCCTGGCCATTTGCGCCCGGGACCTGCAGAAAAGGGAGCGGCTGCGGCGCAAAACGGTGGTGGGCACGGTCATGAGCAACCTGGGTCTGGAGGTGGCCCTCAAGGGCCTGGGCCTCAAGCTGCTCCGGGTGCCGGTGGGGGACCGCTACGTGGTGGAGGCCATGCTGGAGGGGGGCTACAACCTGGGGGGCGAACAGTCGGGGCACCTGGTCTTCCTGGACCACACCACCACCGGGGACGGCATCCTTACGGCGCTCCGGGTCCTGGCGGTGATGCTCCGGGAGGATCAGCCCCTGGCGGAGCTGGCCCGGGTCATGGAGACCTACCCCCAGGTGCTGGTGAACGTGCGCATCCGGGAGAGAAAGGACTTGAAGAGCCTGCCTGGAGCCCGCCAGGCCCTGGCGGCGGCGGAAAAGCGCCTGGGCCCCCGGGGCCGCCTGCTGGTGCGCTACTCCGGCACCGAGCCGGTGCTGCGCATCATGGCGGAAGGGGAGGAGGCGCAGCTCATCCAGGAGACGGCCCAGGACCTGGCCCGCACCCTGGAGACTCTTCTGGGCTGAGGGGGAGCTGACCATGCTGGTGGTGATGGACGTGGGCAACACCAATACCGTCATCGGGGTTTACGACGGCGACACCCTGCTGAGCGACTGGCGCATCCGCACGGAGAAGGAGGCCACCATCGACGAGCTGGGGATCCTGCTGCGGAACCTCTTCCAAGCCCAGGGGCTGGCGCTGGCGCCCGGCACGGAACTGATCATCTCCTGCGTGGTGCCCCCCATGGTCAACACCCTGGAGGGCTTCGCCCTGCGCTATCTCAACGTCAAGCCCCTGTGGGTGGGGCCGGGCATCAAGACGGGCATGCCCATTTACTACGACAATCCCCGGGAGGTGGGGGCCGACCGCATCGTCAACGCGGTGGCCGCCTACGAGCAGGTGCACGGCGCGGTCATCGTGGTGGACTTCGGCACCGCCACCACCTTCGACGTGGTGTCCCGGCAGGGCGAATACCTGGGGGGGGCCATCGCCCCGGGGGTGATGATCTCCTGCGAGGCCTTGTTCCTCAAGGCCAGCAAACTTCCCCGGGTGGAGATCTTCGTCAAGCCCAAGAGCATCATCGCCAAGGACACCATCAGCAGCATGAACGCGGGCATCATCTTCGGCTACGTGGGGCTGGTGGACGGCATCGTCAGCCGCATCAAGGAGGCGCTGGGGGAGCCGGCCCGGGTCCTGGCCACCGGCGGCCTGGCCTGCCTCATCGCCTCGGAGACCAAGAGCATCGATACGGTGGACGACTACCTCACCCTGAAGGGGCTGAAGATCATCTATGAGCGCAACCGTCTCCGCCCGGAGCGGGTCCGGGGGGGCGGATGAAGGAGGAGCCAGGCATCAGCCGCCGCTACCTGGCGGAAACCCGGTACAGCCGGGAGGGCCTGGGAGAGCCGGGCCGGTCCTACCCCCGGGCGCCACTCTACAAGGAGTATCCCGGGGCCCGGCGCCGCCTGAGTCTGGACCCGGAGGCCGGCAGGGTGAGCGCGGACCTGTGGCGGTGCCTCAAGGAGCGCCGGTCCCAGCGGCATTACCGGGAGCGCGCCCTGACCCTGCAGGAGCTGGCGGCGCTCCTGTGGGCCGCCCAGGGGGTCACCGGCAGGGCGGGCAACTTTCTCTTCCGGGCCGCGCCTTCCGCGGGGGCCCTCTACCCGGTGGAGACCTATCTGTCGGTGCACCGGGTGGCGGGCCTGGAGCCGGGCATCTGGCACTTTGAGGTGCCGGACTTCTCCCTGGCGCTCCTTAAGGAAGGAGACTTCCGCGGTGAGCTCACGGCCGCGGGGCTGTCCCAGGGCTTTCTGGGCCGGGCCGGGGCGGTGTTCATCTGGACCGGGGTCTTGAACCGGGCCCGGTGGAAGTACAGGGAGCGGGCAGTGCGCTATATCTTCTTGGACGCGGGGCACTTGTGCCAGAACCTGATGCTGGCCGCCACCGCCCTGGGGCTGGGGGTCTGCCCGGTGGGGGCTTTTTTTGACGCCGAAGTGGAGGCCCTGGTGGGCGCCGACGGGGTGGAGGAAGTGGCTTTGTACCTGGCGGCGGTGGGGCCTTTGTAATCCAGTTTCCGGACTCCGGTTTTCAGGTTGCGGTGAAAACCGGCAATCTAAGGCGGGGCCGCGGCGGGAGTCCGGCGGCCCCGGGTTCAAGGAGGAGACGGCATGCAGCGCTGGATGGTGGCGATACTGCTGTTGGCCTGCCTGGCGTGGGCCGGCGCCCCCGGATATGCGGCCGGTCCCACGACCGAGGAAAAAGTGAAGGAACTCAGCGACAAGGCGGCCCGGGACTACCTGCAGAGCGGCCTGGTGCTGGCGGGGGAGGGCCGGGACGCCGAGGCGGCGAAATCCTTCCAACAGGCCATCGCCCTGGCCCCCAATTGGGCCGAGGCCCACAGCCTGCTGGGCAGCGTCCTGGCCCGGGCCGGCAAAGACCGGGAGGCCGAGGCGGAGCTGCGCAAGGCCGTACAGCTCAAGCCCGACTACGCCGAGGGCTGGTATGCCCTGGGAGTGTTTTTACAGGAGCGGCACAAGGAGGCCGAGGCCCAGGAGGCCTTCCACAAGGCCAAGCAGGTCCGGCGTTGAGGCCGGGCACCCCGGGGGCGCCGACGCGGTTCAGGAAATGAAGACCACCAGGCGGTTTTTTTGGTCCGGGGTGCGGTAGTAAATGAGGCTGTCCGCCAGTTGCTGCAACTGCTGCAGGTGGGTGCCGCCGCCGGGAGAGCGGTTCCCGGAAGGGGAGGCCTCCCGGAGGTTGAGGGGATTGTGGGGCGGGGCGTCGTCCTGAAAGATGAGACGCACCCTGGGACCCTGTTCTTCCAGGGCCACGCCGACGGAGCCGGGCTCCCCCGGGGGGTAGGCATGGCAGACCACGTGCTGGAAAATCTTCTTGACTGCCCGCTCCAGGGAACTCCGGAGGGCGGGGGAGAGGTTCCGCTCCCGGGCCCACTGCTGGACAAAATCCAGCAGCAGCTTCAGGTTCTCCTGGCGGTTGCTGAGGGTCAAGGTGGCGGCCGCCATAATTAAGTGCGCCCCTGCGTCCGGGTCCGGGCCGGCAGAAAGCGGTCCCGCTCGCTGAAGATACAGCCGCAATACTGCTGCCGGTAGAGGCCCAGCCGGGCCGCGTTCTCCCGCCCCTGCTCCCAGCCCCGGCGGAAGTCTTGGTAATAGAAAGTCACCCCCGTCTCCCGCCCCGCCTGTTGAGCCACCTCCCGCACCAATTCATGGTCCTGGTACTGGCTGTACAGGAGAGTGGTGGTGAAGGCCTGGAACTTGCCGGCTTTGGCCACCCGGGCCGCGGCGGATAGGCGCTGGTAATAGCAGAAGCGGCAGCGCTCCGCCTCCCGGAAGGCCACGGCCCGGAAGAACCCTTCCAGGTCGTAGGTGCGGTCCCAGATGACCGGCAGTTTCACCTGCTCCGCCAGAGTCTCCAGGGCCTGGGCGCGGCGTTCGAACTCCTGGTAGGGCTGGATGTTGGGGTTGAAAAAGAAGCCGCGCACCGCGTGGCCGGCGCCGGCGAGGGACTCCACCGGGAAGACGGCGCAGGGGGCGCAGCAGATGTGCAGCAGGATTTTCATGCCGGGCCTTAGTAGCCCATCACCTGTTTAACGGTCTGTCCCAGTTCGCCGATGTTGGCCACCATGGCGGCGCCGGCCCGGGCGAGGGCGGCGATCTTGTCCGCGGCCTTGCCGCTGCCCCCGGAGATGATGGCCCCGGCATGGCCCATGCGCTTGCCCGGCGGCGCGGTCTGGCCGGCGATGAAGGCCACCACCGGCTTGGAGAGGTTCTGCTCGATGAAGGCCGCGGCCTCTTCCTCCGCGGTGCCGCCGATCTCGCCGATGAGCACCACCCCTTCGGTGTCGGGGTCGTCTTCAAAGAGCCGGAGCATGTCGATGAAGCTGGTGCCGATGATGGGGTCGCCGCCGATGCCCACGCAGGTGCTCTGGCCTATTCCTAGGAGCGTCATCTGGTGCACCGCCTCGTAGGTGAGGGTGCCGCTGCGGGACACCAGGCCCATGGGGCCGGGCAGGTGGATGTGGCCGGGCATGATGCCCACCTTGGCCCGGCCCGGGGAGATGATGCCCGGGCAGTTGGGGCCGATGAGGCGGCAGCCGGAGCCCGGGAGCGCGGCCATGACCTTCACCATCTCCAGGGTGGGGATGCCCTCGGTGATGCAGACGATGACCTGGACGCCCGCAGCCGCGGCCTCTAGAATCGCGTCCGCGGCAAAGGCCGGGGGCACGAAAATCAGGGAGGTGTTGGCCCCCGCGTCCCGGACGGCCTGGGCCACGGTGTTGAAGACCGGGATCTCGTCCAGGGTTTGCCCGCCCTTGCCCGGGGTGACGCCGGCCACCACTTTGGTGCCGTAGTCCCGGCAGGCCCGGGCGTGGAAGGACCCTTCCTTGCCGGTGATGCCCTGCACCACCACCCGCGTGCCGTTATCCACCAAAACGCTCATGTTTTTCCTTCTTAGCGAGATTTACCTTTTTCTTCCACCCTTTTCTATTGGTGGGATAGGGGAAATCTTGAGGGTGAGGAACATTCCCCTAAATCACCCTTTGCCAAAGGGGGGCTTTTTTCTTCATAGCCGCTGCGCCGCCAGCCTCGGCCCCGCTCCTGGGCTTTGGGGGTGGCCAGGAAGGGAAAGCTGAGGAGGAGCGCGGCGATAATCAAGAAGGCCAAGGCCGCGCGGCGGCGCAGATCGGGGTCAGGGAACAGCCGCACGTAGAGCCCCAGAATCATCTGCCAGTGGAGGATGAGGTGCACGGTGAGCAGGCCCGCCAGGACCAGGGCCAGATAGAAGTGCAGGTCTCCCCAGCCGTAGCGGTCCCAGCCCAGCCAGGTGAGCTCCACCGGCCGGCCGTAGGTCGCCCGGGCCGCCCGGCCGGGAACCAGGACGTACCTCATGAGCAGGCCCAGGCCGGCCAGCCCCGCCAGGCACAGAAACATCAGGGCGTCGATGACGAAGTTGATTCTCGGCTTATCCATCTCACTTGGGCCAGCGCGCCCCCTGGCCCTGGGGGTAGACCCCGGAGGGCTGCCGGGCCGGGGCTTCCTTTTTCCGGGGGCTCCAGAGGGGGACGCCCTGGTCGTCCCGGAGCTTCAGGACCTGGTTTCCCTTTCTCACCTCCTGGGCGATGAGGGCGGGCTTACCCTGCACCGTGAGGCGGGAGCCTCGCACCGATATCCGGTCCAGGTCGCCGATTTTCATCCCCTGCCGGTCAATGTAAGTATGGGGTCCCAGGAACACCGGCAGGGTTTCCGTGTCGGTCTTCAGGGTCAACTGCATCCGCTGGGGCAGGCTGCCCGGGGGCGGGGGCGGGGTGATGGAGACCACCAGCCCGGTTACCGTCTCCACGGTCTTGGGGTCATAGAGGCCGGCGCCGGAGCCTTCGCCGGCAGCCCCGGGCTGGGCCAGGGAGGCCGGGGCCAGGGCCAGGACGAAAAGGACGGTTATCCAGGAGACGTTCAGTCTTTTCATACGTCACCTTTTTTCATGGGGTGCAGGGGGCCAGCACCCGGTGCCCCTACGGCGCAGAACTTGGAGGGCATACCACGCTATGCCCCTACGGGGCGACGCGATTTATGATGCCACCAGGGCCGCCACCTTCTGGGCCGCGTCCCGCATGTCCGCGGCCACGGTGAAGGTGAGGCCGGATTCTTTCAGAAGTTTTCGCCCTTCCGCCACGTTGGTGCCTTCCAGGCGGATGATGATGGGCACCGTCACCTGGACTTCCTTCACCGCCTGGATGACGCCCTCGGCCAGCCGGTCGCAGCGCAGGATGCCGCCGAAGATGTTGATGAGGACGCCCTTGACGTGGGGGTCGGCCAACAGGATGCGGAAGCCGTTGGCCACCATCTCGGCGGAGGCGCCGCCGCCCACGTCCAGGAAGTTGGCGGGCTCGGCGCCCGCGGCCTTAATCAGGTCCATGGTGGCCATGGCCAGGCCGGCGCCGTTCACCATGGCGCCGACGTTGCCGGTCAAGCGGATGTAGTTCAGGTGGTGCTTCCGGGCCTCGTGCTCCAGGGGGTCCATCTCCTCCGGGTCTGCCAGCGCCGCCAGGTCGTGGTGGCGGAACAGGGCGCTGTCGTCCAGGTTGAGTTTGGCGTCCAGGGCCAGGAGCTCCCCCTTTTTGGTGACCACCAGGGGGTTGATCTCCGCCAGGGACAGGTCCAGATGGACAAAGGCGCGGTAGAGGTTCTCAATCAAGGCCGTGGCCGGCCGAAGCAGGGAGGGGTTGAGGCCCACCCCGAAGGCCAGGTTCCGGGCTTGGTAGGGCATGCAGCCCAGGGCCGGGGCCACCGCCTCCTTGAGGATGAGGTCGGGGCTCCGGGCGGCCACCTCCTCGATCTCCATGCCCCCCGCGGCGCTCATCATGATGACCGGCCGGGCCAGGGCCCGGTCCACCACGATGCCCAAGTAAAGCTCCTGGGCGACGTCCTGGGCCTGCTCCACCAGGACCTTGCCCACCAAGCGGCCTTCGGGGCCGGTCTGGGGAGTGACGAGGGTCATGCCCAGGACCTGGCGGGCCATTGCCTCCACGTCATCCGGGGTGGCCGCGGTCTTGATGCCGCCGCCCTTGCCCCGGCCCCCGGCGTGGATCTGGGCCTTGACTACGAAGGGGCCTTCGGCCAGCTCCTCCGCCACCCGGCGGGCCTCCTCCGGGGTTTGGGCCACCTGGCCCGGGGGCACGGGCACCCCGAATTGGCGGAGCAGTTCTTTGCCCTGGTATTCGTGAATCTTCATGGAAATCCTTTCCTTAGCCGCGCGGGGGAGATGAAGAGTTCATTCAATATAATCCAACGGCCCGGGTGTTCCAAAGAAAATTTCCGGGGCCGGGGCGGCTCCGGGCTCAGTCCGGAGGGGGCCAGGGGGCCGCGCCCTCCGGCAGGGGCACCGAGACCTGGGCCAGCTTTGCCTGCAGGGACGCGGCCTGGTCCTGGTAGGCCGGGTCCCGGAGCAAATTGACGGTCTCCCCGAAGTCCTTATTCAGGTCATAGAGCTCCAGGCGGCCGTTCGTCCATTTGATGAGCTTGTGCAGCCGGTTGTCGATGACGCCGATGCAGGGCTGGGTGTAGTCCGGAGGCCGGGCGCGGTCCGGGAGCCGCCGCACCAGGAAGGAGGTGTCCAGGTTTTCCACCAGGGCCAGGTCCCGGGGGGGGCCCAGCAGGGAGCGGGAGCTTTCCGGCGCCGGCAGGGGGACGCCGGCTACTTCCAGCAGAGTGGCAAAGAGGTCGTGGAGCTGCACCAGGGCGGTGGACTCGCCCTGCAGGCCTAAGGCCGCGGGGTACTTGACGACCAGGGGGATGTGCACCTGCTCGTTGTAGATGCAGAAGAAGTGGCCGTGGTGGCCGTGCTCCCCGAAGCCTTCGCCGTGGTCCGCGGTGGCGATGAACAGGGTGTTATCCTTCAGGCCCAGGCGCTCCAAGTAGGCATAAAGACTGAAGATGCGGTCATCCAGGTAAGCGATTTCCTCTTCGTAGCGCAGTTGCAAGGGGCTGTCTTCCGGTCCCCCGGCCGTGAAGATATTTCGGAACCGGGGGGGCGGGTTGTAAGTGACATGGCATTCCATGAAATTGATGAAGATGAAGAACGGGCGGCTCCGGTTCTCCTTCATGAAGTGCCGGGCAATTCTGACGGACCTTTCCGTGGCGTGGTAGGACTTCTTTAAGATGTTCCCCCAGTACTGCCGGTAAATCCGGTCCGCCAGGTGCTTGAAGGGGTAGGAATAATACCGGTTCTGGAAAGCGGCCTGGAAGATGAGCCTGACTTCGTCCAGGTTGCCTTTCAGGGAGTCCATGCGGGAACGGATGAACTGGCGCAGTTGCTGGTGGCCGTCGGTGTTGAACAGGGTCTCCATCTCCAGGAAGGCGTCAAAGCCGGTGTGGAAATTATAGCGCCGGGAGATGGCCAGGTTGCTGGAGAGGCCCAGGGTGCGGTAGCCGGCCTGCTGCAGAACGGCCGGCAGGACGTAGTAGTTCCCCGGGAATTCGCCTTCGGCGTTGATGCAGCCGTGCTGGGCGGGATAGAGGCCGGAGAACAGGGAGACGTGGGACGGCAGGGTCCAGGGCGCGGGGGCGAAGCAGTGGCGGTAAAGGACGCCCTCCCTGGCGATGCGGGCCAGGCCCGGGGTGGTGGGGCGGGGATGGCCGTAAGCGGAGCAGCGCTTGGCCCCCACCGAGTCCATGATGAGCAGGATGATGTTGGGCGGTTGGGGATTCTTCATGTGCCTCTCACGCAGCCGTGCCCGCCACTGCCCCCTCAGGGGGGGCCGGACGATGACCGGCAATTTTTAAAGGGGCAGGAGCATGGTATAAGGCTGGCCCGTGTCCTTGTCCTTCAACTGCAGGCGCAGGGCCTGGGGGGCGCCCGCCTCCCGGGGGAAGAGGATGACGCCGAAGGCCAGTTCCCCGGGTTTGATGGGCATGTTCCTCAGGTTGCGGCGGCTGAGGTCGTCGGTGATGGTGCGGGGCACCTGGTCGTCGCCGGCTCCGCGCACCCCGCCCACGACGCCGCCGGCCGCGGCCCCCATGGCTGCCCCCCGCATGGCGTATTCCCCGGCGCCGTGCCCGGCCACCACGCCGATGGCCGCGCCCAAAAGCGCCCCGGTGGCCCCGCCCAGCAGGCCGCCGGCGGTGACGCCCTTAACCGTCTCCGGCAGCCTGGCGGCGCTCTGCACCCGGCCGTAAGCCTCTGTGTCGGAGAGCACTGGAAAGAGTTCCTGGCTGCGGTTGATGAGGAAGGTCTGGGTGGGGTCGATGATCAGGGTCTGGGGACCCCGGTTGTCAAAGCTCACCTGCACCGGCAGGAGCCCGGCCCGGATGATGTTGAAGCCGAAGGCGCCCATGGCCTCGTCCTCGTTGGCCCAGGCCCTGGCGCCGACGTAGGCCCCGGCGGCGCGCTGCACGTTGGCGTAGGCCTCGGGCAGCTTCATGGGGGCCACCTTGGGCTCGTAGGTGGCGCAGCCGCTGAGAACCGGGATGATCAAGGCGATGATGGCGCCGCGACGCATATCAACCTCCTTTTGCCCCTAAGTTTTTAAAGACACCTGGAGACGTTCCAGCTCCCGGCAGCGGCCCCCGGAGTCAATCCCCAGCACCACCCCCTGGAGCTGGATATTGCCGGAGGCCACCTTGAAGGGCTGGGGGAGCTGGGAGAGAAAGCGCTCCAGGATAATCTCCTTTTTCATGCCGATGACAGAGTCCACCGGTCCGGTCATGCCCACGTCGGTGATGTACCCGGTGCCGCCGGGGAGGAGGCGCTCGTCCGCGGTCTGCACGTGGGTGTGGGTGCCGACGACGGCGCTCACCCGGCCGTCCAGGTACCAGCCCAGGGCCAGCTTTTCGCTGGTGGCCTCGGCGTGCATGTCCACGATGACGACCTTCACCTCTGCCGGCAGGGCGGCCAGGACCTGGTCCGCGGTGCGGAAGGGACATTCCAGGGGGCTCATGAAGACCCGGCCCTCCAGGTTGAGGACCGCGGCCCGCTCCCCGGAGGCGGTCTCCAGCACCGTGAAGCCCCGGCCCGGGGTACCCGGGGGGTAGTTGGCGGGCCTCAGCAGCCGGTCCGTGTCCGCCAGGTAGGGAATGATCTCCTTGTGCTTCCAGATGTGGTTGCCAGAGGTGAGGAGGTCGATGCCCAGGCCCAGGAGCTGGTCGGCCACCGGGGGGGTGATGCCGAGGCCCCCGGCGGCGTTCTCGCCGTTGGCCAGCACCAGGTCGATGGCGTAGCGGTCCACCAGCCGGGGGAGGAGTTCCTCCACCGCCCGGCGCCCCGGCGCGCCCACCACGTCACCCAGGAACAGCACCTTCATGGGCGGAGCCCCTCAGCGGGCATATTCCACGGCCCGGGTCTCCCGGATGACGGTGACCTTGATCTGGCCCGGGTAGGTGAGCTCCTGCTCGATCTTTTTGGCCACCTCCCGGCTGAGGAGGGCCGCCTCTTCGTCGTTGACCTTTTCGCTTTCCACGATGAGGCGGATTTCCCGGCCGGCCTGGATGGCGTAGGATTTGCTGATGCCGCTGAAGGACTGGGCCACCTTTTCCAGGTCCTCCAGGCGCTTGACGTAGGTCTCCAGCATCTCCCGCCGGGCGCCGGGGCGGGCCCCGGAGAGGGTGTCCGCGGCCTGCACCAGCACCGCCAGGATGTTCTCCGGCGGTACGTCCTCGTGGTGGGCGGCCACCGCGTGCACCACTTTGGGGGACTCGCCGTAGCGCTTGGCCAGGTCGGCGCCGATGAGGGCGTGCACCCCTTCCGCCTCCTGGTCCACGGCCTTGCCGATGTCGTGCAGGAGGCCGGCCCGCTTGGCGTGCTTGACGTTGAGGCCCAGCTCCGCGGCCATGATGCCGCAGAGGTAGCAGACCTCCACCGAGTGCTGCAGCACGTTCTGGGCGTAGGAGGTGCGGTACTTGAGCTTGCCCAGGAGCTTGATGAGCTCCGGGTGCAGCCCGTGCACCCCGGCGTCGAAGGCCGCTTCCTCTCCGGCCTCCCGGATGTTGACCTCCAGTTCCTGGGTGACCTTTTCCACGATCTCTTCGATGCGGCCGGGGTGGATGCGGCCGTCGGAGATGAGGCGGTCCAGGCTGCGGCGGGCCACTTCCCGGCGCAGGGGGTTGAAGGCGGAGAGGATCACCGCCTCGGGGGTGTCGTCGATGATGATGTCCACCCCGGTGGCCGCCTCCAGGGCCCGGATGTTGCGGCCCTCCCGGCCGATGATGCGCCCCTTCATCTCCTCGTTGGGCAGGGGCACCACGCTCACCGTCTGCTCCGCCACATAGTCGGAGGCGTAGCGCTTGATGGCCAGGCCGATGATTTCCTTGGCCTTGCGGTCGGCGTGTTCCCGGGCCTCGGTCTCGATGCGCTTCACCAGGCGGGCGGCGTCGGCCCGGATTTCCCGCTCCATGGCCTGGAGGAGCTGCTCCTTGGCCTCGGCGGCGCTCATGCCCGCCAGCTGCTCCAGGCGGGCGTTCTGCTCGGCCACCAGCCGCTGGTAGCGCTCTGTCTGGCCCCGGAGCTCCTCCTCCCACTGGGCCGCCTGATGGTGCTTTTTGGTGAGCTCCGTCTCCCGCTCATCCAGCAGGGCTTCCTTTTTCTCCAGGTGCTCCTCCCGCTGCAGCAGGCGGCGCTCAACCTGGCTGATCTCCTGGCGGCGTTCCTGGGTCTCCTTTTCGAACTCCGCCTTCATCTGCAGGAACTGGTCCTTGGCCTGCAGCTTGGCCTCTTTTTTGAGGGTTTCCGCTTCCTTGCGGGCCTCGTCCAGGAGCTTGGTCCCCAGGGCCTCCAGGGCTACCTGTTTCCGTTCCATGACCAGCTTCCGGTAGAAAAACCCCGCCGCAAATCCGGCGACCATGGTGAGGAAATCCATCAGGATGTACTTGAGTATGTCCATTTGATTTTCCTTGGCCTTATATATTTACCGCTCCGCCCCGGCCCCAACCCAGGGGTGGGGCCGGAAAGGGCTGGTTAGGGGGCCTGAGATAATATAGGGCGGGCGGCGGCGGTGAGCCGTCAGGAAGACAGAAGCAGGGCGGAAGCCGGGGCGTGCAGGGGCCGGCCTGGGGCCGGCGGATTAATCAGAAGTTGCTAAATCCTTATGAGAGCGTTTTTCCCATGGAATTTCCCCTGAGGTTCCTCCTTGCCGTATTTATTGACCTCCCGGGAGTCCCCGGCAGTTTTAAGGGTCCTGCCATCTTTCCGCGGGTCAATATTTCTGACCGGTGCGCCTGCTTGTTCCGCCCGGAATAGATTGTGGTTCTTCCTGTCTTTCCCGCCCCCAAGCCCTGCCCCCTCCCGGGCGCCGGCCGGCCGCGTGGCTCGGCCCCGCGGTTTACGGTCCCGGGGATGCTTGGGATTCGTGCGCTTCCAGCAGCTGGATCAGGTGCCGGGAGCGCTCCTCTACGCGGGTGTGGAGTTGCTGGTAATCCTCCTTGATCTCCAGGCATTCGCATGCCAGGTTGAGTGCGGCCAGGATGGCCAGGTCGGTGGGGTGGCCGGCGGGGTTGGTGCGCTGCAACTGGCGCAGCTGCTCGTCCACGGCCTGGGCCACCTGGCGGAGGACCTCAGGAGGGACTGCGGCCCTCAGGGCCAGGGTGCGCCCCAGGATCTCCACCGTCACCGGCATGGGCTGCCGTTCCGCTTCTATGCCGATTCTCCTGTGTCTAGGATGGCCAGGCGGTTCAGGATCTTGTCGATGCGCTGGCGGATGAGTTCCCGCTCCTGATTGGCCTTAGCCAAGGCCCCCTCGGCGTGGGCGAGGGCCGCTTCCTTTTCCTCCAGGGCCTTTTTGAGCGCGGCGTTGGCTTCTTTCAGCCCCGCGGTCTGACCCAGCACCGCCTCCAGTTTCTGCTCCAAAACCGTGAACAGGTCCATTACCACCCCAACCCCCCTCTGTGTTTCTAGATTGTGCTTTTGCGGTTAAGAAATGTCAAGATTTTTTCCAGGCTTAAGGGCTTGGCGAAGACGGCCGGCCAACTGGGAGTAGCGCCGGATGGGCCGGTCGTTTTTCACCGCCACGCCCAGGGCCCGCTTGCTGCCCAGGAGCACCACCAGGCGCTGGCCCCGGGTGATGGCGGTGTACAGGAGGTTCCGGGCCAGGAGCAGGTAGTGATGGGTGCTGAGCACCAGAAGCACGCCGGGGAACTCGCTCCCCTGCGACTTGTGAACGGTCACCGCGTAGGCCAGGGTGAGCTCCTCCCGCTCCGCCGGGTCGTAAGAGACCAGGCGGCCGTCGAAGTCCACCTGGAGCTGCCCGGTATCCGGGAGGAAGCCCGCGACCTGGCCGATGTCGCCGTTGAAGACCTCCTTGTAATAATTGTTCCTGAGCTGCATGACCTTGTCGCCCCGGCGGATGAAGCGGCCGCCCCAAGTCCAGCGCTCCCCCCGGGGGTTGAGGCGGTTGGCCAGCTCGTGGTTCAGGGTCTGGACGCCCAGGGGGCCCCGGTGCATGGGGGTGATGACCTGGAGGTCCCGCAGGGGGTCCAGGCCGTAGCGCCGGGGCAGGTCCCGGGCCACCAGGTCCAGGAGGCGGCGGCGCACGGCCTCGGGTTCCTCCGCTTCCAGGAAGACGAAGTCCCCCCGCCCCAGCTCCCGGGGCAGGATGGGAAACTCCCCCTGGTTGATGCGGTGGGCGTTGACCACGATGAGGCTTTCCCGGGCCTGGCGGTAGATCTGGGTGAGCCGGACCACCTTCAGGGCCCCGGAGGACACCAGGTCCTTCAGGACGTTGCCCGGCCCCACCGCGGGGAGCTGGTCCGCGTCCCCCACCAGGATGAGGCGGGCCGTAGGCGGCACCGCGCGCAGCAGGTGGTACATGAGATAGGTGTCCACCATGGAGACCTCGTCCACCACCACTGCGTCGGCCCGGAGAGGATCCGCGGGAGTGCGCCGGAAGCCGCCGGTCTGGGGGGAGAACTCGAGAGCCCGGTGGATGGTGGTGGCCTCGGCGCCGGTGGTGTCGCTGAGGCGCTTGGCGGCCCGGCCGGTGGGGGCCATGAGCAGCAGGCGCGCCCCCAGACCCTGGTAGAGGTCCAGGATGCAACTGACGATGGTGGTCTTGCCGGTGCCGGGGCCGCCGGTGATGACCAAGGCCTTTTCCTTCAGGGCCGCGGCCACGGCCAGGGCCTGCTCGCCGGAGAGGGAGAGGCGGCGCTCTTTCTGGACCCGGGCCAGCAGGTCCTCCAGGTGCAGGGGAGCAGGCATGCCAGGGGTGGTGAGGAGGCGCCCCAGACACTGGGCCGCGCCGGTTTCCGCCACCCAGGCGGCCCGTTTGTACACCCCCCGGCCTTCGGGGAGCTCCGGGAGGTTGACGCGGCCTTCCCGGGCCAGGCGCTCCAGGGCCGGGCCCAGGCAGTCCGGGGGCACCTGGAGCAGTTCCTGGGTGCGGCGGTGGAGCAGGTCCTCGGGCACGTAGACGTGGCCGTCGGCGGCCATCTCGTCCAGGACGTGGAGCAGGCCCGCGGCCAGGCGGGCCGGGGCCCGGGGGTCCAGGTTGAGACGGCTGGCCAGGCGGTCGGCGGTGAGGAAACCCAGCCCCTGGATGTCCAGGGCCACCTGGTAGGGGTTGGTGGTGACCACCTCCAGGGCCTGGGGGCCGTAGGCTTTATAAATCTTGGTGGCGTGGGCCAGGCCCAGACCCAGGCCCTGGAGGGTCACCAGGGCCTCCCGGAGGTCCTTCTGGTCCTGCCAGGCCAGGCGCACCTGCTTGAGGCGATGGGGGCCGATGCCCGGCACCTCGGTTAGGCGCTCCGGGTGGTCGTCGATGACCTTCAGGGTGTCGGCGCCGAAGCGGGCCACCAGGCGGCCGGCCAGCTCCGGGCCGATGCCCTTCACCAGGCCGGAGGCCAGATATTTCTTGATGCCGGCCACGGTGGCAGGGAGCACCGCGTACCACCAGACCACCTTAAACTGCTCGCCCCACTTGGGGTGGACCTCGTAGCGGCCCTTGAGGTGCAGCAGCTCCCCTTCCTTGACCCCGGCCAGGGCTCCCACGGCGGTGGCGGGGTGGCGGCGGCCCTTGACCTTGAGACGCACCACCGCGTAGTGGGATTCGGGGTCGGAGAAGGTGAGGCGCTCCACCACCCCTTCCAGGGTTTCCAGGGACTCGGGGAGGTCCTCGGGGGGAGTAGGGGGGTGGAAGGGGGTCATGAGCCGGGAGATATTTGTTAAATGAGGATGTTAAATCTGCTTAGCCAGGCGATATGCATAATATAGCGTAACCAGAGCTTAATTGTCACTCGTTAATCCCCTCTCACCCCAGCCCCCTGCCTCCGCAAGCGGTGGAAGGGGGGGGTATTATGCGGGTCTGTTATTTCATCCCCTCCCCCTCCAATGGGGGAGAGGGGCAGGGTGAGGGGAATTAAATTTTATCGGCAATAGGCTCCGCCAGGACCTTCTGGCTGATGCCCCGGCCCAGGGCGATGCGGCCGCCGTTGACGCCGACGATGATGAGGCCGCGGTTGTTTTGCAGGACGTCCACTTCCCGGCCCAGGTTGAGGCCCAGGGCCAGGAGGCGGGCCCGGAGCATGCGGCCGCCCCGGTAGCCGGTGATGCGCACCCGCCGGCCCGGGGGGACCGCGGCCAGGGAGAGGTCAGGAGCAGTAATTTCCTTGGTTTTGGTCAATGAACAACCTCGTGACGGAAATGGTTATTCCGAGGGCGCAACCACCGGAAAGTCCCGTTTGCCGGCCCAGCCCTTCCAGGGTGGGCCCACAGGCTGGAAGCCTGGGCCACCAGAGACCCAGATCCTTCGCTTCGCTCAGGATAGCAAGAAGGTGTATCGATTGCGCTATTCCCCCAGCGGTGGGCCCCAGGGGCCGGCCTGGTCCTGGCGGCAGTTGGCGCAGTAGCCCTCCACCTTGAGCTGGTGGCCCTTGATGCGGAAGCCGTGGCGCCGGGCCAGGCGCTTCTCCAGAGCCCTGAGCCCCGGCTCCTCGAACTCCACGGTCTTGCCGCAGCCCAGGCACAGCAGGTGGCTGTGGTGGGCCTGGCCGTAAATGGGCTCGTAGTGCCAGTGGCCCTGGGAGAAATCCACCTCGCGGATGAGGCCGCAGTCGATGAACAGTGGCAGGGACCGGTAGATGGAGGCCCGGGAGACCTTGACCCCTTTTTGCCGCAGCTTGACGTAGAGCTCGTCCACGTCGAAGTGGCCCCGGTGGCGGAAAATCTCGGCCAGGACCTGCTCCCGCTCGGGGGTGCGCCTGAGGCCACGGTGGCGGATATACTCCCGAAAGACCTGTAATTCCGCATCCATATTTTGTTTATTGAGACTAAGTTGCGATAAAGTCAATGATAACGCTTCCCCGGGAAAAGTCAAGGGCAAAGGCGGCTGGAGCAGGAGGGAAAATCAGTCCCATAGGGGCGCAATTCATGGCGTCCTGATGATGGGCGGGATGAATTACCCCCCTGCAACTACAATGAATGCTGATGAACGTGAACGTTGGAAAACATCTTAGCCCAGAGGCCGGCACAGAGGCCGGCCCCACCAGTCCACATGGCGGCGGCGGGGGGGGAGGGGGATTTGCGCGCGGCAGGTGAGCGTGGGGCGCAGGGCCCGCCGCCTCTAAATCCCCCCCGTACCGATGAGCATGATCCCGCCCAGGACCATGGCTATGAGGACGTGCATGATAAACCGGGACTGGCCGGCGATAAAGCGGCGCAGGGACTGGACCACGGATCTCTCCGCCTCGGACTGCCGTATGCCTCGGGAAGCGGCTTTCTCCCGCAAGGCATGGGAGGCGGCCCGGCCCATGTCCGGGAGCCCGAAGGGGTGGCGCTCGCCCACCTTATCGGCGTAAAGCTTCAGGCAGGCCTCCACCACCATGGAGTCATAGAGAACCCCCCGGTTCTGGGAAATCTCCTCCAGGGCCACCTCCAGCCCCAGGGCGGCGCGATAGGGGCGGTGGGAGCACATGGCTTCCATCACGTCCGCCACCCCCAGGATGCGGGCCTCCAGGAGGATTTCTTCCCCCTTGAGTCCCAGGGGATAGCCGGAGCCGTCCAGGCGCTCATGATGCTGCAGCATGATCTGGTTGGTGACGGCAGGGAAATTCAGGGGTTTGAGGATATCGCAGCCCACCTGGGGGTGGCGCTTGATGATGGCGAATTCCAGGTCCGTGAGTTTGCCGGGCTTGGCCAGGATTTCCCCGGGGACCGCGATCTTGCCCAGGTCATGGAGGGTGCCGGCGACCCGCAGGTAGTGGAGGCGCTCCTGGGAGAGGCCCAACTCGGCGCCGATGGCGCAAGCGATACGGGTGACCCGCTGCTGGTGATTGACGGTATAAGGGTCCCGGGCTCCCAGGGCCGATTCCATCACCTGAATGACGGCTTCCATGTAGTCCTCCATGCTGGCTGCCCTCGAAACCTCAGGGGGAGAAAGCGCCTGGGGCGTCCCTCCCCCTGGCCTGAGGATTTTTCTGCCCACCGCTTGCATAGTAAGCTAAACCTGGCCTTTGAAAATTGGGATTTCCCTGATTTTGCCATTCGGGAACCCCTAATTTGGGGGCATCTTCCAGTGGAAAAATCCCTAGGGAGTCCTGGGGGAACGGGCCCTTTTGCCGGCGGTTGTGGTAGAATCAACCCATGCCTGAGAATGAGGGGGGAAGGTCCGGCGCCGGGGCCCCGCCGGGGCTGACTCCGGAGCGGGAGAGGGAGCTAGGGGACCTGGCCCGGCGCCTGGGCCATACCTTCCGGAACCTGGCCCTGCTGGACCAGGCCCTGCGCCACAGCTCCTACGCTTGCGAGAACCCGGGCGACGGCCCCAGCAACGAGCAGATGGAGTTCCTGGGGGACGCGGTGCTGTCCCTGACGGTGAGCAGCCTGCTGCTCTCCCGCTTCCCCGGGAGCTCCGAAGGGGAGCTGTCCCGGGGCCGCGCCGCGCTGGTGAACGCCCGGCAACTGGCGGCCCGGGCCCGGGACCTGGGCCTGGGGGCCCACCTCCGGCTGGGCCGGGGCGAAGAGGGCCAGGGCGGGCGGGAGAAGCCCTCTTTGCTGGCCAACGCCCTGGAGGCGGTCTTGGCGGCGGCCTTCCTGGACGGGGGCCTGAGGGCCGCGGCGAAACTGACCCGCCGCTGGTTCGGCCCTCTGGTGGTCCCCCCGGGAGCCCTGCGGGGGGAGGACTTCAAGACCGCGCTGCAAGAATTCGCCCAGGCCCGGCGGCAGCCCCCCCCGGCCTACCACCTGGTGGGGGAGAGCGGCCCCGGCCACGCCCGGCAATTTATCGTGGAGGTGCGCCAGGGAGAGCGGGCCCTGGCCCGGGGGGAAGGCCGCACCAAGAAGGCGGCGGCCCAGGCGGCGGCCCGCCGGGCCCTGGAGGTCCTGCAAGGGGAAGCCTAAAGGCAGGGCATCCACCCCCGGGGCATTGGGCACCGCAGGCGGCGCCCTTACAGCCACTTAGAGGCGGGCAGGGGGGCCCGCTCCCCCCGGGGCTCCTTACTTCCGGGCCTCGGACAGGGCGAGGTGGTAGCTCTCGATCTCGCTGAGCGCGGTGAACACCTCTTTCACCCGGGCTTCCGACGCCGCGTCTGCGGCCTGGCGGTAGAAGGCCACAGCCCGTTCTTCCCGGCCGTGGGCCTCCCGGAAGTTGGCCCGGGGGTCCTTTTTGCAGGCCTTGGCGTCCGGGGCAATCTCGGGTTTGGGCACCCGGAGGATCTTGGAGATGACCGAGGCGTGTTCGGACTCGGCCTTGGCCAGGGCTTTGAACATGGCCTGGGACAGGGCGTCCGGGGCGCAGTTGGAGGCGCAGAAGTAAAAGGCGGCGTTGGCCACCTCCAGGGCCAGGGCGGTCTCCAGGTTCTCCTTGGAGACGGGGCTGAGGTTGGGCACCAGGTTGCGGTCCTCGTAGGCTTCCGCAGGCACCATATATTTCTGGGGCGCGCCGCAGAAAGGGCAGAAGCTGGGGGCCTCGCTTCCCAGGTAGGGGTCGCCGCAGATTTGACAGCGAAAAAGCCTCATGGGGTCTCCTTCCGCCGGCGCCGGAGACGCCGGAAAGATGGGGGCCAGGGAGGGCCCGCCCTGGCCCGGGGGTTGGCGTCAGGCCTCAGTCGACCTTCTGGTAGAGCTTTTTAACCGCCCCGCACACCGGGCATTTCTCCGGGGGTTCCCCCTCCACCGTGTGGCCGCAGACGGGGCAGACGAAAATATCCCTCAACGTCTTATCGTCCAGGTTTCTCAGGGCCTTCTCGAAGAGGGCGGCGTGGACTTTTTCCACTTCGTTGGCAAAGGTGAAGGTGCGCTCAGCTTCTTTTTCGCCCTCCGCCTGGGCCGCGGCGATCATGCCCGGGTACATTTCCCGGAACTCCACGGTCTCGCCGGAGAGGGCCTCTTTCAGATTTTCCGCGGTGGACTTGACGGCCTTCAGGGCCCGCAGGTGGTTCAGGGCGTGCACCGTTTCCGCGGCCGCCGCGGCCCGGAAGAGCCGGGCCACCTGGGAGTAGCCCTCCCGCTCCGCCTTTTCCGCGAAGGCCAGGTAGCGGCGGTTGGCCTGGGATTCCCCGGCGAAAGCCGCCATCAGGTTGTGGACGCTCTTGCTCATGGCTGGTTATCCTCCTTCCGTTATCAGGTTAAAAGGTTCGGCCGCGGCAGCCGGGGTGGCGCCCCGGCCTCCGGGGCTTTGAGTCGGCGGCCGCAGAGGCGCCGGCGCTAACCCCCTGCCCCTGCCCCGGCCTGGGGGTGTTACTTGGGCCGGCACCGGGCGCAGAGGCCCCAGAGGGTGAGGGACTGGTGCTCCACCTGGAACCCCTTAAGGTCCCCGGGAAAAGGGGAGAGGGACACGGGCGCCCAGGGGATGTCCTCGATGGCGTGGCAGGACCGGCAAACCAGGTGGGCGTGGTGGCGGGTGTCTCCGTCGTACCGGGCCACCTCATGGAGGGGGTTGACCTTGATGACCAGCCCCCGCTGGTAAAAGACCTCCAGGGTCTTGTACACGGTGTTGAAGGAAATGGCTGGCAACTGCCGGCGCACCTCCTGGAAAATCATCTCCGCGGTGGGATGGTCCCGCCGCTCCTGCAAGATTGCCAGCACCGACAGACGCTGGGGAGTGACGGCGATGCGGTGGGTCCGCAGTTTCCGCACCAAGTCTTCCATATAAATTATTATTCAGTAATTGTTATCCGATTGTCAAGAAAGATCTTGCTGAATTTTCCAGTGCCGGAATCCCGGTTGTCCGGGAGATTTACAGGGGGCCCCGGGGGGACGCCGGCGAGTTAAAAGTAATAGCTCAGGCCCAGATGGCCAAAACTGCAGTTGAAGGCCCGGTTTTCCCGGTAAATGCCAGCATTGGAGGCATGACGGAAGCGGTAGGCCAGCGTGAGAGCCAGCCTGGAAGTAAGGGCGAAGTCCAGGCCGCCCCCCGCCTGGGGGGTGAAATTAAAGGAGTGGGCCACGGCCTTACTGTCAAAGGACTCGGTTATCAGGCCCCCGCCGCCCTCCAGGAAGGCCACCACGCCGGGGGATAGGCGATAGCTGAGCTTCACCATGGGGGTGATCCCCAGCTCAAAGCCGGTATTGAGGGCATCGGCAAGGCTGACGATGCCTTCCACCACGAAGGACAGCCCCAGGGTGTGGTTGGGCCGCACCAGGAAGATGCCCCAGCGGGGCAGCAGGCTGTAAAGACGAACGTGGTGCGAGTGGGAGAAGCCCAGGCCGAAGCGCAGTCCCAACTCTTGATTATACCGGGAAAAGTCAAACTCCGCCCCCCGGGCCGGAGGCGCCAAGCCCAGGAGGACCAACAGCGCCAGGGCTGCCAGACCTTTGCTGCAGGTATGCCGCATCATCCCCCCCATTTGATGCCGGCTGGCTTCACGAAAGGATACCACCCGCATAGGGGAATGTCAAAAAGAAAACCCGAGGCGGCTAAAGGCGGGGGCGAACTCCGGGGGGGCCGGGGGGGCGGCGGCCGCGGACATAAATGACCCCGGCCCTCACCGCTAGGCAAGGGCCAGGGCCGGTTTGTAGTTAGCTGCGGCCGCTAGGGCTGCTTTTTCTGATGGGCCGGGGCTGACCCGCCCTTGCCGCCGGACGGAGCTGCAGCCTTGGGGGCGCCGCCGGCCGAGGCTTTGGGGGCTCCGCCACCACCCATCTTGGGGGCTCCGCCACCACCCATCTTGGGGGCGCCGCCACCCATCTTGGGGGCGCCGCCGCCGGTGGCTTTAGGACCGCCGCCCATGGGGCCGGTCTTCATGCTCCCAGGGCCGCCGGGAGTGCCTTTCGGACCCGAGGGCGGCCCGGTCATGCCTTTCACACCTTTAGGACCTGAGGGCGGCCCGGTCACGCCTTTCGGACCCGAAGGCGGTCCGGTCATGCCTTTCACACCTTTCGGACCTGAGGGCGGTCCAGTCACGCCTTTCGGACCCGAGGGCGGCCCGGTCACGCCTTTAGGACCTGAGGGCGGTCCGGTCATGCCTTTCACGCCTTTCGGACCTGAGGGCGGTCCAGTCACGCCTTTCGGACCCGAGGGCGGCCCGGTCACGCCTTTAGGACCTGAGGGCGGTCCGGTCATGCCTTTCACGCCTTTCGGACCCGAGGGCGGCCCGGTCATGCCTTTGACACCCTT
>Ga0315268_10001030_pt1 | contig 32660 bp, 21 predicted proteins | sample C1_top_MG_FD_204535 | JGI IMG/M metagenome (GOLD analysis project Ga0315268, IMG submission 204535) | Sediment microbial communities from Yellowstone Lake, YNP, Wyoming, USA - C1_top | ecosystem: Environmental > Aquatic > Freshwater > Lake > Sediment | place: USA: Wyoming | collected 2017-08-01
TCATCCAGCGCCGGGCATATGGCCTGCGCGATGAAGAATATCTGCGACTAAAAATACTCACGTCTATGCTCCCGAGGTTCTAAAAAACATGAAATTTACCCACTCGATTACGCGAAGAGCCCATTTTTTATTGATATGTCACTTTAAAACTCCAGCGGGTCAATATCCAGCGAACAGCGCAGCTTTTGCGAAGTCAGCGCGTCCAGCGACGTTTGCCATGCGCGCAGAAATTGCTGCAAGCCCTTGCGGGTCGCGCTTTGTATCAGCAATTGCGCGCGCAGGTGATTGGCGCGGCGCGGCAGCGCGGCGGGCACCACGCCGAGGACTTCCACCGGATGCTGCAACTCCAGCGCGGCTGTTCGGGCCTGATTGAGATATGCGTACACCTCGGTTTCGATCTTCCCTTCGGCGCGCAGCATGGCCTGGTACACGAACGGCGGGAATCCCGCCATCTGCCGCTCGGCCAGTTGCGACGCAGCCCAGCCTTCGAAGTCATGCGTCTGCAGAGCGCGAAACAACGGATGATCGGGAAAAGCGGTCTGGATCAGCACCTCGCCGGGCTTGTCGGCGCGTCCGGCACGACCCGCCACCTGCACCAGTTGCGCGAACAGTTTCTCCGGCGCGCGGAAGTCGCTGCTGTACAGCGCGCTGTCGGGATTGAGCACCCCGACCAGCGTCAGCGCGGGAAAATCGTGCCCCTTGGCGAGCATCTGTGTGCCGACCAGGATGTCCACTTCGTTGGCGTGTATCTGCTCGCGCATCGTCTGCCAGGCGCGCTTGTTGCGCGTGCTGTCGCGGTCCACACGCAAAATGCGCGCACTCGGGAAACGTTCCTGCAACACGCTTTCCACGCGCTGCGTGCCGCTGCCGACCGGAATCAAGTCGGCGTTGCCGCAATCCGGGCAGGCCTGCGGCACGCGTATCTGGTAACCGCAATGGTGGCAGCGCAGGCGTTGGTCTTTCAAATGCAACACCATCTTGCCGGCGCAGTGTTTGCAGCCGGACAGCCAGCCGCAGCCGGTGCACATCAGCACCGGCGCATAACCGCGCCGGTTGATGAACAGCAGACTCTGTTCGCGGCGGGCTATGCGCAGTCCAATCTCGTGCAACAGGTTTTCGCTGATGCCGTGGCGCATCACGGTCTGGTTGATGTTGATGCAGCGCACCGCAGGCAGGCGCGCCTCGGCCAGCGCGCGCCCGGTCAGCTTGAGCATCTTATAACGCCCGTTTTGCGCGTTGTGATAACTCTCCAGCGACGGCGTGGCCGAACCTAGCACGATCGGCACGCCACATTGACTGGCGCGAAAGATCGCCACGTCGCGCGCCGAATAGCGCAGGCCATCCTGCTGCTTGAACGAGCTGTCGTGTTCCTCGTCCACGATGATCAGCGCAAGACCGGGCAATTCGGCGAACACCGACAGCCGTGTGCCGAGCACGATCTGCGCCACGCCCAGTTGCGCCTGCTGCCAGTTATGCAAACGCTCGCCCTCGGACAAGCCGCTGTGCAGGCTGACCAGGTTCACATCCGGGAAGCGGCTGCGGAAATAATTTTCCAGTTGCGGCGTGAGATTGATTTCCGGCACCAGCAACAATATCTGCCCGCCGCCCCTTCGACAAGGCTCAGGACAGGGCTGCAACACATGGTGCATCAGATGCACATACACCTCGGTCTTGCCGCTGCCGGTGATACCGTGCAGCAGAAAACAGGCATAGCCGGAGGACTGCGTGACGGCATCCACCGCGAGTTGTTGTTCGCCGGTGAGGATGTGCGCGTTGTCGAAGCTGTGTTGCATTGTGCGATAGGGCGTATTGCCATACGCCCCTACGTCCCGGGCATCCGTAGGGGCGTATGGCAATACGCCCTTCTGAATTTCCACCCACCCCTCCGCCATCAACGCCTTCAACTGCGCTCCCGCCGTCGGCGACAGGCTTTTAAGCTGCACGAGACTGCACGGCTGTTCGGCCAGCCTGGCCAGTATGCGCCGCTGCACCACTTTGCGTTTTGGAAATTTTTCAAGATCGAGCGCCGCGCCGCTCGCACTCAGCCGATAATTCAAAACCGGTTTGCTGACGATCGGTTTATCGGAACGCAACCTCACCGGCAAGGCTGACAACACGGTCTGCCCGATCGGATAACGGTAATAGTCGCTGCAAAAGCGCAGCAGGTCGAGCAACTGCGCCGACAGCGGCGCACAGTCGTGCAACACCTGGGTCACCGGCTTGACGCGCTCGGGTGACACATCGGTAGTGGCAACGCATTCCATCACCACCCCGACCATCTGCCGCCGCCCGAACGGCACGATCACACGCTGGCCTGTTGCAACGGCAACACCCTCAGCCACCGAGTAATCGAACAGGGTGGACAGCGGGACATCGAGAGCGACGCGAACGATGGGCATATTTATTCAGGCAATCAACATTGCGATTGTCGCAGAAATGCAAAAGCCGCAGGAGATACCCGCGGCTTTTTGTTTGATCAAACTTATCAAAACTAGTGATACTTCCTGCTCAGCTCGTGCACCGCCGCCACCAAAGCCGCCACGTGCTCCGGGTCGGTGTGTTGCGAGATGCCGTGGCCCAGGTTGAACACATGACCGCTGCCGTAGCCGTAGCTGCCGAGGATATGATCCACTTCTTTGCGGATCGCATCGGGCGAGGCGAACAGCACCGCCGGATCCATGTTGCCCTGCAGCGCGACTTTGTTGCCGACGCGCTGGCGCGCGATGCCGATGTCTATCGTCCAGTCCAGGCCGACTGCATCGCAGCCGGTGCTGGAGATGCTTTCGAGCCACAGGCCGCCGCCCTTGGTGAACACGATGGACGGAATTTTTACGCCGTCTTTTTCCTTGATCAGGCCATCCACGATACGGTGCGTGTAAGCCAGAGAGAATTCGTGGAACGCCGCATGCGACAGCACCCCGCCCCAGGAATCGAAGATCATCACGGCTTGCGCGCCGGCTTCGATCTGCGCATTCAGGTAAGCGATCACCGCCTGGGTGGTCACTTCGAGGATGTGGTGCATCAGCTTCGGCTCGTTGTACATCAGCGTTTTCACCCTGGCGTAATCGTCGCTGCCGCCGCCTTCGACCATGTAGCAGGACAGCGTGAACGGGCTGCCGGAGAAACCGATCAGCGGAATACGGCCATCCAGCGCCTTGCGGATTTGCGACACGGCATCGGTGACGTAGCGCAGGTCTTTGCCGATGTCCGGTACGCGCAAGGCTTTGATCGCCGCCTCGTCGCGCAGCGGACGCTCGAACTTCGGGCCTTCGCCATCGGAGAAATACAGGCCCAGGCCCATCGCATCCGGCACAGTCAGAATGTCGGAGAACAGGATCGCGGCATCCAGCGGGTAGCGGTCTACCGGTTGCAGCGTGACTTCCGTGGCGTAGTCCGGGTTCTTGCATAGCCCGAGGAAACTGTCCGCACGCTTGCGCGTCGCGCGGTATTCCGGCAGGAAACGGCCGGCCTGGCGCATCATCCACATCGGGGTGTATTCGGTCGGTTGATGCAGCAGTGCGCGCAGGAAGGTGTCGTTTTTCAGTTTGAAGTTCATGATTAACCTATATTTAAAAACAGCCCGCACACAGATTACACAGATTTAATTCTGCGTAATCTGGGGATGAAAAAATTTGTTGTTAGCGCGTAGGGTGGGCGCGTTTTGTGCCCACGCAGATTTCGCACCGCGTGGGCAGACGATAATGCTGTCTGCCCACCCTACAAAAACTATCCGCAGATTATCGGGGTAACACTGACGAGCCCATCAGGAACTCATCCACTGCTCGTGCGCACTGGCGGCCTTCGCGTATCGCCCACACCACCAGCGATTGCCCGCGGCGCATGTCGCCTGCGGCGAACACCTTGTCCTTGCTGGTGCGGTAAGTCTCCGTGTCTGCCTTGATGTTGCCGCGCGCGTCTTTTTCCACACCGAAGGCATCCAGCACCTTCTGCTCCGGGCTGACGAAGCCCATCGCCAGCAATACCAGATCGGCCTTCAGCTCGAATTCGCTGCCGGCGATCTCGCTCATCCTGCCGTCTTTCCATTCCACGCGCACCGCGCGCAGCTTCTCGACTTTGCCGTCCTTGCCGATGAATTCTTTGGTAACGATAGACCAGTCGCGCTGCGCGCCTTCCTGATGCGAACTGGAGGTGCGCAGCTTCAGCGGCCAGTTCGGCCACACCAGCGGCTTGTTTTCGTGCTCGGGCGGACGCGGCATCACTTCGAGCTGGGTGATTGACAGCGCACCATGGCGGTTCGAGGTGCCCACACAATCCGAGCCGGTGTCGCCGCCGCCGATCACCACCACACGCTTGCCGGCGGCACTGATCGGATTGCGCGCGTCACCCGCGTTTTCCTTGTTCTGCGGGATCAGAAACTCAAGCGCGTAATGCACGCCTTGCAATTCGCGTCCCGGCACCGGCAGGTCGCGCGGTGTTTCGGCGCCGCCGGACAGGATCACCGCATCGAATTTTTTCAGCAGCTCGTCGGGGCTGATAGTCTTCTTCGCATCATTGGCCGTACCCTTGCCAAGCGCATTCTTACCATCTGCGGCTTGGCCGATGAACACAGAGGTTTGAAAGGTCACGCCCTCGGCTCGCATTTGCGCCATGCGCCAATCGATCAGGCGTTTGTCGAGCTTGAAGTCGGGGATGCCATAGCGCAGCAATCCGCCGATGCGGCTGTTCTTCTCGAACACCGTCACGCTGTGGCCGACGCGCGCCAGCTGCTGCGCGGCAGCCAGCCCGGCGGGGCCGGAGCCGACCACGGCGACTTTCTTGCCGGTTTTTATTTCCGCCGGTTGCGGCAGCACCCAGCCGTTCTCTCCGCCCTTGTCGATGATCGCGTGCTCGATGGACTTGATGCCCACCGCGTCGTTGTTGATGTTCAGCGTGCAGGCCGCCTCGCACGGGGCGGGGCAGACACGTCCGGTAAACTCGGGAAAGTTGTTGGTGGAATGCAGCACGTCCAGCGCTTCGCGCCAGTTGCCGCGATACACCAGGTCGTTCCAGTCCGGGATGATATTGTTGACCGGGCAGCCAGAGGTGCAGAACGGGATGCCGCAATCCATGCAGCGCGCACCCTGTGTCTTCGCCTGTTCGTCGTTCAGGTGCAGCACAAATTCGTGGTAGTTCTGGCGCCGGTCCGCCACGGGCAGGCTGGCCTCGCCGAGGCGCTTGAACTCCATGAACCCGGTGATCTTGCCCATTATGCGGCCTCCCCTTGCAAATTTAACACCGCCTTGATTTGCTGCGCTGCCATTTCCTGCAAGGCGCGCCGGTATTCGGTTGGCATCACCTTGGTGAATTTGTGCAGATAGGCCGGCCAGTTATCCAGGATGTGTTTGGCGCGCGGACTGTTGGTGTAACGCAGATGTTTTTCAATCTGTTCCCGCAAGGCATGCTCATCGGCCTGGTCGAGATGATTGAAATGCACGCGACCATGCGATTCGACTTCGCCGGTCTCGCTGGCCTCGGCCTCGGCGGGAACAGATTCGAGCGACACCATGGACAGATTGCAGCGTTTCTCGAAGCCGCCGTCTTCATCCAGCACATAGGCTACGCCGCCGGACATGCCCGCCGCGAAATTGCGTCCGGTCTGTCCCAGCACCACCACCATGCCGCCGGTCATGTATTCGCAACCGTGGTCGCCCAGACCTTCCACGACGGCGATCGCGCCGGAGTTGCGCACCGCGAAACGTTCGCCCGCCACACCCGAAAAATAACATTCGCCGGAAGTCGCACCGTACATCACGGTGTTGCCGACGATGATGTTTTCATGCGAGACCAGTCTGGAGTCCGCAGGCGGCATGATCGCGATGCGACCGCCGCACAGCCCCTTGCCCACATAGTCGTTGCCTTCGCCGCGCAACTCGAACGAAATGCCGTGCGACAGGAATGCGCCGAAACTCTGGCCGGCGGTGCCGCTGAATTTCACGTTGATCGTATCGGTCGGCAAACCGGCCTGACCGTAACGCCTGGCTACTTCGTGCGACAACATCGTGCCTACGGTGCGGTTGACGTTGCCTATCTTGCTCTCGATAGCCACCGCTTGTTTGTTGTTCAGTGCGTTTTGCGCCTGCGCGATCAGCTTGTTATCCAGCGCTTTTTCCAGCTCGTGATCCTGCGTATCCGTATGATGGCGCGCCACTCTGATAGCCGCATCCGAATAACGGCGCCCCATGATCGCGGACATATCCGGCTGATGAAACACCCTGGAGAAGTCCAGCCCCTGCGCCTTCCAGTGCGCGATGCCGTGCTTCACGTCGAGCAGGTCGCTGCGTCCGATCAGATCGTCAAACTTGCGGATGCCCAATTGCGCCATCAATTCGCGCACTTCTTCGGCGACGAAGAAGAAGTAGTTCACCACGTGTTCCGGCTGTCCAGTAAATTTCTTGCGCAGTTCGGGATCCTGTGTGGCGACGCCGACCGGGCAGGTGTTGAGGTGGCACTTGCGCATCATGATGCAGCCTTCCACCACCAGCGGTGCGGTGGCAAAGCCGAATTCGTCAGCGCCGAGCAGCGCACCGATCAGCACGTCGCGACCGGTCTTGATCTGGCCGTCCACCTGTAACGCGATGCGGCCGCGCAGCTTGTTCAGCACCAGCGTCTGCTGCGCCTCGGCCAGGCCGAGTTCCCAAGGTGTACCGGCGTGCTTGATCGACGAGATCGGCGATGCACCGGTGCCGCCATCATAGCCGGATATGGTGATGTGGTCGGCTTTGGCCTTGGTCACGCCGGCCGCTACCGTACCCACGCCCACTTCGGAAACCAGCTTGACCGAAATAGCCGCGGACGGATTGGAATTCTTCAGGTCGTGGATCAGCTGCGCCAGGTCCTCGATCGAATAGATGTCGTGGTGCGGCGGTGGCGAGATCAGTCCCACGCCGGGTACCGAGAAACGCAAGTGGGCGATGTACTCGGACACCTTGTGGCCGGGCAACTGCCCGCCTTCGCCGGGCTTGGCGCCCTGCGCCATCTTGATCTGGATCAGGTCGGCGCTGGCCAGGTATTCGGCAGTCACGCCGAAACGGCCCGAGGCCACCTGCTTGATGCGCGAACGCAACGAGTCGCCGGCCTTGAGTTCGCGGTCGCTTTCGATGCGATTCTTGCCGATGATGTCGGACAGCATTTCGCCACCCTTCAGGGTCTTGAAACGCGCCGGATCTTCGCCGCCCTCGCCGGTGTTGGACATGCCGCCGATGCGGTTCATCGCGATCGCCAGTGTGGTGTGCGCCTCGGTTGAAATGGAACCCAGCGACATCGCGCCGGTGGCGAAACGCTTGACGATCTCCTTCGCCGCTTCGACTTCGGCCAGCGGTACGGCCGGGCCCGCCGGCTTGATCTCGAACAGGCCGCGCAGGGTTTTCAGTTTGGTGCTTTGATCGTTGATCAGCTTGGCGTATTCCTTGTAGGTCGCGGCGTTGTTGGTGCGTGTGGCGTGCTGCAATTTCGCGATGGAATCGGGCGTCCACATGTGTTCTTCGCCGCGCACGCGCCAGGCATATTCGCCGCCTGCTTCGAGCGCATTGGCCAGCACCGGGTCGGCGCCGAATGCGCTGCGATGCGTGCGCATCGCCTCTTCGGCCACGACACCCAACCCGATGCCTTCGATCTGGGTCGCCGTGCCGGTGAAATATTCGGCGACGAATTCGGCATTCAACCCGATCGCTTCGAAGATCTGCGCGCCGCAATAGGACTGGTAGGTGGAAATGCCCATCTTGGACATCACCTTCATCAGGCCCTTGTTGATCGCCTTGATGTAGCGCTTCTTCGCATCTTTCGCATCGACTTTCGCGGGCAGATTCATCGCCGCGATGGTTTCATAAGCCAGCCAGGGACACACCGCTTCCGCGCCGTATCCGGCCAGCAGGGCGAAGTGATGCACCTCGCGCGCTGAGCCGGTGTCCACCACCAGGCCGGTGCTGGTACGCAGCCCGGCCTGCACCAGGTGATGATGCACCTTGGAACATGCCACCAGCGCGGGGATCGCCACGCGCTTCGCGGACATCGCGCGATCGGACAGGATCAGCACGTTGTAGCCATCGGCCACGGACTTGTCGGCAGCGGCACACAGGGCTTGCACCGCTTTCTCGCAACCCGCTGCGCCTTGCGCCACCGGATAGGTCATGTCCAGTACCAAGGAACGATATTGCCCCTGCGTGAGCTGATCGATGTTGCGCAATTTTGCAATGTCGTCGTTCGACAACACCGGCTGGTGCACTTCCAGACGCAGTGTCGGGTTGGTTTCCTCGAAACCGAACAGATTGGGTTTCGGGCCGATGAACGAGGTCAGCGACATCACGATCTCTTCGCGGATCGGATCGATCGGCGGGTTGGTCACCTGCGCGAACAACTGCTGGAAATAGTCGTAGAACGAGCGGTTCTTGTTCGACAATACCGCCAGGGCCGCATCGGTTCCCATCGAACCGGTCGGCTCCTCGCCGGCGCTGACCATCGGTGCCATGATGAATTTCAGGTCTTCCTGCGTATAGCCGAACGCCTGCTGGGTATCCAGCAACGAGGCATTCAGTTTGGGTTTGTTCGCCACCTCGGGGAGGTCGCCAAGGTAGTAACGCGATTTTTCGATCCACTGCCGGTAAGGCTTTGCGGTAGCCAGTTGATGTTTCAGTTCGGCGTCATCGACGATGCGCCCGGCCTGCATGTCGATCAGGAACATCTTGCCCGGCTGCAGACGCCATTTCTTTACGATCTTGTGTTGCGGAATGTCCAGTACGCCCATTTCCGAAGCCATCAGCACCATGTCGTCGTCGGTGATCAGGTAACGCGCCGGACGCAAGCCGTTGCGGTCCAGCGTCGCGCCTATCATGCGTCCGTCGGTGAAGGCCACTGCGGCGGGGCCGTCCCACGGCTCCATCAACGCGGCATGGTATTCGTAAAACGCGCGGCGCTCCTCGTCCATCAGCGGATTGCCCGCCCAGGCTTCGGGTATCAGCAGCATCATCGCGTGCGGCAGCGAATAACCGCCCGCCACCAGCAATTCCAGCGCGTTGTCGAAACAGGCCGAATCGGACTGGCCTTCGGTGATCAGCGGCCAGAGTTTATCCAGGTCTGCACCAAGCAACTTGGAGGACATCGCCGCATGGCGCGCCGCCATCCAGTTCACGTTGCCGCGCACGGTGTTGATCTCGCCGTTGTGCGCGATCATGCGGAACGGATGCGCCAGATTCCAGGTCGGGAAAGTATTGGTGGAGAAGCGCTGGTGCACCAGCGCGAACGCGGTCAGGACACGGGAATCCTGCAAATCGAGATAATACTTGCCGACCTGATCGGCCAGCAGCATGCCCTTGTAGACGATGGTGCGCGAAGACAGCGAGGGACAATAGAAACCTTTGCCTTGTGAGTTGTTCAAGCTGCTTACCGCGTGCTCCATGGTCTTGCGTATCACGAACAGCTTGCGCTCGAATGCATCCCGATCCTTGCAGTTTTCGCCGCGCGCGATGAACACCTGACGCACGACGGGTTCGACCTTCCTTACGCTTTCGCCCAGACCCGAGCTATCCACCGGCACATCGCGCCAACCCAGCAACTGCTGTCCTTCGGCGGCGATCTTCCCGGCGACGATCTTCTCGCACGCGTCACGCGCCGCCGCATCGCGCGGCAGGAACAGCATACCGACGCCATACTCGCCGGCGGGCGGCAGGTGGATATTGCCCCAGCCCATTTCATCGCGCAGAAACCGGTCGGGGATCTGCAACAAAATACCCGCGCCATCACCGGCCAACGGATCGGCGCCCACCGCACCGCGATGCGTCAGATTTTCCAGAACCCGCAAACCCTGACACACCATGTCATGGCTTTGCTTGCCCTTGATATGGGCCACAAAGCCCACCCCGCAAGCGTCGCGCTCCTGGCGCGGATCGTACAAACCTTGCTGCAACGGCAAAGAAGAATTGCTCACGTGTTCCTCATCCAAATCATTAAAGCCAAAAAATGGCGGCACACGCCGCCACGTCAATATTCAAAAGCGAAAGGGCGGGAATTTTACCTTGTCTGGGGATGATGGGCAACCGCACCGAACGGCGCGCTGTGAATTGCCGGACTATCACCGGCGAAGCTGCCTTTAGAAATAATATCTGCTTAACGCGTGGGCACATAAAGCGTGCCCACCCTACACTGCCTCTTCTACCGCAAAAATCCGGCGATGCTCACGGATGGCATAGCGGTCGGTCATGCCGGCAATATAGTCGGCAACCGCGCGGGCACGCCCGGCTTCACCCTGGCGTTGAAAAGGTGGTGGCAATAAGCGATTGTCAGCCATGAATGCGCCGAACAGGTCGCCGATGATGCGCTGCGCCTTGGCGCTCATGCGCAGCACGCGGTAATGGCGATAGAGATGGATGAGCAGGAAATTTTTCAGCGCGCGCTGCTGCTCGTTGATTTCCGGGCTGTAGGCGATCAATGCCGGGGCGCTGCGCACGTCTTCCAGCGTGGCCGGGGCTTGCGAACCGATATTGGATTCGCTCTGCCGGAGCAGGTCGGTCACCAGCGTGTTGATCATGCGCCGCACGGTTTCATGCACCACGCGCCGCTCCGGCAGATCGGGATAGGCATGACGCACTGCGTTCAATTGTGCGGCGACCAGCGGCACGGTTTCGAGTTGCCCGAGCGTGATCAGGCCGGAACGCAAGCCGTCATCCACATCGTGGTTGTTGTAGGCGATCTCGTCGGCAAGATTGGCGACCTGCGCTTCCAGCGAGGGACGCCGGTTATTCATGAACCGCTCGCCCACATCGCCCAATTGTGCGGCGTTGTCAGCCGAGCAATGCTTGAGTATGCCTTCTCTTGTTTCAAAACACAGGTTCAATCCGTCGAATTCGGCATAGCGCTCTTCCAGCTTGTCCACGACGCGCAACGATTGCAGGTTGTGCTCGAATCCGCCATACGTTTTCATGCGGGCGTTCAGCGCGTCCTGCCCGGCATGGCCGAACGGGGTATGGCCGAGGTCATGCGCCAGCGAGATCGCTTCGGCAAGGTCTTCGTTCAGGCGCAGACGCCGTGCGATGGAACGCGCGATCTGCGCCACTTCGATGCTGTGGGTCAGCCGGGTGCGGAACAGATCGCCTTCGTGGTTCACGAACACCTGGGTCTTGTATTCGAGGCGGCGGAACGCGCCGGAATGGATGATGCGGTCGCGGTCGCGCTGGAATTCGCTGCGCCCTTGCGGCGCATCCTCGGCTACTTGCCGGCCACGCGAATTGCTCCCGGTGACGGCGTAAGGCGCGAGCTCAGCCATGCCTGTCCTGAGCCTTGTCGAAGGGCACGTCCCCGCCGGGGGGACGCCGGTGTGTACCCGGCAGCTCCGCTGCCACCCCTCCGCAGCATGCCTGCAGGGTTTGCCGCAACAGCTCTGCGGGCACATCGCCATAAACCACGGCCCGGCCGACTTGCTCGAGCAGCACGAAACGCATCTTGCCGCCCTCGACTTTCTTGTCCAATCCCATCAATTCCAGATATTTGTCCACACCCAGATCGGGCGCGGTCACCGGCAATCCGGCTCGCTCGAACAGCTTGCGTATGCGCGCCACATCCTGCGCGCTGATCCAGCCCAGGCGCTGCGACAGGTCTGCCGCCATCACGGTGCCTGCCGCGACGCCTTCACCGTGCAGCCACACGCCATAGCCCATCCCGGACTCGATCGCGTGGCCGAAGGTGTGGCCCAGATTCAACAGCGCGCGCTCTCCGCCTTCGCGCTCATCCGCGGCCACGACTTCGGCCTTGTTCTGGCAGCTGCGCGCGATCGCATATTGCAGCGCGGCGGTATCGCGTGCCAGCAGCCTGTCCATGTTCCGCTCCAGCCATTCAAGAAAAGGCAGGTCGCGGATCAGCCCATACTTGATGACCTCGGCCATGCCTGCCGAAAGCTCGTTGTCCGGCAACGTGTTCAGGGTATCTGTATCGGCCAGCACCAGTTGCGGCTGGTAGAACGCACCTATCATGTTCTTGCCGAGCGGATGATTGATGCCGGTCTTGCCGCCCACCGAAGAATCCACCTGGGCCAGCAGCGTGGTCGGTATCTGGATGAACGGCACACCGCGCAAATAAGTCGCGGCCGCATAGCCGGTCATATCGCCTATCACGCCGCCGCCCAGAGCGATCAGCGGCGTGCTGCGCTCGCAACGATTCTTGAGCAGTGCGTCATAAATCAAATTCAGCGTGTCGGAATTTTTGTACGCTTCACCGTCCGGCAGAATGACAGCCACGCTGCTGACGCCGATGGTCTGCAAGGTATGCTGGAGCTTCTCCAGATACAGCGGGGCGACCGTGGTGTTGGTAACGATGGCTACCCGCTTGCGCGGCACAGCGCGTTGCAGCAATTCCGCCTGATCGATCAGGCCGCTGCCGATGTGGATCGGATAACTGCGCTCGCCCAATCCTACTGTCAGTGTTTGCATAATCTAATGTTGCCCCGCATTTGTAGGTGCGAATTTATTCGCATATAACTTATTGTGAGTGCGAACAAATTCGCACCTGCAAAACCTTTACTGTAGGAGCGCAACTTGCTGCGCGATGAGCAATCGCCAGACAAGTCGGACTCCTACTTTTCTCTGAACGCATCTATTTCATCTATCAAGTGCAGCATCAGGGCATGCGCGCTTTGCTTGCCGCTCAGAATGACGATATCCGATGCTTCCCGATAAAGCGGGTCCCGCTGCTGGTACAGTTCGGCTAGTCTGGCGTGCGGATTGTCGGTCTGCAGCAGCGGACGGTTGCGGTCATGACGGGTGCGTTGCCATAAATCATGCACGCTCGCCTTCAGGTAGATGACGATCCCGTTCTGTTGCAGCAACGTGCGGCTCTGCTCCTCCAGCACCGCGCCTCCGCCGGTTGCCAGAACCATGTTGTCGCGCCCGACCAGATCGCGAATGGCTGCGGTTTCACGTTGTCGAAAACCCGGCTCGCCCTCGACATCGAATATGTGCGGAATCGTCACACCGGTGCGCTTGATGATCTCCTCATCGCTGTCCACAAAGGCCTTGCCCAGATGCTTGGCCAGTGTCCGTCCCATCGTGGTTTTGCCGGAGCCCATCATGCCCACCAGGATCAGATTGCCGGACTGAAACTTGCGGCTATGGTCCGGGCGGTTATTTGTTGTGCCATCGTTGTGCTGGTTGATCTGCATGCCGCATATTGTAAACGATGGCCCGCCCCCCGGTGGGTTGACAGTTCAACATCGTTTTACGACTTGCCGTCCAGGCGGGGATTTTACTGCGGGTGAGTCCAATTTATGCTTTGTGCGCTGCGACAAAATCAGCGACGTTCTGCAGCAGCTCATCTTCCTGATAAGGCTTGCCCAGGTATGTGTTGACGCCCAATTGCATGGCGTACTCGCGGTGCTTGTCGGCGGTACGCGAAGTGATCATGATGATCGGCAGTTTCTGCGTCTTGGGATCGCGCCGCAATTCTCTCGCAAGCGCAAAACCATCCATGCGCGGCATTTCGATGTCCAGCAGCATCACGTCAGGGGTGAAATCTCCCAGTTTTTCCAGCGCATCCACACCGTCCATCGCCGTCACCACCCGATAACCTGCACGGAGCAACATGCGGGAGGTGATCTTGCGCACGGTGAGGGAATCGTCCACCACCATGATCAAAGGCGCGATATTGAGCGGTTTGTCGCTGCCCGTCTTTTTCACCTTGCCGATGCCGCCGATACGCTGCGCCAGCAGCACCGGATTCAAAATCAGCGCCACCCTGCCATCACCCATCACCGTCGCACCGGCTATCCATGGCAGCCGCGCCAATTGCGGGCCAATATTTTTTACCATCATTTCCTGATTGCCCAGCAATTCATCGACATGCAGGGCAATGCGTTGCACGCCGCTGCGCAGCAGCAACACCGGATTACGCACCTGAAATTCCCGAACAGCATCCAAATCACCCAGCAGGTGAGGCAAATAGTGCAGCATGTAAGTATTGCCCTGCCATTCGATTTGCCGCTCGCGATACAACGTGTCCATTTCCGCCGGTTTCTCCTGCATGATTTGTTCGACCATGGGGGAAGGAATCGCATAAATCGTGTCGCCTGAACGCACCATCAAAACCTGCGTGACCGCCAGCGTAAGCGGCAAATGGATGAGAAATTGCGTACCTTCCCCTCTTTTTGAACTGACATCGATACGCCCACCCAGCGCAGTGATCTCGCTGCGCACCACATCCATGCCGATACCGCGTCCGGCGATTTCGGTGATTTCGGTCGCAGTGGAAAGGCCGGGTGTAAAAATCAGTTGCGCCAATTGATCGTCACCAACTTCTTCATCGGCCTGCAACAAACCGCTGGCTATCGCATTTTCACGCAGCTTCGCAAAGTTCAGGCCGGCGCCGTCATCACTGAACTCGAATACCACCTCGTTGCCTTCCTGGCGCACACTCAAACGAATTTCACCGATCGGAAGCTTGCCGCTCCGTGCGCGCAGATCTTCGTTTTCCAGGCCGTGTACGATGGAATTGCGCAACAGGTGCTCCAGCGGTGCGATCATTTTTTCCAGCACGCTGCGGTCCAGCTCCACGTTCGTGCCCTGCAATTCAAGGTTGGCGCGCTTGTTCAGCTCCTTGCCGGTTTGTCGCACGATGCGATACAAGCGATCGGCAATGCTGTTAAACGACACCATGCGTACGTTCATTAAACCTTGCTGCAACTCGCGGTTAAGCCGCCCCTGCGCCAGCATCACGGCAGTGATATCTTCCTGACTTTTCAACATCGACTGCTGCACGGTCTGCACGTCATGCACGCTTTCATTCATGAAGCGCGTCAATTCCTGCAAGCGGGTAAAACGGTCAAACTCAAGCGGATCAAACTGCTCCGCGTTATCCTTGGCCAACGAGACGCGCGCCTGCATCTGGCTCTCCGCCTGAATCTCCACCTCACGCAACTGCTGGCGCAAACGCATCACGTTGGTCGTCAGTTCCAGCAACCCTTCCTTTAAAACGCGCATTTCGGTTTCCATGCGCGAGCGTGCCACGCTGATTTCACCGGCTTCATTCACCAGCCGGTCCACCACGTCGGAACGCACACGCAGCATATTGCCGAGCACGGCGCGTTCCGCACCCGGCTCCATCGCGCGGCGATCCGCCCTGCGCTCGACCCCCGCCGGTTCATCTGTCGCGCGCCGCAAGGCCGGAACTTGCCTGGCCTCCACTACAGGTTTACCGGCGCGCAATTCCTCGAACAAAGCCATAATGCGATCAAAATCGCTTTCCAGCGCATCCCAATACCCGGCTTCATCGCTCAGCCGGGCATCCGCCACACGGTCTTCCATTTCATGGGCAATTTCACCGATACGCATCGCGCCCACCATGCGCGCACTGCCCTTCATGGTATGCAGCAGGCGTTTTAATAATGGCACTTGCTGCTCATCGTGCGGCGGTTCACGCCATATACGCAGTCCCTCGCTGATCTTGGGACACAGGTCGTCGGCTTCCTCGAGAAACACCGGCAGCAGCTGTTCGTCCACGTCATCGTACACGCGGGGCTTGTCCGCTACGGCGTACGCTTCAGCCGGTTTGGCTATGGTAAGCACGGCTGGCTGCAACACGATTTCTGCCGCGCTGACCTGCTCTGCGACCGCCCCGCCGAGCTTGTCTTTATCATCGGCCAACAGCCGCTCTTTCACATCGTCACGCACCGGCACTTCGTCACGCACCGGCACTTCGTCACGCACCGGCACTTCGTCACGCACCGGCACTTCGTCACGCACCGGCGCCTCTTCGCGCACTTGAAGCCAGTCCGCTTCGGCTTTTTGCGCCTGGGAAGCAAATACATCCGGATGCAAAGCTTTTTCCGGCTCGCCGGCCGGTTCCTCTGTGGCTGGCTCCAGGGCTGCCGCACCGAGATTGTCCTTGTCGGCCAGCAACTGATTAACCAGATCACCGCGCATCTGCGGCATTTCTTTGTCGCAAATGCTCTGTATCATTCCATCCAGCGCGGCGATTGATTGCTCAAGCATTTGCAGTTGACCGTTGCTCAGCGTGAATAGATGCTCCAGGCGCGCCTGCAGCCAGCCTTCCAGGGCATAGGCCAGCTCCACCACAGCGCCAAATCCCATGGTGCGACTCACCCCCGCCAGCGTGTGCGCAGCACGCATGAAATCATATTGCACCACCGGCGGCGCTGCCGTGCGCAACTCATCAAGCTGTTGATGCAAAACCGAGATGTTCTGCTTTACCTCGGCACTGGCAATATTGAACAACGCCGGGGAAGTCAAAGCGGCCTCGCCTGTCGCAACAACCTTTTCTGAAGACGGCGGGGCGGGTGCGGATGGTGCTGCCGAAACCTGTCCAGAGTCTGCGACTAAGGCAGGCACAGCACTGGCCGGCGCTGCGGCCAATCGTATTTCTGAATCGAGGCCACTCTCGATTTGTTGCGCAACAGCTATCAACTCGCCCGCCTCGATGACCACCACGCCCCGGTTGCTGAGCATTTCCACCCAGCCGGCAAAAGACTGCTCCGCCGCTTTGATAAAGTTCAGCAGCCCCGGCGTGGCCGTTTTGTTGTCCTGCAACCATTTGTTCAAGGCGCGCTCGACACACCACGCAACTTCGCCCAAATCGGTCAAGCCGACCATCCGCCCGCTGCCCTTGAGCGTGTGGAAAGCACGCCTTATCGTCACCAGCGGTTCGCGGCTGTCGGGATGTAATTGGCAAATCTCCAGATTGGAGCGCATGGCGCCCAGTACCTCTTGCGCCTCTTCCAGAAATATATCGAGCAATTCCCGGTCTTCGTCTGACGGACGCGGTATCGCAGCGGAAACCTTCGCTGGTTCAGCCGGCGCGATTTCCGCCGGTGCAGACACCTCCGGTACAGATATCAGGTGCGGCTCGACCGGAGCAATCTCCATCGGCTCCGCAACCTGCCCCGCCTGGGCCGTTGCTATCGGCGCGGAAACCTGCGGCGGCTCAACCGGGACGATTTCCATCGGCGCGGAAACCTTCGCTGGCTCAGCCGGCGCGATTGCCGCCGGTTCCGGGATCTGATCCAGCTTGACCATTTCGGCCAATGCCGCCTGCAGCCGCGAAACATCACCCGATTGTCCATGCGTCAGATGTTGCAGGTAATTTTCCAGCGCGCTCATCGCATCGGCCAACGCATACCTTTCTGCCGGCCCGAGCGCGTCCTCACTCCGGGTGAAACGACGGATATTATCCTGGATGGATGCCAGCAATTGTTCGGCATGATGCAGGGATGAGATATGCAAACCGCCCTGTATCTGGCTCAACAAACGCAACAACTCCGGCAACTCGTCTCGCTTGATCGCACTGTTGAAAAAGGCGTTCAACCCTTGCTCGACATGCTGGAGATTCACCAGCATTTCGTTGGCCAGCGGACCCATCACGTCGCCCCGCTGTTCCATCTGGTAATGCAGATCGACCAGTTCGGTCAGCCGTTTCGCGTCCTCCGGTTGCCGCTTTACCGCAGCATACATGCGTTCGGACAGGATACGCGCCTGTTCCTGAAAACTGCCGCCGATACGGCGGTAATTCTCTATGCCGCTTCCCAGCAGCAGCAGCGCCATCGCCATATCTATTGCGAAGGGACGCGCGTGCTCAGGCGAACTCGCATACTGCGACAACACTTGAATCTGCCTGGCCAGGTACTGCAGGACATCGCGGTCGAGTTTGCCGCTCTGCAGGGCTATCTGTTCGGTATATTTGATGAATTTTTCGCATGCCGCATGGTCGCCTTGCGTGCACTGTTCCCAGGATTCATCTGCAACACGCAACTGATCGCGCATGATGCCAAGCATCTGATCCACTTCGCCGGGCGACAGGGCCGAAAGTACGGGCAGGTATTGATCCAGCGCGTAAACCCTTTTGATTGCCTCCACCTGTTCACTCACGGTGTGACTTTGCCCGATCAGATAGAGCATCTCTTTCAAAACCGGCTTTACATCGCCCGCGTTACCCTCGACTACCGCGCGCAGTTGCTGGTCTATGCGACTCAGCAGCTTGCGTACATTCATTTCGGGAGGCAACCCGTCAAGCTTCAGGCATTCGAGCAAACCATAGCCTATCCACCAGAACGCGCGGCTGCCATCCTGTGGTGCACAGCACAATGCACCCTCCAGCGCCTGTTGCATCTGTTGCACTGAGGCAGCGATGTCGTCCTGGCGCAGCCACTTCAACAAACCTTGCTGATACTGGCTGCGCAATATCTTGAGGCGCCCCATCGCATCGCGCTGGACAGGCAAGTTCAATATCTGTTCCGGCAATTGCACTTCAAGATTGGGATAAAACAGATCCAGTTCGAACGACATTTCCAAGCCGCGCAACTGTTGCAACTCCTGATACTGCGGGAATAGCCGCAGCGCGGCGTTATCCGCGCCATTGGCCAGCGTGTCGAGGTAGTGTGTGATACCGAACAAGGCGCGGCGCAGCACCTCGCGATGCATCGCGGAAACCTGTTCGGGATCCGTTGCAAGTTCGCTCAGGGTGAGCTCAAGCTCGGCGCACAATACCGCCGCACCATCCAGGCCAACCATCTTTAACACACCCAGCAGACGGTGCAACTCGGCGCGTGCCGCCTCCAGCGCCGCCGTATTGCCCGAGGGAGCGCCAAGATAAAGTTCCATCTGCGCACTGATCTCGGCCAGCACACCGTCCATGCCGGGTTTCACTGCTGCAAGCGTGTTGCGATCAAATTGTGCGCTGTTGGTCATGTGCGGTTTGGCCAGACCCTACAATTTAAAGCCCGCTACCGAACCTCTCAAGTCCGATGTCAGACCGGCCAACTGCGCGATGGAACTTGCCGTCAAACGCGTACCTTCCGTGGTCTGCACGGTAATTTGCAGAATGTCATTCATCACGCTCGCCACTTCGCTGGCCATGTCGGTCTGCACCTGGGTGGAGGTCGAAATGCTGTTGATCAGCGCCGCCAGTTCGTTCGATACTTGTTCAATTTCCCGCAGCGATTGACCGGCCACATCGGACAGTTTGGCTCCTTCCACCACGCCCAGGGTGCTCTTTTCCATCGCCGCCACCGCGTCATGGGTATCACCCTGAATGGTTTTCACCAGTGCGCCGATCTGCTTGGTCGCCTCGCCGGAACGTTCCGCCAGGCGCTGCACCTCTTCCGCCACCACCGAGAATCCGCGCCCTGCTTCACCGGCGGAAGCCGCCTGGATCGCCGCATTCAACGCCAGTACGTTGGTCTGTTCGGTAATGTCGGAAATCAGATCCACGATTTCGCCGATCTCCTGCGAACTTTCGCCGAGCCGCTTGATGCGCTTGGCAGTATCCTGGATCTGCTCGCGTATGCCGTCCATGCCGCTGATCGTATTGCGCACCGCCTGCGCACCTTGCTCGGTCACTGTCAACGTACGTCGCGCCACCCCGGCAGACCGAGCCGCGCTGGTGTCCACCTCTTTGATGGACTTGGTCATCAACTCCACCGCTTCGCCAGCCGTCTTGATTTCCCGTGCCTGTTTCTCCGCCGCTTCCAGAAGTTCTTTGGAAACACCTTCGGCCTTTGTTGTCGCGTTACCCATCTGTTCCACCACAGCTATAATCCGGGACACCAGTTTACGAAACTCTTCGGTAGTGTAGTTCAGCGAGTCGGCGATCGCGCCGGTAACGTCTTCCGTGACAGTAGCGCGAACCGTCAAATCGCCGTCCGCCAGATCGCCCATCTCGTTTATCAAGCGCAAAATCGCGTTCTGATTCTGGCTATTGATGCGCGCTGCCTCCTCGGAGCGGCGCCGGGCATCATCCACATAGGTTTTGGCCATCAGCAGCAGCGATGCCAACAACAACAGGCCGAACAGCATTTCGGCCCCGGTGGCGATCCGCGAAGATGACTGGTAAGAATCCACCAGACGCTGCGCTCCGACCAACGATGCATCGGAATCGCCCACGATAGACTTGGCCGCATTCTTTGCGTCCACCAGGTTAAGCACCTGGGAAACCAGAATCTCGACGCTATTGCGGGTGGTGTCAAACAAATCCCGCGCGCGCGCCACGTTTGCATTCGCCGCAGGCAGTGCGGCCAGACTGTCTTCCGCCGCAATGGTGTCGATACCGAGCCTGGCTACCTGATCAATCGTCACGTCCGAACCCAGGAGATCGGCTGCATCTTTACCGATACGCTCCGTCGCCAGGGCGAAGCGCGACGCCTGTTCCTTTTGGGCGCCGCCAAAAGTATCGATCATGGTCGCAGACAGGCCGCGCAATTCAGCACTCACCGCATCTATCGCCGCCACTGTCACAGTCAGTGTCACCAGGCCGGCACGCTCGTCCTGCAATGTTTGCACATCCCGCAGTGTTTTGTTTGCGTTCCTGGTGAACTCCTCGAGCACGGCGCGCGACGCACCGGAAGTTGCGGGCAACGTGCCCTCGCCCTTGTCCAGCACGGTTAGAGTATTCGACAGGCTCGCCCTGCTTTCCTCCAGGGTATCAAACGCCGCCGAGTTTCCGGATAAAGCCTGCTGCGCATCTCTGGCGAGCCGCTGTGTCAACATCAGCAACCGGCTGGATTGCGCCACGTAGCGCACACTGTTGCTCTCTTGCCGGCTGCTGACGGAGGCGGCAATCCCGGCCAACACAAAAAAGGTTGCTGCGGCCGCGCCCAATACGTTCAGATTGAATTTGGGTAATGTCAGTTTAAATGCCATGTTATGCCTCTCTCTAAGGGGATTGCTAAACGCCTATCTGCAAAAATTCCGCCTGCTCCACCAAACCCGGCACATCCAGCTTGCGCCAGGGCGCGCCCTGCTCATCGAGATACTCGATTTGTCCATCAAGCTCGCTTTGCCGCCATCTTCGTGCGTCGCGCAAACCCAGCACGCGATCGACCAGCAACGCCGCGTTGAAAGCATACCGTTCTGCAACCAGCAGCACGCGGTTATTGGCGTCTCCGGATGCCTGTCCTGAGCCTCCGTTGTGTTCATAGGCTGCCATATCGATCACGCCATACAGATTACCGCGCACATTCGTTACGCCGCGAAACCAGGGTTTGGTGAAGGGCACGACGGTCAGCGGTGGCAATGGCAACACCTCACCGATATCAGCCATATCCACCAGCCAGTTTCGCCCGGCTATCTGCAAGCCCAACGTGGATACCCGCTCTGCAGATAATTCCTTCGCCTGCAGCCGGTCGATCAGGTTCTGCTGGAATTCGCGCAGATTGAGCCGCTTCGACATTGATGGGGCCTCTAAATCAGGGATTGGCGGGATGCCCCGCGAAGGAACACCGGACCGCTACGGCCCGGTACGGCAGGCAAACAATCCGCATCCAGCTTGCGGCGCCGCATAGGGTTGACCCTTCGACCAGGCTCAGGACAGGCTTGTACGCAAGAAAACGAAATTCCGGTGCGGCAAGCGTGAAGCTGGCCGAAACCGAACCTTTTCCGCAATACAGCGATTGAAGCAAAGCGGTTTAAGCGGACAATCCGCGCAGCGGATGCGCGCAAATCCGGATTTTCAAAGATCCCCATGTCGTTTGGCGCCGCTCAACCCAATGCGGCAATTTTACTTAACAGCTCGGCTTCCGTTACCGGCTTGATCACGTAGTCTTTGGCTCCTTGACGCAAACCCCAAACCTTGTCGGTCTCCTGATCTTTGGTGGTGCAGATAATCACGGGAATATGGCGTGTTTCCGGGTCGCTGGTAATCGCCCGGGTCGCCTGGAAGCCATTCATACCGGGCATCACCACATCCATGAGGACCAAATCCGGCTTGTTCAGCTTGGCTTGAGCCACACCTCTTTCGCCGTCCTCGGCAAAGGAAACCTCAAACCCTCTCTTGCTTAATATCTCCCCGATAAAATGGCGTTCTGTTGCCGAATCGTCCACTACCAATATTGTTTTAATGCCCATAATTTGCCTCCTTTTTCTCTCGAGTATGCATGATGACTGTTTCTATCAAACTTTTTTTGTTGAACGGTTTAAGTAAATATTGATCTGCTCCAGCCAGTTTGCCGCGCGCGCGATCAAACAGCGTATCTTTGCTGGTCAACATAATCACGGGTGTATTTCTGAAATGCTGATGCTTTTTGATGAGAGCGCAGGTTTGATAGCCATCCAGACGTGGCATCATCACATCCACAAAAATGACATCCGGCTGGTTATCCACCACCTTGGCCAAGCCGTCAAATCCGTCTTCCGCCAGGATGACCTGGCATCCCGCCTGCGACAAAAATATCTCTCCGCTGCGCCTTATGGTATTGCTGTCGTCGATCAGCAATACCTTCACCCCCGACAATGGCAGCAGATCCTCGCTCATCTTGCTCCCTCTTGCATTGGCACCGATATACTTATCATCAATCGTGTTTTGAACTTTTGAACTGTTCTCGAGCGGCAATGCTAACGTATCCCACCTCCGCTGTCACGGCGATTTTACCGCCGCCAGAAATGCGGGGTAAACAGAATCAGCACGGTGAATATTTCCAGCCGGCCAACCAGCATCGCAATCGTGCAAACCCAGGTCTGGAAATCGGTTAGCACGCCATAGTTGCCGGCCGGCCCCACCACACCCAGCCCGGGCCCCGCGTTGTTGATACAGGCGATGATCGCAGAAAATGAAGAAATGAAATCCAGACCGCTGATCAGCAGCGCGAAGGTCAGGGTGGCCACCGTCATGAAATACAGGAAAATAAATCCCAGCACCGCAAACACGATTTTGTTGGGTACAACACTGCCGCCGATCTTCATCGGGTTGATTGCCGCCGGGTGCAACAACTTGAGAAATTCGCGCCCGGCCTGCTTGAACAGAATCAGCGTGCGCACCATCTTGATGCCGCCGCCGGTGGAGCCTGAACTGGCGGCGATGCAACTGAGGAACAACATCCACATCGGCGCGAACGTCGGCCATTGGTTGAAATCCACACTGGTAAAGCCGCAGTCCGTCGCGATGGACACCAGGTTGAAACTGGCATAACGCAAGGCGGTCCAGAAACTCGGGTAAGTGCCCTGCCACCACAGGAATACGGCTATGCCCAGACAGCTTGTCAAGATCAACGCAATCGTGGCGACAGCCTCGGCATCACGCAAATATAGCTTCAGGCTTTTTTCCCGCCAGACCAGAAAATGCGTGGCAAAATTCATCGCCGCCAGCAGCATGAAAACGATCAATACGAATTCGATGGCGGGAGAATTGAAATAGCCGATGCTGGCATCATGGGTGGAAAATCCGCCCAGCCCCATCGTGGCGAACGCGTGGCAGATCGCGTCCAGCCAATTCATGCCCACGGCCTTCAACGACACAATACAGGCGATGGTGATGCCCAGATAAACCAGCCACAGGTTGCGCGCCGTCTCGGTGATGCGCGGGGTCAGCGCCGCATCCTTCATCGGTCCCGGCGTTTCCGCCTTGAACAATTGCCGCCCGCCAACACCGAGCAACGGCAGGATCGCAACCGCCAGCACGATGATGCCCATGCCCCCCAACCAGTTCAATTCATGCCGCCAGATGTTGATGGCGGGCGGCAATGTGTCCAGCCCGCTCAACACAGTCGCACCGGTGGTAGTCAGCCCGGACATGGTTTCAAAATAGGCGTCAGTAAATGACAGTCCTCTGATCACCAGCAGCAGCGGCAGGGTGGCGAAGGCCGGCATCGCCGCCCACATGGTCACCACCAGCAGGTAGCCGTGCCGGATGGAAAGCTCGCCCTTGTAACGGCGCGTCAGCAGCCACATCAGCAACCCGATAGCCGCTGTCCAGACCATCGCCAGCAAAAAATCGAGCAGTGTTCCATCGTCATAAATCAGGGAAGTGAGAATCGGCATCAGATAAGCGACGCTGAACACCGCCAGCATCAAACCCAATGAATGAACAACGGTCAGGGCTCGCTGCATCAGAAGAACCCGATGTTTACCTGAAACAGCTTTTCGACTTTATGCACCATCGCCTTGTTGACCACAAACACGATGACATGATCTTCGGCTTCGATGACCACATCGTGATGACCCATGATGACCTCGTCGCCGCGCACGATCGCGCCGATGGTCGCGCCCTTGGGCAGATCGATCTCATCGATGCGCCGCCCCACCACGCGCGAAGACTGGCGGTCGCCGTGCGCCACCAGTTCAAGCGCCTCCGCCGCGCCGCGCCGCAATGAATGCACCGCAGCCACATCGCCCTGCCGCACGTAAGCCAGCAGCGAACCGATGGTGACCTGCGCCGGAGAAAGCGCGATGTCTATCTTGCCGCCCTGTACCAACTCGACATACGCGCTGCGGTTGATCAGCGCAATCACCTTGCGTGCGCCGCCCTGTTTGGCAAGCAGCGCCGACATGATGTTGTTCTCGTCGTCGTTGGTGAGCGCGCAGAACACGTCCACATCGCCTACACGCTCCTGCTGCATCAATTTTTCATCCGTGCCATCGCCGTTCAGCACCAGCGTGCGGGTCAGTTCCCCGGATATTTTCTCGCAAGACTTCTTGTTGTGTTCGATCAGCTTGACTTGATAGTCGCGCTCCAGGGCTTTTGCCAGACGACAGCCGATATTGCCGCCGCCGACGATCATCACGCGCTTGCAGGGTTTATCCTTGCGGCGCATTTCGTTGAGCACGCTGCGGATGTTGCCGGTTGCGGAGATGAAGAAGATTTCGTCACCCACCTCGATTACGGTGCCGCCTTCGGGAATAATCGGCCGATCCTTACGAAAAATCGCCGCAACGCGGGTTTCGACATGCGGCATATGGGTGCGCAGAAAACTCAGCGATTTGCCCACCAGGGGCCCGCCTTCAAAGGCGCGCACCGCCACCAATGACGCTTTGCCGTCGGCGAATTCCAGCACTTGCAGCGCCTCGGGGTACTCGATCAGCTTGACGATGTAATCGGTGAGTATTTGCTCCGGACAAATGGAAAAATCCACACAGAAATTATCCGCGCTGAACACTTCCTGACGGGCAAGGTAATCGGCGGCGCGGATCCGCGCGATGCGCGTCGGCGTGTTGTAGAGACTGGCTGCCAGCTTACAGGCCACCAGATTGACTTCGTCGCTTTGCGTGACGGCCAGCAGCATGTCGGTATCGGCTATGCCAGCCTGCTCCAGCGTGGAAGGATGCGCGGCATTCCCGACCAGCGTGCGCAAATCAAGCCTGTCCTGCAACTGGTGGAGTTTCTCGCCGTCGGAATCCACCACGGTGATGTCGTTGGCTTCGCCGACTAAACTTTCTGCTACCGTAGAACCAACCTGCCCTGCACCAAGTATCAATATTTTCACGAGGATCCTTTATTGTACGGGCGTAAGGCCTTACGCCCCTACTGCGCGCGTATCCAATTCTTCCATTCGACAAACAGCTTTTCATTCCGCGCGGCAATCACCGAGCGCTGCCAGATGTCGCCTTGTGCAAAATCATCGGTCTCGATGCAGCAAGCATGGCCGCCCGACTCCAGGAAAATCAGCGCACCGGCGGCATAATCCCAAAGCTGTTGTCCGCCGTGCAGGTACATGTCATAGCGGCCGACGGCGCTATAGCACCAGTCCAGCGCGCTCGCGCCAAAGTTGCGCTGTGAACTATACGGCGGATGGGTCGCCAGTTGCGTGACCAGTTTCTTTTTGAGGCGTTTCAAATCCACGCTGGCCAGAGCCTGCTCCAGCGGAATCGCTGCTTCGCGGCCAAGCAGCTTTTCACCATTCAAAAACGCTCCGCGCTCGTGCTCGGCGGCAAACATCTCTTTTGCCACCGGGTCATATACCACGCCCAGCACGCTCTTCCCTTCGCGCAGCAGCGCGACGGATACCGCAAAATACGGCAGGCCGCGCACAAAGTTGGACGTGCCATCGATCGGATCGACGCACCACAGCCCATCATGGCCCGCATTCCACAGCGCACGCTGCTCGGTGACAGTCATTTCTTCGCCCATCACCGGCACATTGAGAATGGCTTGCAGTTTTTTGCTCAACGCGCCTTGCGCGGCGATATCCGCCTCGGTACACAAGCTACCGTCGCTCTTGTGTTGATGCGCCACCTTGAGATAACGCGGCATGATTTCTTCCGCCGTCACCAGTTTGACTGCCGCGATCACCGCCTTGAGCAGCGCGCTCGTGCCGCTTGGAGTTGAATTATTCATGCCTCTTTCCACTTGCCGTTTTGCGCTTCACTTTTTCATTTACCGTCTTGGGCTTCGCTGGTCCATTTAATGGAACAACCCATGCTGGCGATCTGTTCGCGAGGCCCCTGCCCGGTTCGCGCCACTTGCAGCATTGCGTCGAACAATTCGCGCGGCGCCTCCGCGACCGCCTCCTTGCGCGAAGCATCCAGCCGTCCGCGGTATTGCAACTCAAGATTGGCGTTGAATCCAAAGAAATCCGGCGTGCAGACTGCGCCGTAGTCCCTGGCGACCTGATGGGTCTCATCCCGCACGTAAGGGAATGGATAGTTGTATTGTTGTGCGATCAGCTTCATATTATCGAAAGAATCCTCCGCGTAGTCGGCGGGATCGTTCGACATGATCGCAATGCTGTTGATACCGTGTTGCTGCAACTCGCGCGCGTCGCGGATAATGCGCTCGCGGATAGACTTCACATAAGGACAGTGATTGCAGATGAACATCACCAGCAGGCCGTTCTTGCCGCGCGCCATGGCCAGGTTATAGCGCTTGCCGTCCACGCCGGGCAGGTCGAAATCACTGGCTTTCCAGCCGAAATCACAGAGGGGTGGTTGCAGGCTTACCATTTCTTATTCCTGACAATATCTTTGAAGCCGTTATATTATCACGACGATACTCATATTCATTTTCGCCATGACCATGCCGCGTTTTTACTGCCCTCCGCCTCTGCCGCTCAGCGGTTCTTTTGAACTGCCGCCGGATGCGGCTCACCATGCCGCGCGCGTGCTGCGTTTACGCAAAGGCGATCCGGTGCAAATCTTCGATGGAACCGGCAACGAATGCAGCGGGCTGATTGCCGATCTCGGCGGCAAACGCGTCGTCGTCAGCGGCATCACCGCCGACGACAGCGACCGCGAATCCCCGCTCAAGGTGTTGCTGGCACAAGCCTTGTCCAGCAGCGAAAAAATGGATTGGGTGATACAGAAAGCGACCGAACTGGGCGTGGCGGAAATCCAGCCTGTCGATAGCGAACGCAGCGTGGCCAGATTGTCTGCCGAGCGCACCGCCAGGCGACTCGAACATTGGCGGCAGGTCGCTATCTCCGCATGCGAACAATGCGGCCGCAACGTGTTGCCCAAGATACACGCGCCGCTGGATATCATGGTGTGGCTGCAACTGGCCGGAACGAAGCCAGATGCGAAAAATATTGCGAAATATATTTTGCTGCCGGAAGGCGCAGCCTCGCTGCATGATCAAGCCGAGCCGCAAGGCAAAGTCGTGCTGCTGATCGGTGCGGAAGGAGGGTTTTCTCAAGCAGAAAGCACTACCGCGCTGGACTGCGGATTTATCTCCATACGGCTGGGTGCGCGCGTGATGCGCACCGAGACTGCCGCCATCGCCGGACTTGCCGTGCTGCAAACTCTTTGGGGAGACTTTTAACCGAACCGTCCCGCGCCAGAAAATACATCAGCTTGCCAAACTATTGAATCAGGATTCGCTCAAATACCCGGGAATACACATAAGTCGGCAGCTTAAAGCCGTTCGTTCGGCAGAGAAAAGTCTGATTTCTGATTGCTGCAAAATACATCGCGCATCATCACCACCAGCTTCAGGGTGCGCAAATCGCCAATGCGGTAAAAAACCCTATTCGCGTCCTTGCGTGTTGCCAATACACCTTTGTCGCGCAGTATCGACAAATGCTGCGAGATGTTGCTTTGTGACGTGCCGACCTGTTCCACAATATCCTGCACACTGACTTCCTGATCACCGAGTACGCATAAAATCTTCAAGCGCAACGGGTGTGCGATGGCCTTGACAGCATGTGCGGCCTGCTGAATGTCTTCATCTCTGTCAATCAGCTTGTTTGCCATATGTGTACCCCTATTGCCTTAAAATTGTCCTATCAAGCCACGCACCGCGCAGGACAAATCGTCTAAAATGCACCCTCTTGAAAATCACTATCCGCTTATATTCTACATCAATGAACGTCACCCCTGTTTTACTGCTCATTCTTGACGGTTTCGGCTACCGTGAAGATGCCGATTACAACGCTATTCTGGCCGCCCGCAAACCCAACTGGGACAGGCTTTGGCGCGATTTTCCGCACACTTTGCTTAACGCTTCCGGGAAATTCGTCGGCCTGCCTTCCCAGCAAATGGGCAACTCTGAGGTGGGTCATCTCAACATTGGCGCCGGGCGCGTGGTATATCAGGATTTGAGCCGCGTCGATGTGGCGATTGAGGATGGCAGCTTCTACACCAATCCCGCCCTGAGCGAGGCGGTTGCATCAGCCAAACAACACGGCAGCGCGTTGCACATCATGGGACTGCTCTCCCCGGGCGGCGTGCACAGCCACGAGAATCACATTTTTGCCATGCTGGAAATGGCCGCCCGCAACGGCCTGAAAAAGGTTTATCTGCACGCTTTTCTGGATGGGCGCGATACCCCGCCCAGGAGTGCGGCGCAATCGCTGCAACTGCTGCAGGAAAAGTGCGCCGCATCGGGTGTCGGGCAAATTGCCAGCATCGTCGGGCGCTTTTACGCGATGGATCGGGACAATCGCTGGGAGCGCGTGCAACCCGCCTATGAATTGCTCACCCAGGGCCACTCCGAATTCACCGCAACAAACGCATTGGACGGATTGGAGATGGCTTACGCACGAGGAGAATCGGACGAGTTCGTCAAACCCACCGCCATTGTCCCCACTACCAATATCCAAAGCGGCGCACAAGCGGCGACCATGCAAGGAGGCGACGTGGTCATATTCATGAACTTCCGCGCCGATCGTGCCCGCGAAATCACACGCGCTTTGACTGGCGAACCATTCAACGGATTTGCCCGCGCCTACCTACCCAAGCTTGCCAGCTTTGTCACACTGAGCCGCTATGGCGAAGATTTTAATTTGCCCTGCGCTTATACCCAGGAGGACATTCGCAACGGCTTCGGCGAATATATTTCCGATCTGGGACTGAAGCAATTGCGCATCGCCGAAACGGAAAAGTATGCCCACGTCACCTACTTTTTTAATGGCGGAAGGGAACAGCCCTACCCCGGCGAAGAGCGTATTTTGGTGCCATCGCCCAGGGTCGCCACTTATGACATGAAACCGGAAATGAGTGCATTCGAAGTGACGGATCAACTCGAAGCCGCGATTCTGAGCCGCCAATATCAGGCCATCATCTGCAACTATGCCAATGGCGACATGGTGGGACACAGCGGCAATATGGCGGCAGCCACCAAAGCCATCGAAGTGCTGGATATTTGCATCGGGCGCGTGGTCAAGGCGATGCAATCCATCGGCGGCGAAGTCATCATCACCGCCGACCACGGCAACGCCGAACAAATGATCGATCGCGTCACGCACCAGGCGCACACCGCGCACACTCTGAATTTGGTGCCTTTCCTGTACATCGGGCGCAAGGCCAAACTGACCGATAATGGTTCGTTGCGCGACCTGGCGCCCAGCCTGCTGGCCATGATGGGCTTACCGCAACCTGCGGAAATGACCGGGCACAGCTTGATCCAGATGACAGGGGACAGATGACATCTGTCAGAAGACAGAGGACAGAAAACAGAGGACAGATTGTCGTGTGGCTGCGCCACGGAGCGGTTTGGTCTTTATCTGTCTTCTGTCTTCTGTCCTCTGTCTTCTGTAGCGCCAGCCAGCAGGAAGAACTGGAAAATCTGCGCAAGCGCATCGCGGCCGTGCAGCACGACATGGATAAAACCGGTGAGTCAAAAACCGAAGCGGCAGACGCATTGCGTGAATCCGAACGTGCAATCAGCAACAGCAATCGCAAACTTGCCGAACTCGCCGCACTGCAACATGCCGCAGATCAAAAACTCGGCAAACTGCAGGGGCAGCAACAAAAACTGAACACCAACATGGCAGGGCAACAGGCTCTGCTTGGCAAGCTGCTGTATCAGCAATATCTCGGCGGCAAGCAGGAATATCTCAAGCTGTTACTGAACAATCAGGACCCCAGCCAGGTCGCACGCGATCTTCGGTACTACCAGTACATTGCCCGCAGCCGCGCAACCTGGCTGGCCACCTTGCGCGAAAATCTCGCCGCGCTGGATGCAGTCAGTACGTCCACACGCGAACAGCGCACGGAGCTGGCATCATTGCGCACGGAACAAGCGGCGCAAAAAAAGACTCTGGAAAAAGAACAGCATGCCCGCAAGCGTATGCTGGGCAAAATCTCGCAGCAACTGCACCGTCAACGCCGCGAGATCACCCGCCTGCAACGCGACGAGAGCCGCCTCTCACAACTGGTCGACAGATTGACCAGAATGCTCGCTCAACCGAAATCAAAATTGCCGTTCCGCAATGACAACCTTCCCGACAACCGCTTTGACGGCAGCCCGTTCGACCAGTTAAAAGGCAAGCTGACGCTGCCGGTCAGGGGTGTGATCACCAATCGCTTCGGCACACCGCGACCCGATAGCACGGTGCTATGGAAGGGGCTGTTTCTTAAAACTTCCAGCGGGCAAGTTGTCAAAGCGATTGCCGCCGGGCAAGTGGTGTTTGCAGATTGGCTGCGCGGCTTCGGCAACCTGCTTATTATCGATCACGGCAATGGCTATATGAGCTTGTACGGCAACAACGAAACGCTCTACAAACAGGTCGGCGATGTGCTGCGCGGCGGTGATACCATTGCTGCAGTTGGGAATACCGGCGGCAATGAGGATTTCGGTTTATACTTTGAATTGCGCCATCAGAGCAAACCGCTCGATCCAATGAAATGGCTGGCAACAAAATAATATTGAGGGAATTATGCGTCTTCTTGAAAAAGCAGGTTTGATCGGTTTGGGTTTGGTCGCGGGCGTGTCTGTCAGCCTGCATTTCGCAGCTGTAGCCGACAAGGAAACACTTGCCACGCCGCTGCCTATCGAGGAGTTGCGTGCCTTTTCCGAGGTGTTCGGCCGCATCAAGAGCGACTACGTAGACCCTGTCACAGACAAAAAATTGATCACGGATGCTATCGCCGGCATGTTGAACGGTTTGGATCCGCATTCCGCTTATCTCGATGCAGATGCATTCAAAGAACTGCAAGTCGGCACACACGGCGAATTCGGCGGACTCGGTATCGAAGTCGGCATGGAGGATGGCGTTGTAAAAGTCATCTCGCCGATTGAAGATACCCCGGCCTATCACGCCGGCATCAAAAGCGGCGACTTCATCATCAAAATTGATGACACGCTGATCAAGGGTATGGCGTTGAACGATGCGGTTAAACGCATGCGCGGCAAGCCGGGCAGCAAGATCGTTCTAACCATTATCCGCAAGAATGAGCCCAAGCCTCTCGAGTTTACCCTGGTGCGCGCCGTCATCAAAGTGCAAAGCGTGAAGTCCAAACTGCTGGAGCCTGGCTACGGTTTTGTCCGTATCACCCAGTTCCAAGAAATGACCGGTGAGAATCTCGCCACTGCACTGGAAAATCTTGTCAAGCAAAACCAGGGTCCGCTAAAAGGATTAGTGCTTGACTTGCGCAATGATCCGGGCGGGCTATTGACCGGAGCAGTCGCCGTTTCCTCCGCTTTTCTGCCCAAAGGAGCGCTGGTGGTTTACACCGAAGGGCGCACCGAAGATGCCAAAATGCGCCTGACTGCCAACCCGGAAAATTATCTGCGCAACAATGGCGAGAAGGATTACCTGAAAGCCCTGCCCGATTCCATTAAAAGCGTACCGCTGATCGTGCTGGTAAACGCCGGTTCTGCATCCGCATCCGAAATTGTCGCCGGTGCATTACAAGATCACAAGCGTGCGGTCATTATGGGCGTGCAAACTTTCGGCAAGGGTTCCGTGCAAACCGTTTTGCCATTGGGTAACAACACCGGGATCAAACTCACCACGGCGCGTTATTACACGCCCGGAGGACGTTCCATACAAGCCAAGGGCATCGTTCCTGACATTCTGGTGGAGGATCCCGCCTCCGCCGGACACGACAGCGGCATATTCCGTCTGCGTGAAGCGGATCTGGACAAGCACTTGATCAATGACAAACCGTCGGATGAAAAATCAGGCAACGCAAGCAAGAACACGCTCTCTCCGCCCGATACCAAAGAAGATGCGACGAAATTTACACCTACTGAATTCGGGTCCAAGAGCGACTATCAGCTTAATCAGGCATTGAATCTTCTTAAAGGAATGCAAATACTGCAGGGCAAATAATCTTGTTACCGCGAGATCAACATGATTGATCCACCGGACAGATAGCTCGCGCCTACCAGCTTTTGTCCGGTCTGCCCGGCGGCTGCAAAGTTGAGTATGGCGATTCCGAATACATTCAACAATAATGGAATAATGGGGGACACCCATTAGCCGACCAGTGTCAAGCGAGTAAGCAATCCCATCATAATCCGTACAACCTGCGTGGCGTAAAACAGTACCAGAACAAGCGGAGGCATTGGACCAAGACGCGACCAACCGGCGTACCCATCGGCCAGCGCCGCGCACCCCGGCACAACGGGATGCCGGGCTACATTCGCATCGACAGCATGCATCAAGGCAATCAGGGCGGGGCTAAACTGAAGTTCCTGTTATTTGTAGTCACCTCTGAGCAGCAAACCACCCGTCGTTATTGATGAATATCGTTGTGGAACGGCATTTTATGGGTTATTTGTGTAGTCACTAAATAGCATTGACATTG
>Ga0315268_10001031_pt1 | contig 32566 bp, 38 predicted proteins | sample C1_top_MG_FD_204535 | JGI IMG/M metagenome (GOLD analysis project Ga0315268, IMG submission 204535) | Sediment microbial communities from Yellowstone Lake, YNP, Wyoming, USA - C1_top | ecosystem: Environmental > Aquatic > Freshwater > Lake > Sediment | place: USA: Wyoming | collected 2017-08-01
TCTTGTCAATCCAAACAGTTCAATCATCGACATAATTACGATTAAGAATGATAAGAGAATGGAATGTAAAATATCAGAAAGATTAGATAAAGTTGCTGATAAATCGATAGATGGTTTTGGTTGTAGCGATTGTGATTGTAAGAGTCATTTTCATTATTTTGAGAACAAACAAGATTATGAAAAGATTAAGTTCGATTAATGGGAGGTGAAAAAATGAGAATATTAATTCCAGTTTTAGATGATAGAGGTAAAGAATCGAGAGTATCTCCTCACTTTGGCAGAGCCCCTTATTTTGCTCTGTACGATTTAGAGAATGATAAGTTGGAAGTAATAGAAAACAAGAGTGAACATTTTGGTGGGATGGGAAGACCAGCAGAGAATATGTTAAAGTATAAGCCAGATGTTGTATTTGCTTTAGACATGGGACCAAGGGCTGTTGATCTGTTGAGATCGAACAACATAAGGATAGAAACTGGGGATTATGGGACTGTCGATGAAATAATCAAGAATAAAGATAAGCTGAAAAAATTAGAAGAAGCCTGTAAAGAGAGTAGGCATAAATAATGGTAAAAATAGTAGTTGCTTCGGGTAAAGGCGGCGTTGGCAAGAGTATGTTAGCCAGCTCTCTAGCTTTATTGTTTTCCGAGAAAAAGAAGGTTGGCGCTTGTGACTGTGATGTTGACGCACCAAATTTAGGGCTATGGTTGGGAATAACTGATTATGATGAGAAAGAGAGAATATCAACTTCGGAAAAAGCAAAAGTAATTGATCAAAATAACTTAGATGATAGAATATTGGAAATATGTAAATTTCATGCAATAAAAAAAGTTGATGAAAAATATGTTATAAACCCATTTTTGTGCGAAGGATGCGGAGTTTGTAAAATACTTTACCCTAAATCGATAGGGATAAAACCTATAAAAAATGGGGAACTAAGATTTAAAAAAACAAAATTTGGATTCCCTTTGTTCTTTGGTCAATTATATCCAGGCGAAGCTGGATCTGGTAAGATAGTTGAACAACTAAAAAAGAAAGCCGAAAAATGTGATTATGATGTTATTATTTTAGATGCTGCTGCTGGTATTGGCTGTCCTGTTATAGCATCGGTGAGAGGATGTGATTATGCAATCTTGATAACTGAACCTACTCCTTCGGGATTTTCGGATTTGAAAAGGATTTTAGAAGTTGTTAATCATTTCAGTATTCCATATGGTATCGTGATAAATAAGTGGGATATTAATCCTACCCTTTCAGAAGAGATTGAGAAGTGGGCTGGAAAGAAATTTTTAGGAAAGATTAGATATGATAAAAAAGTTATCGATGCAATCGTTAATTTGAAACCAGTTATAGAAATAGATTCAAAAGTTGTAAACGAAATAAAAAATATTTATAAAAAAATAGAGGCTTCAGTATAGTGAAAAGAAAAACTTACATCATTTTAACATCATTTTACGCATTTCTTATCTTTGTATTCTCATCAATATCAAAGCCCCCTTCCATAGAAAAGCCGGGTTTTGATGTGATAGAACATGTGATAGAATATTCGATTTTAGGATTCTTAACTTTGGGATGTTTCACTAAAAGGAATAACATAAAAACAATATTGATTGTGATCATAATTTGTTCACTGTACGGAATTCTAGATGAAATTCATCAATATTTAGTTCCTGGTAGATATTTTTCTGAATCAGATATATTGTCAAATTCTATAGGTTCTGTTATTGGAGTCATAACGCTAAGATACTATAAGAAGTTCTGAAATTTACAAACATAGCACTTGTCTAAATTTTTTCGTTTAGTTTTTACAACTACTCATAATTTAAGAAAACAGCAGCTGTAATTACAGTTGTCCAAAGTCCCTTTTTATCTCCTTCAGCAGATTGAGTAATGTTAGAAGTTTTAATTATCAAACCACTCGCTTTGTATTGTTGTTTTCTTTCGTCCCATGCTATGTTTGGGTCTAACTTTATACCCATCGTAGTAGCGAGCATAGTAGCTGCCAGATCTTCAGCATATTCACCAACCTTTTCACCAGTTTCACCGAAAGAGTGATGTTCTGACAAATAGCCATAACTTTGCTTGTTGGATGGAAGTGCGATTCCTACTGATGCTGCGACTAATCTATTTGGCTCATTCGTAGAATTTCTTGCCATGACGCAGAAAGTAATCTCACCAGGACTTAAAAACTGTAAACCTTTATCTCTTGGAATTAACTTACAACCAGGTGGGAATATGCTAGACACACTAACAATATTGCACTTTTGAATACCGGCATTCCTCAATGCTAACTCAAAAGATTCTAATTGTTCTTTATGAACTCCTACTCCCTTAGTTAAAAACATAATTTTTGGAATCATTAAATAAATTTTGTTGTATTAATTTATAAAATTATTTCATTTTTTGATTCTAATATTCTTGACTGTATTTTTAATAGGAAAAACGAAATTAGCTTATTAAAAGAATACATCACGTATTAAAAAATAAAATTACAAATCATGTAAATATTTAAATCTTTTAATACGTATTCTAATTTCAGTTAAGGTCATAAAATGGGGAAGATAAAAGAATTATTAAAAAATTCAGGTTACTCAAATAAGGCAATAGATTATTATACTAAAAAAGTTAATGTTGGAGAAATTTTGAATCCTGATACCTCTTTTGCGTATACTGGGCCATGTGGTGATACAGCAGAAATCTATCTGAAAATTGAATCCGGTATAATAAAAGATGCAAAATTCCAAGCGATAGGATGCGCAGGTGCATTCGCATCTGGTTCCGCGCTTACAGAAATGATTAAAGGAAAAAAATTAGAAGTAGCAGAAAAAATAAATGAACAAGATATATTAATTCATCTCGGGGGAATGCCAGATCAGAAATTTCATTGTGTTTGTTTACTCAAAAGAACTTTAGAAAAGGCAATTAAAGCATTTAAGGGAAAGTAAAAAATTACGTTTAAAAAATTCTTATGAATTTAAGAGCAAAGAATTCTTATGAATTTGTCATGCAGTTTAATCTTATTTGTTTTTCCATATTTTTCTTTTACTATAATTCCTCTTATTTTTAAATTTTCTATGACTCTAAAAGTTTTAACCTTTCCAAGAATTTTAGAAATTTTACTTTGAAATGTTTCCCCTTTATTTTCTACTAACTGTTTGATTATGATTTTTTCATCTGGATGTAGCATGTCAAGTAGAACTTGGGAATCTTCAGTTATTCTTTTTTCTGTTTCATGGATTTTTGTAAACATTGTATAATAAACAAAGCATCCTATTAATATGCCGAGAGAAGAAAATGTTGGAATTAAAATTGGTATTGGTAAAGTACATTTGCAGGCCGTTCCTTCCGCAATATTTGTCTGTGCATAAAGCGTAGATACTGATACAGCGAATATAAATCCAGATATTAATATCACGACGATTATAAAATCTCTTTTTATTTCCATAGTTTCACATTTTGAAACCAATGTTTAAATATGGTTTCAGCAATATAAAAAACTTATGTTTAATGTCAATTTGGGGTGTTGATATGAAAGTGTTAAAATATGGTGCAGTTTGGTGTTCAGACTGTTCGTTCATGATGTCAAGATGGCAGGAGATTGAGAAAGAAAATCCATGGTTAAAAACAGAATATCATGACTTCGATAAAGATGAAGAAATGGTTGAAAAATATAAAATTACTAAACCTCCTACTTTCATTTTCCTTAACAAAGAAGAAAAAGAATTTCTCAGACTTCATGGAAAAATTTGTATTAAAGAACTCTCAGATATAATAAGTATGACTAAGAACAGGTGAAGTAAAATATGAAATATAAAATTATTCTGATTATTTTTTTGTTAATTTTTTTACTTAACTTTTTCATTGTTTTTGCTAAAACTATCGAAGAACCAAAAAACAATGTAAATATTTATTTCTTTTATGGCCAAGGGTGTCCTCACTGTGCCAAAGTTGAACCATATATATCAGAATTGGAACGAAAGTATGACTTAGAAATAAATACATTTGAAATTTACAACAACAGGACTAATCTATTATTATTACAAGAATATTTTGATTTGTACAAAGTTCCTCAGAATCAAAGAGGGGTCCCTGTAGTTTTTATTTGTGACAATTATTTTGTTGGTGATAAACCAATTCTTGAAAATTTAGAACTAAAGATTAAATCTGTTGATGAGGGTTGCCCTTCTCCATCTATGAATATATCGACAGGAATAGGAATAACTGGAGAAGTTTCTGCTATAGAACCAGAAAAAATTTCATTTTTAGTTGTAACTGGAGCGGCCTTAGTCGATTCCATTAATCCGTGTGCCATAGCTGTTTTATTGATTTTACTCTCCACATTACTTGCTTCGGGTAAAAAGGCCAGAGCATTTAAAGCTGGTATTGCTTTCACTGTCTCTATTTACATCTCTTATTTCTTATTTGGAATTGGTCTATTTTCTGCTATACAAATAACTGGAATTTCCGCTTTATTCTATCAATTCGTCGGATTTCTTGCAATAATAGTTGGAATATTCAATATCAAAGATTATTTCTGGTATGGAGGCGGAGGATTCTTGATGGAAATACCACGATCTTGGAGACCAATTCTTAAGAAAATGCTCGGAGGTGTTACTAGTCCTATGGGAGCTTTAATAATGGGATTTCTTGTCTGCTTGTTTGAGTTACCATGTACAGGCGGACCATACATCTTCATCCTAGGGTTATTAGCAGAAAAAACCACACAAGCTTTAGCTATCCCAATATTATTATACTACAATGTCCTATTCGTTCTACCTCTTATAGTAGTTTCAATCATAGTTTATTTTGGATATTCATCAACTGAAAAGGCTAACGAATGGAAAGATAAAAACATAAGAAAACTACATTTAGTTGCTGGATTGATAATGTTGATTTTAGGGATTGTAGTGGTCTTTGGTTTAATCTAAAGTGAAAGTAAAAAGTTTAGACTAGATTCTCATGCATCAATGCGGAGATTTAAGTATCTTATTGACATATCTAGGTAGCATCGTCTTTTTCGGATAATTAGGTTCAATGATAACCGAAATTTCGACGAGCTTGGATTTTTAAATCTATAGTCTTTTTGAGTATTGCCTCGTTTATTACTACCATCCCTGTCCACGCTGAGGTAGAAAATATAGTCATCGGTATTCCTACAGTCATCATCTCTGGTATAACTTCAGGAAGTCCAGCTGTCAAAAAAGGTGGATAAGGTACAATTTCTCCATGTGCTATATGTTCAACTGCCAGCATAACCACTGCACCCCAAAGAATCATATTCAGCCAATCTATATGCCATTTTTTTGTAAAAGCTTTTCTTGTCGCCGTAGTTATAATTCCCAGTGTCATGGGCACGAGAAAGCAAGCCATTTTTATTTACCTCCTTTTTTCAATGAAATTATTACATACATCTCCCATATCACGAATATGGGTATGAGCATAGCAATACCCAACACAGTCCCGTTGGTAATCATTCCCTCAGTCGTCATTTCTATGAATTCTCCTCCCTTGTAATTAATTACATGATCAACAAATATCATTATCGATGCACCCCAAAGCATCAAGCATAAAAAACCTAATTTATATTTCTTTGGTGCAATAAACCATACCGCAGTTGCACCTATCGCCGTAACAAGAGTTGTTATCAACTACATTCTCATCACAGTAGCAACTTTTTATTTTTCTTGCTATCTATATAATGAATGGGGAGTATAAAAATATTTATAAATTTATATTCATAGCACGATTATACTATAAAGTGCTACCATGACCGTAGAAAGAGTGGGCGTATCGTTCGAGCCAGAACTGTTGGCTAAATTTGATGAACTGATAAAAGCGAAGGGTTACACTAATCGTTCAGAGGCTATCAGAGGTCTTGTGAGAAAATCACTCATCGAAACAGAAATCGAAATGGAAAAAGGAGATGTTATCGGAACAATTGCAATTATTTATGATCATCATGTAGGAAATGTGGCAAACAAATTACTGCACCTTCAGCATCATCATTCTGAAGAGATTTCATCAACAACACACATTCATATCGATGAACATAGATGCTTTGAAGTGTTGATAGTTCGTGGCAGAGCTAATGCTATGAGAAAATTAGCAGATAATATAAAAGCGATAAAAGGAGTAAGACATGGTGAGTTGTTTATAACAAAAGCATGATCGAGAGTTAATTCACTATTGCATCAACTCATCCTTTACTCCATGTATCTCTTCGATCAAGTCTAAAAACTCTCTGTAGCGTAACCTAAGCCGTTGTTTTAGGCATAACAAGGATACATGCTGTGGCTGGGTGTACTTGTGTTTTGAGAATTTGTTTGAATAGGTTGCTATAGACCTTCTTGCAACCTTATAGGATGTTTGAATAAACTTTATTATTTTAGACGACTTAATCTTCATGGTGGATCCACCTTGTGCATTCAAAAAAGGGAATATCCACCCACTCAAATATTATTTAACGTGGAGAATTATAGGTTTTCTACAGAGTTTAAATTTAATCTTTTTCTATTGTATGAAAGAAACTTTTATCACCGATATGTGAATCTCAAATCTATATTTCTTCTTCACAACTCAGATATACTCCTGCCGAGTAATTACATATTCTGAGTGACCCTTAAATAAAAATTTGGGAGGTAACGGGTGTGAAAAAGCAATTTTTGATGTCAACAGTTTTAGTAGCAACGTTGATTTTAGGAGTAATGACAGTAAACGCTTTTGACGATACAGCAAACACAAACAAAATTCCACTGAAAGATGCAGAAAAATTGAAATCAATCATACCACAAACATTCCAAGAGACGGATGCACTTATAGCTCCTATCAGGAACAGGTTTCTGTTGTGGACTCACGACGGTAAACACATAATGTGGGGTTTCTACGGTGGTGGCTATTTCAGTGGAACTGACAATCTAGGCAAGCAAACATGGGGAATATACGGAAAGGGAATTTTCGCTGGTTTCTACGACGGAAATTTCTTCTATGGAATGTACAGGAACGGTAACTGGAGAGCAATCTACTTGTTTAACGAGAAGATAACGCAAGGCAGATACGTAACATTCCCATCAATAATTACATTACCAACACCAGTAGCAACAGGATAAATTTTTAACGGGAATCCTCATGGGTTTCCCAAAATTTTTCTTTTTATTAAAAAGTTAACCGTTTTCTATTATGAATTGCTTCAGTTCTTCAGCTGTCTGTTCTCCGCAGAGCGATTTATTGTTCTTCATGCTCATGAATGTAGGGACAACAATCCCTTCATGTTTTAATTTACAGTCTTTCATCACAGAATCCATGTGTTTTAGGTATTCGTTTCTGTTCGTATCGTTATGCCATACTTCCAATTTCTCAAAATAAATGCCTGTTTCATTCTCTACTTGTTCGACAATCGGGGCCATTTTCTGGCAGTGTGGGCATTCCTGTCCGTAAAACTCTACGAACTTGGCTGTTATCACGCAAACATTTTGATCGGTGATATTTCCCTGCGGGTTAAAAATGCATGTTGAACCAGGAGAACAGCTCCCAAACGCGAATAAATTGTATAAAGAATAAATGGTGTAGAACATACTGGCGAAGAAAACTATCGTGAAAATCCAAGAGATGACTTTGAAATTCTTATAGAAGAACCTTGCCAATTGTGGCACTTTCATGAGTTTTGACGTCACTTTCGACTTGATTTTTTCTTCCAATTGCACATCGCACGGTTTAAACTGTATCATCTTAAAAACACACTGAAAAGACTCTTTGGCAATCTTTCTCCATTTTGCACTGAATATGCCTAGTATCGAAAATACAACCATAGCGACTATACAGATGACCATAAGTTCACCTTAGCTTAGAAATCTCTTTCATGTTATCTATAAAAACCTTTGCTTCTTCTTTTGTGTTGTAAAGGTACAAGGAAACTCTGGCAGAGCCTTCAATTCCATGAGCATTAAACCACGAATGAACGCAGTGTTGACCGGAACGAATCATTATGTTTGCACGTTCGTCCAACATCATCGCGATATCATGGTAGCTTATTCCTTTGATGTTGAAAGATATTATGCCGCCCCTCATTTCTGGGGATGAAGGACCTATTATATTTGATCCGTCTATGTCTTCTAAAAATTGAGTTATAATCTTGTTAAGTTCTATCTCTTGTTTTCGTATGTCCTCTTTACCGACTTTATTCAGGTACTCAGCTGCTGCCGCGAAACCAATCATTCCTGCATAGTTCTGTAAACCGGCTTCGAATTTCTCTGGAGGTTTTAAAAAAATGCAAGAATCATAAGTTGTTTTTTGGACAGTATCGCCACCGACCATGAATGGGTTCAACTCTTCCAAGAGATGTTGTTTACCGTAAAGGGCGCCAGTGCCGGAAGGACCGAGCATCTTGTGACCAGAGAAAGCGAAGAAATCTACATCCAGTTTTTTGACGTTAACTGGTTTATGAGGTGCGGATTGGGCGCCATCCAGTATGACTAAAGCATCATTGTCATGAGCTATCTTTATGATTTCTTCAGCTGGCAGAGTATAACCGTCTAAGTTTGAGCAATGGACAAAAGATACTATTTTTGCATCCTTGACATTTTTTTCAAATTCATTTATATCAAAAGTCATGTCTTTTTTAGAATAGACTATCTTGTGTTTTATCCCAACAGTTTTTGCGAGTACTTGCCATGGTATTAGGTTAGAATTGTGCTCTCTATCTGTTGTTAAGACGATATCATCTTTTTTCAGACCTAGAGAATGGGCAAGCAAGTTTATGCTCTCAGTCGTGTTTCTCGTAAAAATAATCTCTTCAGATTTTTTCGCTCCTATGAATTTTGCGATTATTTCTCTTGATTCTTTGACTTTGTCCGTCACTTTATTCCCGAACTTGTGTATGCTTCTTCCAGCGCATCCAGGATAATCTTCATAGTATTCGTTCATCGCTTCTACTACATTTTTCGGTCTAAGACTCATGCACGCATTATCAAAATAAATAATCGGTTTACCGTTTATTTTCTTCTGTAGTACAGGGAAGTCTTCCCTTATTTTTTCTAAGTTCATAAATATTCAGAACCTCTTATCATTTTTAATATTTACCTCTTTTCTAGTGTATGTAAATATTTTGTTTCATCCTTTTAGAATATTAATATTTAAACCACATAAGTTATTTTGATGCCATATAAAGATCATTATGTAAAAAAGAAGATTGAAGAGATAAACCCAGAAGCAGACTTAAAAGTAAAAATCATGGGTTTTATCGTGGATAAAAAGGATGATACTCTTGTCCTGGACGATGGTAGTAAAAAAATCAAAGTCTTCATGGACAATCCTACAATAGTGGAGAAAATGAACATTAACCAATTGATAAGAGTTTTCGGTTCGACATTACCGACGGATGAGGGTTTTGAGATAAAGGCTGATGCGATACAAGACTTATCTAACTTGGATATAAATCTATTTAAGAAAGTAGATGAATTTTATAATAAAATGGGGGTGTGATTCGTGTTCAAAGCTGTTTTATCAGATAGCAATCTTTTTAGGGATTCTATATCTACTATAGGTGAGTTAATAGACGAAGGTATTTTCAAGGTCAGTAAGAATGGGTTGAGTTTAATAGCTGCAGATAGGGCTATGGTCGCTGTCATAGATTTCAAGTTACCAGCTACTATTTTTGAAAAATTTGAGGTCGACAAGGAACAAAACATAGCGGTAAACATGACTAATCTTGTATCTGTTTTAAAGAGAGCTGCACCGAACGATAAAATGGAGTTAGATCTAAAAGATAACAAATTGGAGATATTGATGAAGAATTCTTCTACTCGTAAGTTTACCGTTCCTCTTTTGGATATAAGCCAAGAAGAGATACCACCTATTAGTCAACTAGAATTCAACGCCAAGGCAAAGATAAAGGCTGATATACTGAAGAACGGTATAGAAGATGCTGATATCGTGAGTGATTCGATAGTCTTTGAGGCAACAAAAGACAAGTTTAACATAAATGCTTCGGGTGATATCAGTTCTACTGAATTGACTCTTGAGAAAGGAAACGATGCTTTGCTTGATTTAAACGTTACAGGAGATGTCAAAGCAAGATATCCATTGGATTACTTGAAGAAGATGATAAAAGCATCAAAGCTCGCAGATGACATAAACTTGAGATGGTCGAAGGATTATCCTTTGAGGATGGATTTCAATTCTGTCGATAAAATTTCACTTGGATTCGTTCTGGCGCCCAGAGTTAGTGAGGAATAAGCCATTTCCGTTAAATTTTGATGTTCAGCACAACTTTACTCTTCCGAAAAGTAGTTTAGTATATCAGAAAAATTCTTGATATGAATATAAATGGAAATAATAATAATAATAAATTAGTAGTTACAAAAAATCTCGGTTATATTTTAGGTGTTTTAGTTGGTGATGGTTTTATTAATGAAAATTCTATAGGTGTAAATTGTAAAGATTTAGATTTTGCATTAAATTTCAAAAAAGTTTTTGAAGAGGAGTTTAATACTATTGGTGGATTACATTTTTACAATTGTTTATGGAGAGTTTTATTCAATTCCAGAAATTTGGTTAAATTCTTCAAGAATATTGGTATTGAAATCATTTTCGACTCAACAAAAGAAGTTAAATACGGTTTTTTTACGTGGTGTATTTGATAGTGAAGGTTCAGCATATTTCAAGAAAGATTATGAAAGGAGTGATAGAAAAATAGAATTGTGTAATACAGATCTAGATTTAATGTTTTTTTGTAAAAATTTGTTATTAGAATTAGGAATTCACTCTCGTAAGATTGATAAAAGAATTAGAAAAGAAAGAATTTTAAAAGGAAGGAAATTGCCACTTACCATATTTTATAGATTTACACTAAAGGAAAATAAAGATAACTTAAAATTATTTAGAGATTTGATTGGTTTTTCTATTGAAAGAAAACAAAAAAATCTTGAAAAAATGATTGATTCTTACATATATCCCAACAGAAATAAATGGTTAAAGTTTAAAGGAAAAGTTTTACATCGTAGTAAAATAAAAAGGTACTCTGAATTGAGACAAAAATTTTATTTCATCCCAAAAAGCGTTATTGATCATTGGATATATCCTAGAAATTATAAACAAGTATTTGAAAAGTGAATTATTGTAATCAGTTGAAACATTCTTAACCCAAAAATATAAAAATAGATTAATGGCAGGGATACTAAGACATATTGTTATTGCGTCAATTTTATCATTAGTGTTATTTTTCTTTTTAAAAGGCAATGTTCAACTCTTTTTCACTTGTCTTATTTTTCATCGGTAATATTATACCAGACCTAGTATTCGTACCATTTTTTGTTTTGAAATACAAGACTCTAGATGCAGAAAAGATAATAAAGAAAAAAGAATGGAAATTTATATGTAATCGAGATGAACTTACAATTTTTATTATCACTCTATTTTTGACTATTTTCTTTTTTTCTTATGAGATGTTTATGTTTTTCTTGGGTGTAATCACACATATTGTTACTGATTTATTTGTTTTTGAAGAGAATGTCTGGTGGTAACCAATTTAAATTTTAAAAATAGTATTTGAACTTATGAATTTTGAAATAAGTCCACACCTAATAATAAATGATAGAGAAACTTTTGAGAGAAAAATCAGTAAACTGTTGAATAAGAATGCTAATGTTCTTAGAGTTACTGCTAGCATTTGTCCTGAATGCATCTCTGAAGGCAAAAGCATCAAAGAATCAAAGTTAGTGGCCATCATATATGAAGAAGATGGAAAGGTTTGGATAATAAAAGAATGTCCTGAACATGGAATAGTAAAGGATCTCTACTGGGGAGATTATGGGATGTATGAAACAGCAAAGAAATTCGCTGATCCTGGAATAGAGATACTGAATCCAAACGTTGAAAAACCAGAAGCAGAAGTCTCATGTCCTGATGATTGCGGACTTTGTGTAAAACATAAAAGTCATACTAATCTAGGCAACATAGTCTTGACCAACAGATGCAACTTGAGTTGCTGGTATTGTTTTTTCTATGCTAAAAAAGGTGAATCAATCTATGAACCTTCCTTAACTCAGATAAGAGAAATGTTAAGACTAATGAAGAATGAGAAACCTGTCAGTGCCAATGCCATCCAGTTCACTGGAGGAGAACCGACATTAAGAGATGACATCATTGAGATAATAAAAATAGCAAAAGAGGAAGGATACGATCATGTACAGTTCAACACTAATGGTATAGAGTTTGCCAGAAATCCTAAGTTAGTTGAAGACTTGAAAAAAGTTGGTGTTGGAATAGTTTACATGAGTTTTGATGGAGTTTCTCCAGAAACCAACCCTAAGAACTATTGGGAAATTCCTGATGCATTGGAGAATTGCAGGAAAGTTGGTTTGAATGTTGTTTTGGTTCCAACTGTGATTAAAGGTGTGAACGATCATGAAATCGGCGATATGATAAGGTTTGCTGCAGGCAACATAGACGTTGTCAGAAGTTTGAACATTCAACCAGTTTCTCTTGTTGGAATGATGCCAAGACAAATGAGAGATAAGCAGAGAATTACAATACCAGATATTTGTAAAAAAATTGAGGAACAGACTAACGGAGAGATTAAAAGAGATGATTTCTTTACTATACCTACTGCATCATTGATAACTAATTTTATTGAAGCCATGACAGGTCAACCCAAGTATAGACTCTCTGCACATTTTGCCTGTGGTGTCGCTACTTACGCTTTTAAAGAAGATGATAAGTTAATCCCAATAACTAGGTTTATAGATATCCCTGGTTTGTTAGAATATCTAAAAAAACAAACTGAAAATATACAAAAAAGTAAGATAAAAAAATTAAGTAAAGCGATTTCAGGTGCTAAATTACTTTTGAATATAAAGAAATTCATAGATAAAGATAAAAAACCGAAGGAATTGGATATTGGTAAGATACTTACTTCTGCCATTACTGGTGGAGATTATAATTCTTTAGCCGAATTTCACAGAAAATCCCTGTTTATAGGCATGATGCATTTCATGGACCTTTACAACTATGATATAGATAGAGTTCAGAGATGTTGTATACATTATGCTGTTCCCGATGGAAGAATAATTCCTTTCTGTGCCTTTAATGTCATACCACAAGTGTTCAGAGACAAGACTCAGAAAGAATTCAGTATATCTGTAGGTAAATGGGAGAAAAGACACGGTAAAAAACTAGAGGATGACAAATTCGTGCGAAAAATAAGTGAAGAAAAAAGAGCCGAGGTCAAGAATTTTTATAAAAAATTTATATAATCCGAGAATTATTTCTCAAAATATATTCACGTTAATACAAAATCTTAATAAACCATTTTTACAATTATATCCTACATATTGTGTTTTCCATTAAATATAAACACAAGATATTGTATTTGGTGTTTAAATGAAGTGTCCTTACTGTTCATCGAAAAAAACAAAAGTTATCGATAAGAGGGGTGCCGACGACCTGGAAAGTAACAGGCGTAGGAGAGAATGTTTGAAATGTGGTAAACGTTTTACTACTTATGAAAGAATTGAGAAGGCTGACTTGACCGTCATCAAAAAAGATGGACGCAGAGAAGGTTTCGACAGGGACAAGATAAAGATGGGTATAACAAAGGCATGTGAGAAAAGACCTGTCAGTCTCGATACTGTTGAAAAGATAGTTGATGATGTGGAGACGGAGATAAGAACACATTATCCAGAAGAAATTAGCACTGCTAAGATAGGGGACATAGTCATAGATAAACTCAAGAATGTTGATCAAGTGGCTTATGTCAGGTTTGCTGCTTATTATAGACCTTTTGGTGATGTGAAATCTTTTGAGAATGAACTGAAGAGGTTACAGATGTTAAATTTCAAGAAAAAGAGAAAACCTGTAACGAAAGTTAAGACAAGGGACGGAGAAATCATTCCATTTGACCAGAACAGAATCACAGAAGCTATATGGAAGGCCGCTCAGGCTGTCGGTGGAACTGATCAACAATTGGCGAAGAATTTATCTGATGAAGTCGTTAACAGATTAGAAGAGAATTTCACTCACAAGATTCCTACTGTGGAAGAGATTCAGGATGTAGTCGAGAAAGTATTGGTAGAGAACGGGCATGCAAAAACTGCCAAGGCATACATCGTATACAGAGAAGAACACAAGAAAATCAGGGACATGCAGAAATTGTTGTTGAGCGTTGGCGATGTAGTCGATGGTTACACAAAGATGTCTGACTGGAGAGTAAAAGAGAATGCCAACATGGGTTTCTCGTTCTCGGGCTTGACATGGCACGTGGCAGGGACTGTGATGGCGCATTATGCTCTCAATTACATCTATCCAAAAGAGATTGCTCAAGCTCATATCGAAGGCGATTACCATCTGCATGACTTGTATGCGAGCATTGCTGGCTATTGTGCAGGATGGAGTTTGAGACAATTGATAGCTGAAGGTTACAACGGTGTGCCGGGAAGAGTTGAATCAAACCCACCAAAACATTTAAGAGCCTTGCTGGGACAAATGATGAACTTTTTAGGGACATTGCAACATGAATGGGCTGGCGCACAAGCATTCAGTTCATTCGATACTTATCTTGCACCTTTTGTTAGGTATGATCATCTGAATTACAAAGAATTGAAACAAAACATCCAAGAATTAGTTTTTAACCTCAATATCGGGTCGAGATGGGGGGGGCAAACACCCTTTACTAATATAACACTCGACTGGAGAGTTCCTGAAGATTTGAAGAATGAACACGTCGTCATAGGCGGGAAGATGATGGATGATGTTTATGGGGATTATCAAGAAGAGATCAACATGATAAACAAGGCGTTCATCGAGGTCATGGTTGAAGGTGACAAGAACGGAAGAGTCTTCACCTTCCCGATACCAACTTACAACATAACTAAAGACTTTGACTGGGACTCTGAGAACACACAACTATTGTTCGGGATGACAGGCAAGTATGGATTGCCTTATTTCCAGAATTTTGTGAACAGTGAACTTAAACCAGGGGATGTCAGGGCAATGTGTTTACATGGAAATGAAAAGATAATAGTAAAAGATGATGAGAGTATAAAAAGGTTAAAAATTAGTGAACTTGTCGATAAAAATTCAAAGGATAATGGAGAATGGAGACAACCAAAAAAGGATATAAAGGTCTTATCATTAAATCCACAGAAATATCAGATAGAATGGGTTAACGTTAAAAGTTTTCTTAAAACTAAGGGAAAGATTTTAATCAAAATTAGGGGAAAAGATGGAAAAGAAATAAATGTATCTGACAATCATCCTGTGGCAATCTACACTAAAGAAGGTATTATGATTAAAAGGGCAATAGAAGTTGAGAAAGACGACTTAATCATTACAACCAGAAAAGCTATAGATTCTCTTAACAAAGATTATCAAAAGATAGAAGATCTCATCCTAGATGAAAAATTGGCATTCTTCCTAGGACTATTCCTTGCAGATGGTAATTATCTGTATGAGAACAGGAAAAACATTGCAACATTTGGAAAGACAAGAGGAATTCAATTTTCTTTCAATTTGAATGAGGATAAACTAGTAAAATTTGTAGAAAAGTATGCAGAAATTATCGGGAGCAAGACTACAATTAGGAAAGATCCTAGATATAACACAATATATTGTTATATTTATAACTCCGTTTTTTCGAGAAAAATACATAGATATCTAGCTAAGAAAGGAAAATTAAATAATATCTTCTTCAACTCTCCTCCGGTAGTCATAGCTTCTTTTCTAAAGGGTTTCTTTGTTGGTGATGGTTATGAGAATGGAAATGAGATTCATATTGGAGATTTAGATCTTGCAGAAGACTTATGCTTACTGTTTACATTGATAGGAGTACCTATAACTTTTAGAAAAAGAGAAAATTCACAAGTAATCAGGATTCAGCATACACAGGGGAGAGGAAGTCATGGAATAATTAAAAACGATATACTCTATTCTAGAGTCCCACAGTTTATAGTAAAAACAGGACGTGAAAAACCATTCTATAATTACAATTGCTTAGTGAGCAAGTCTGCCATAGAAAGTCATGATGCATATACAGAAGAATGCATGAAACTATTGAACGGTTGTTTTTCTGTGGTTAAAGTCGAGAGTAAAGAAACTGAATATCTTGATAATCCAATTGATTTCTATGACATAGAGCTTGAGAGAAATCATTTTTTCATGCATTCACTTGGAAACATAACACATAATTGTTGCCGCCTTCAATTGAATATGAAAGAATTGAGAAAAAAGACTGGAGGATTGTTTGGTTTCGGTGAATCTACCGGTAGCATAGGCGTAGTGACAGTGAACATGCCCAAGATCGGATACTTGTCGAAAGAAGAGAGTCAGTTCTTTGAAAGATTGGGACATGTGATGACACTGGCCAAGAATTCTCTAGAGATCAAGAGAAAAGTCATAGATCAAAACTTAGAGAGAGGATTGTTGCCTTATACTAAAAGATACCTTGGCAACCTGAACCATCACTTTTCCACGATCGGCCTGGTTGGCATGAACGAGGCATGCTTGAATTTCCTTGGACAAGACATCACGACAAAGGACGGGAAAGATTTTGCGAAGAAGGTTTTGAATTTTATGAGAGGCAAACTGTTAGAGTTCCAGAACGAGACTGGACATATTTTCAACTTGGAAGCGACACCAGCAGAAGGGACTTCTTTCCGACTGGCAAAGATAGACAAGAAGAACTATCCGAACATCATAACATCCGGTAAAGGTGCGCCTTATTACACGAACTCGACTCATCTGCCTGTCGGTCATACTGATGATATATTCGCGGCGTTGGACCATCAGGACGAATTGCAGACAATGTACACTGGCGGGACGGTCTTCCATGGTTTCATCGGCGAGAGGATAGAGGATAGTCAGACCTGTGCTTTATTGGCTAAGAGGATATCACACAATTACAGATTGCCTTATTTCACTGTAACACCGACTTTCAGCATCTGTCCTGTCCATGGTTATATAAGTGGGGAGCATTTCCATTGTCCCCATTCTCATACGCAAGAGCAATTGAGTAAGTTTGGAGTTAAAATGGGTGGTTGATATGGTAAAGAAAGAAAAGGTTGTAGTTCCATGCGAGGTCTATTCAAGAGTTGTCGGTTATTATAGGCCGGTTCAGTCATGGAATGAGGGAAAGCAAGAGGAGTTTAAGGATAGGAAGGAATTTGTTGTTAAGTGAATTAAAAAGATTTCTCTGAGATGCTGCTTTAATGTCAAAGAAAGATTTTTGGGATAAATCATTAGTTATAGCTACTATTTTTGGAGTTATATTTGCTTTTATGTCTGCTTTTGGTACTTTATGGATTGCTTTTAATCAATTTCCATTATTAAGACAACAACTTCAAAACATAACTAAATCTTATGATGCTACATTAAGCGAAAATCTAAAAATCCATGAAACAATTACAGCATGTTTAACAAGAGCAAAAACTCCTCATATAACTGAATGTAGCACATGTCATGGAATTGGGAATATTTAGATGTAAATGAGCAAAAAATGGATATAAATCTTGATGCATCAGAAAATTTCATTATATGGGAAAGAAGTGAAGATAATGAGTATTTGGTGGTCTTTCCAGTTGTTATAGGAACAGATGAATTAAAGAGAAGATTAAGAGAATATCCTGGTCCTGAAACTAGTTTTGATGCCTTAACTGGTGAAAAACCACATGAAATGACAAATGAAGAATTCTTGGATTTATTCCAAAAGTTTATGAATAGGGATGAAAGTTTAAAATTTCATGCGGTAAGGGCTCCTCACCCCAACATTATGGAAAAGGAAATAAATGGAAAGAAATACGCGCTTGAATTTTATGAACGTGATTCAGGTTTTGTAGAAATTAGACCACCAGAATACGTTAAAGATAAAAAGAATTTTGTCACGGTATTCTATGGAGATATGTTGAGGCATCAAATGAACAACTATTTGCCTAGTATTTTAGTTTCTAGTTCAAGAGAGGGTTTTGAATTAGCTGATTATTTGCTATTTAATTTGTTTGATTTCAAAAAACCATTGACTATGAGGATAACTGAAAGTATTAGAAATTTTTACAATAAGATAAGAAGTTAATTTTTTTAGATTTCCTATTTATTTTTTCTTCAACTCCTCATCAATCTTCTTCAAGAACCTCTTCCTACAAGTCTCAAACATCTCATTCAAGTCATATCCGTTCAGGACGAGCATGCACATACAATGTATCATCAAATCCCCTGTTTCCACAGACCAGTGTGGATTACCTTTCTTGAACAGGCCGTTTATCTCCTCGGCATGATGCTGCATCGATTTCAGCACATATTCCATGTTTTTTTCCTTGCTTCCATGCACTTTCAAGGAGAGTTCGTTTATAGACTTGACTTGGTCGATAGAATCTTCGGATATCATCATACCACCAATACAGAATGAGTTTTTGACTTTAAGAAATATCTCATAATCAACCAAAGTTGTTTGTTCAAGGGAAAGATTTAAATCCTTAATTTTTTACTTTATTTGTTTAATTGGTAATTGGGATGGAAACGGGACAGCATTTTTTAAGGTTTAATTATACATATGCTTGCAGAAAAAACGCATCAGGAGATGTAGATTTTTTTGTATGTATATACCAAGGTCCAAATCCAGACCCTTATGGGATGCAATTACTTCAACAATTTTTATCAAAAGAGTCAGGGGAAGCAGTGGATGTTTATGACGTAAATCCAGTTAAAATTGCTAGAGCACTTGGGTTTGGTGCCAAAAGTGAAAGAGAAATACCTGGCATCTATATAGGTGAAGAAGCGAAACAAATAGTAGAAAATTTAGAATCGTTAAAATAGAACTTGTTCAATTAGGTCTGAGTTTTTGTGCAAAGCTAAATTTTTAAATAATCTTAGACTATTTTGATAACATGATAAAAGGTTTCCAAAAACTGTCCTTGATAGAATACCCAGAGAAAATCTCAGCCATAGTCTTCTTAGGAAACTGCAACTTCAGATGCCACTTCTGCTACAACATAGATTTGGTTAAAAACTACGATAAACTGCCAGATATTCCAGAAAAAGAAGTGTTAGATTTCTTATCGACAAGAAAAGGTTTGTTGGACGGCATAGCAATCACAGGAGGGGAACCGACTCTCCATAAACAACTACCAACTTTCATCAAAAAAGTAAAGGATTTGGGGTTCTTAGTCTTGCTAGAAACCAACGGCTCCAACCCAAAGATGTTGAAGGAATTGATCGATAACAAGCTAGTCGATTACGTAGCGATGGACATCAAAACTCCTTTAGAAAAATACGATGAAATCACAGGAGTTAAAGTGAACAAGGAAAACATCCAAGAAAGCATTGACATTATCCGTAAATCAGGTATAGATTATGAGTTCAGGACAACTGTCATACCGAAACATTTCAAGGAAGAAGATGCTGTTACGATAGGAAAATGGTTGAAAGGTTCGAAGAGATATGTTCTTCAACAGTTCAGACCAGAAAAGACTTTGAATGATGATTATAGAAAGATGGAATCATATTCACCTGAAAAACTGAAAGAATTAGCTGAAAAAATGAGACCTTTCTTTGATTCTGTCAAAGTCAGAGGAATTTAATTAATCTTCTCTTTTATAGTAAACTGTTTTTTCAAGTACAGGACGAAGGACTGATTCTTTCTTTTTTGGGTTTAAGTCTTCTGAGATAGCTTCCTTTATTATTTGACTCATTCGTGAAAATATACCAGTTCTATAAGGAGCCATCAATGTTGCTTTACCATCATTTTGTGTAATAGAACATATTATACCTTTTTCATTCAATTTAGCTGTAAGACCATTATACCAATCAGATACGCCCTTAGTGTCTCTACCCATGTCTATCGGAATCCTTACATATCCACTTTTTTGTTGATTATATCCAATTGCTAACATGTCGAACCTAATAATTGAGAATAGGGAACAATATAAACCTTTCGGTCTCAAAATTTTTTTTAAAAAACCCGAACGAACAACTTTTATAAGGACTTGCAACAAGAAAATAATACTTAATTGGTGATTTCATGGAGTGTAAACAACCAAAAAACCTAAAATCCTGCCCATGTACCTATCCTGGCTGCAGTAGAAAAGGTATCTGTTGTGAATGTATAAGACATCATATACAAAATAGGGAATTGCCAGCCTGTTGCTTCCCAAAAGAAGTAGAGAAGACTTACGACAGGTCGATGGAAAGATTTATAGAAGCAATGCAAAAATGATAAGTATGGTCAGTAAAGAAGACGTGATGAAGGCTTTAAGAGAATGTTTTGACTCTGAGATAGGAATTAACGTAGTCGACTTAGGCCTCATATACGACGTTAAAGTCGATAAGAATGAAGTCCATATCAAGATGACTCTGACGACACCGGGTTGCCCTATGTCTTCATACTTGACTCAAGATGCCCAGAAAAAAGTCAAGAGTATAAAAGGAGTTAAGGACGTTAATATAGAACTTGTCTGGGATCCCCCATGGACTCCAGATAGGATGTCTAAAGAAGTGAGGAAAAAATTGGGATTATGAGGGTGATGTAATGGCCAAGATTAAAATAACACAAGATGTAGAGGCATGCATTGGTTGTGGAGCATGTGTATCCATTTGCCCAGACAACTGGGTGATGAAAGGCAGTAAGTCCAAACCCAAAAAAACCGAATTAAACGATTTGGGCTGCAATCAAGAAGCTGCTGATGCTTGTCCTGTCCAGTGCATAAAGATAAAAGAAATGTAAAGAGTAAGTAGAGTTTTTTCTTTTTCTTTTTTACTTCAATATTTCTTCCAGTCTTTTGTTTACTTCTTCCCAGTTGACGATGTTCCAGAATGCATCGACAAATTTCGCTCTCTCGTTCTTGTAATCTAGGTAATAAGCATGTTCCCAAACATCTAGAACCATTAAAATCCTGAACATGGGATAGACATTTGTATTATGTTTTTCTATCTGCATTATTATCGGTCTGGCAGTTTTCATACAGAAAGTTAATGCTGCCCACCCAGATCCTTCGACGGTTATTGCAGTCTGTGTGAATTCTTTCTTGAATCTTTCAAAAGTTCCAAACTCACTTTCTATAACGTCTGCTAGAGTACCGCCTGGCTCCCCGCCACCTTTACCTATCGGTGCCAAGTTGGGCCAAAACAATGAATGCAGTACATGTCCTCCTACATTAAAAGATAGTGACTTTAAAGTTGATTTAAAATCTAGATCAATGCTTTCTTTTCTCGATTTATCTAAGTTCTCTAGTATAGCATTAGCTCCATTAACGTATGCTGCATGGTGTTTATCATGGTGTATCATCAATTGTTCCCGGGATATGAATGGTTTTAAGGCATCATAGTCATAAGGTAATCCTGGCAATACATAAAATTTATTCGACATTTTCACACCTCTATTTAATCAATTCCATCGGTTCGCCACAACAAACCAAAGTACCAGCACCGGCTTTAGTGACTTTAACCTCATTACCGCAGATATTGCATCTATACCTTTCTCCAACTTTTACCATGTTATCACCTCAATAGTTTTCGCACCACAATTCATAGAAACTCTGAGGATGTTTACAAGCTGGACATTCTTTTGGTGCTTCCTTTCCTTCATGCACGTATCCACAATTCCTGCACTTCCACTTAACGACTTTATCTTTCTTGAAGACTATGTTCTTTTTGACATTATCCAAAAGTTTTCTGTATCTTCTTTCATGCTTCTCTTCCACTTCTGCGATTTCTTTGAAAGATTCTGCGACATCTTTGAACCCTTCTTCCCTCGCTATTTTTTCGAAATTAGGATACAACGTTCCCCATTCCAACTTCTCACCCTCGGCAGCGGCAAGAAGATTTTCGGCAGTCGTCCCGATCTTTCCAGCAGGATAAGCAGCTTCTATTGTAAGATCTCCGCCTTTAAGATGCTTGAAGAAAACTTTTGCATGTTCTTTTTCATTGTCAGCCGTCTCTTCGAATATGGCTGCGATCTGTTCAAAACCTTCTTTTCTTGCAACACTGGCGAAAAAAGTATACCTGTTCCTAGCCTGTGATTCGCCTGCAAATGCTTTCAATAAATTCTCTTCAGTCTTGGACATACCAAACCCTCCGTTCAGTTTATTGATTGATTATATTTAAATTATATTCTCTGTGTTTAGAAAACAACTTTAAATTATTTTATTAGAAGAATCCTTACTATCGTCTTTTGTGTTTTCTTTTCAGTTTACTTCTAATTCCTAGTTTTTCTTTTTGGGGCAGTACCATTTCTGTAACATCTGTAAAATTGGTCAAGGTAAGACCTTTATTCGTTATCTCGAGTGGATATATGTCTGTACCGTGTTTTGTTCTTCTCATTTTTCTTATTATCAAACTTCTTGGTGATCCTCCAGCTACGAATTCGAGATAGTTTAACACGATGACACCATCAACGAGGAATTCTTCAATGCCAAAAGTACTCAAAGCTTTAGATCCCTCAGGAATTTCATTCGTCAGTAGACTTGTTGCACCAGAGTGTTTGAGTTTATTCAGGAATTCAGATAGCTCTGACCTCATTCTATTCGGTTCTAATTCTGAGCAGACTAAAGACAATGTATCCAAGACAAACCTCTTAGCTTTTATTTCGTTGATTCTGTCTATGACCAACAGGGGTAACTCACTTAAATCCCATGTGGGCAAATATTCTATGATACACTTCTTATCTTTGATGTATTTCTTAAAATCCCATCCAAAACATTCTACATCCGCAAAAATATCTTCTTGTTCTTGTTCTAAAGATATGAACACACCATTCTCACCTTTCTGTAAACCTTGCCAGATGAATTGCAAACCGAAAATAGTCTTGCAAGTACCAGTAGCACCTGAAACCATGTTTATAGAATTTTTAACGAAGCCGCCGCTCATGAGTTTATCCAGACCAGGTATTCCAGAGGTTGCTCTTTCACTCATAATATGAATTTGTCCTAATATTATATTAATTTATGCAGTTGCTAGAATTGAAGAATTCTTACGAGAAGAAAAAACCTGAAATAAAGAAAAGGTTAGGAGATTTTAAGCAAGTTTGGGAAAAGTCTGATGAAGATATTTTCATTGAATTGTGTTTCTGTTTGTTAACGCCACAGTCAAAGGCTAAAGCAGTTGACAGAGCGATAAAAATTTTAGTAAAAAAGGGTTTAGTCTTCTCTGGAAATAAAGAGCAGATATCAGAGGAATTGAGAATTTCGGGTGTCAGGTTTCATAATAATAAAGCAAGTTACATAACAAAAGCAAGAAAATTTTTAACTCATGCTGGAAATATCGATATAAAAAGTAAATTAGATAAAGGGTCTACGGATAAGAAAAGAGAATGGTTAATAGAAAACATCAAAGGCCTAGGTTATAAAGAAGCCAGCCATTTTCTAAGAAATATAGGACTTGGTTTTGATTTGGCTATTCTCGATAGGCATATTATGAAAAACCTGATGAAATATGGAGTTATCGATGAAATACCAGAATGTTTGAGTAGAAAATGTTATTTATCCCTTGAAGAAAAAATGAAAAAGTTTTCCAAAAAAATGAATATGCCTATGGCTGATTTGGATTTACTTTTCTGGTCTGAGGAAACTGGAGAAATATTCAAATAACTGTAATGTTGGATTTCTTTAGTTCGCTGATGAACAACTCGTAGATAGGTAAAGTAATCTTGCTCTTGAACTCTGCTTCTAATATTGGTATCTCTTCGAAACCTTTAGTGTTGATGATTTTTTTAACTAGGGTTTTTCCATCCATGATTATCCTTTCTACTTTATCAGGTTCAAATTTAGTATACCTAGAAGCTACCAATCCCAAAATCTTATCTATGTTACAAGTTATTATCGCTTTATAGCCTTCAAAGAACTTATTCTGTGTTCTGAAGGCATTCATCTCTCTCTTTACTTTTGTCAGTTCACTTCTCAAGTTGTCGTCATTCCCTCTCATAATCAAGCCGTCGCAGTAGTTGAGTATAAATCTTCTTGTATCGAATAGTTCTTCTGTTGAAACGCACAGACCGATAGGTTTAATGTCATGCATTGTTAAAACCATAGTATCACTAAATTAATTGACGAGATTAAATAAATATTTGTTGAGTTGATAAAAAAGTGAGAAGATATGACAATCAGACAACCGATAGTTGCAGTGCTCGGTCATGTAGACCATGGGAAGACCAGTCTTTTAGACGCGATTAGAGGCAGTACTGTAAACGCGATGGAACCCGGTCAAATAACTCAACACATCGGCGCATCATTCGTCCCGATAGATGTGATAAAAAGATTTTGTGGAACATTACTGGAAAAACTAAAAATAGGAATAGCCATTCCTGGATTATTGTTCATAGATACACCCGGTCATGAGGCTTTCACAACCTTGAGAATGAGGGGCGGTTCTATCGCTGACCTAGCTATTCTAGTCATAGACATTAACGAAGGCTTTCAACCTCAAACAGACGAATCCTTGAATTATTTGAAACAATTTAAAACACCATTTGTAGTCGCAGCAACCAAGATCGATTTGTCCCCCAGATGGTATCCTTACAAGGGCGAATGTTTCATTAACAGCTTCAATAAACAGAGTGTTGATGCTCAGGAAGAATTGGAAAAAAGAGTCTACAATTTAATCGCACAATTATCTCAACGTGAGTTTGACTCAGAGAGGTTTGATAGAATATCTGATTTCAAGAAACAAGTGGCTATAGTACCTGTATCTGGAAGAACAGGGGAAGGCGTGCCAGAATTGTTGATGATGATGACTGGCTTATCACAACAGTTCTTGAAAGAGAGGTTAGAATTATCCAAAGAATGCAGAGGCGCTGTGTTAGAAGTGAAAGACGTGACAGGTTTGGGAAAGACTATAGACGTGATAATTTATGATGGAACCGTCAGACGTGGGGATTATCTGATAATAGGCGGGAAAGAACCAACAGTCACGAAGATCAAAGCATTGCTCAGACCGCCGGCATTAAAAGAACTGAGAGTTGAGAAAAAATTTGAATCACTCAAAGAAGTTCATGCTGCTGCTGGTATAAAAATATCCGCACCCGAGTTAGAGAACGTTATCGCTGGGAGTCCAATATTGTGTGTTCCTGATAAGAGCCATCTAGAACAAGCGAAAAAAACTGTACAGAAAGAAATCAAAGAAGTTGAATTCATGAGAGAAGGAGAAGGTGTCGTAGCGAGAGCTGATACTCTTGGTAGTCTGGAAGCTTTAATTACGATCTTGAAGAGTAATGGGATACCGATAAAAAAAGCTGAAGTCGGACCGATAATGAAACAGGATATCGTTGAGCTAGATTCAGTAAAGGATGAATTGAAAAAAGTCATCCTTGCTTTCAACGTAGAGCCTTTGCCAGATGTTGACGTTATGGCAAAGGATCACAAGATCCAAGTGTTCAAGAACAACATCATTTATCGAATAATTGAAGATTACAAGAAATGGTGTTCTGAGAAGAAAGAGAGAGAAGAAATGGAGAAACTAGAGAAGATAGTAAGACCATGCAAATTTAGGATTCTTCGCGGGTTTGTTTTTAGAAAGAGAAAACCTGCTGTATTTGGTGTAGAAATTCTAGCAGGTGTTTTGAAACCTGATACACCAATGCAGAAAGAAGATGGAAAAGATGTTGGGAAGATAAAACAAATAGAGAAAGAAGGTAAGATTATTAAAGAAGCTAAGACTGGAGACAAGGTTGCAATATCGATGGAAGAACCAACTATCGGGAGACAAATAAATGAAGGTGATATATTGAAGTCTGTTATTACTACTGCTAGTCTCACATGTTTGAAAGAAATCTGGAATAGATTACACGATGATGAGAAACAGTTGTTGAAAGAGTGGAAATTGGTTTAGATTGCAATATAATTATCGTTTCCATTTTTCTTTCAATTGCTCGAATTCTGCTTCTCTTGATTCTTTCTTGTATTTAAAATACTCTATGACAATCGTAATCATAATAAAAATTATGATAATTAGGATTATATACCATGTCTTTATTCCTGTTGGTTTTTCTTCTGAAATTGTTGTTGTTGTTGATCCAGATATTGTAGTAGTAACTTCTATAGTTGTTGTCTGAGGTATGGTTGTTGCAACAGTCGTAGTTTGGTTGCCGACAGTCGTAGTTGTTGTTCTTCCATCTGTACTTCCACCAATTGTGGTAGTAGGAGATGTTGAAGTCATAGTAGCAACAGAAAAAATTTTTGAATCCAAAGTTGAATTCCCAGAAGAATTGCAAGATACACTATAAACTCCTAGATTCAAGTTGGAAGATTGAGTTATATTAGTTTGTACTCCAGTTCCCGTCGGTAACATAGACTGAAGATTACCAGGAATAATAAAAAAATTACAAGATATTCATTTTTAATTTTCATACAATATTTAATTGATTTCTTCATAAAATTTAATATATATTTCTTAAATAAAGAATTTATTTTATCCAACAAGATTCTTCAATTTTCCAAGATAAGTTCCATCCAACAAATAGATTTCACTCTCATCCATGTTAACAAAATCATTCTTCAATAATGGCCCGAGGAGTTCATCATTATTCCTCTTAACATTAACAGGCGTACCTCCCAACAAACGGTTGAAAGCCGGCATGATTATGAATTCTAGTTTCCCTGTTGCTTTAACTTTGTACCTCTGTTTCATTTTTTCTTTATCAATACTATTTTTTATCCAAACAGGTTCGATAATCCTGTAACCAAACTTATCTGTGAACTGAATAATAGGATGCGTGTGTCCACTGATTAAAAAATCACACGACAATAATTTTTTTGAAGGCCAGGCATGACCATGAATAAAACCGAATTTTTCTATCTTGAATCCTTCTGATGTATGAATTTTAATTCCATCTGGTGATAATTCTTTGATGTAAGTGTCATGATTGCCTAAGCATACATCAACTTTTATTCTTTGAGACAAATTTTTCATGAACTCTGGTATTTCTTTCATCTCTTGATAACTCACGCCCGGTACATCATGTTTGACATCTCCTAAAATAATCAAACGTTTGGCTTTTGTTTGTTTAATCAAATCAAAAATATTCTTCTTCATTTCAGCTACTTGACTTGGAATGCGTATACCTGACTTATAAAATTCGTATTCTATCCCTATGTGTAAATCAGCAATAACAAGCGTCTTTATTTCTTCGATGAAAAGTGTTGGAAAATTTTTTATAAACTTCATAACAAACGTTTATATCTTTTTTAAGGATAATAATTAAACCTATGCCTAAGATAATAGGAACAGTCATTTCAACGTTTGAAGGACCGTCCACTTACCAGTTCAATTTTGTTATAAAAGAAGATTCTGGAAAGATACCAGTCCATAAAGGACAATTCATTCAAATAGAAACAGAAGAAGGAATTCTGATCGGAAGAGTGGATGAGATTATCAAAACGAATAGATACTTCATGCAGGCAGAATCAGTAAGGGAATATGAAAAATCTGGAAAACCGTTGATGGACATGTTTCCTGTTGACAGATGGGAATATCTAGTCGGAAAAGCATTTCCATTAGGTATATATGATAAAAAAATGCTGAAAAGAGTTACTTATCCACCTTCACCAGGTTCAAACGTAGAAGAAATTGATGAAAAAATTCTGTTTGATTTTCTTGGTTTAGATTCAAAAGGATTGAACATAGGAAAGATTGCTTTTCATGATTTGGATGCTAGAATAAACTTGACAAGATTGTTTCAAAAACATCTCGCTATCCTTGCTATTTCTGGAGCAGGGAAATCTCATCTTGTGTCAGTCTTCTTGGAAGAACTTTTGGAGAGATCTAACGAAATGGGGAAACCAGCTATTATAGTCATAGACCCGCATGGTGAATATGTTGGTTTTGCTGAAGATGAAAATTATTCTAAAAGGACAAAAGTTTTTAACAAAGAATCCCCGTTGAGTATATCTGCTTCCTCATTATCGCCTTATCAAATAATGGAGTTCTTGCCACAGATATCTCACGTCCAGAGAAGGGAATTGATGAAGATAATCCAAGGTTTAAAGAAAAACAAAAAACAATATAGTTTTAAAGAATTGATAAAAGCAATAGAAGACAGTGAGATAAAAAAAGTAACCAAGGACACGATGATAAGTTGGATATCAAACTTGAGCATAACTCGTCTTTTTTCTAACATCAATTATCCATCGATAAGTGATTTAGCCAGACCAGGACAGTTGAGTATAATTGACCTATCAGATTTCTTGAGACTGAATGACAAACAAATAATCGTCACTTATTTTGCCAGAAAACTTTTCCAAGCAAGACATCAAGGCAAGATACCACCGTTCATACTGATAGTCGAGGAAGCGCACCAATTCTGCTTGAGCGAAGACACAGAAATTCTTACAGTAAATGGGTGGAAAAGATACAATCAGGTAAAAAAAGGAGACCTTGTTTTGTCATATAATAAAGAAAAGGATAGATTGGAGATTTCTCCTGTCGAGAGAATGATTGTAAAAGAGCACTGTGGGAATTTGGTAAGACTTTACAACCAGGACAGCATAGATTCCTTGGTGACAGAAGATCACAGAGTTTTATGCAACGTAAGAACAACCGGGGAAAGCAGGAAATGGGAATGGTCCGAACCCAGGTTTGTCCTTGCGAAAGATCTGCCAAGTGGTTTGAGGATACCTGTTACATCTAAATTGACTTCGTCTTCAAGTCTCGATATAGACGATAACCTATTGAGAATACTTGGGTGGATAATAACGGATGGAAACATGCATCTCTTCGATAATAAGAAATACTTCAGCTATGAAATATCGCAATCAAAATCAAAAGGCAAAATACTTGAACAAATGAAAGACGTGATTAAAAGGCGTTTTCCAAAATCCACAGTTCATTCTCGGAAAAGAAGAGGCAAGTTCTATGATTCGAGATATACTTTTAAATCAGAAGAATTTGTATTTTATCTTGGGAAGGAAGCTTCAACAGAAATAAAGAAATGGTTAGGAGACAATCCTCACAGAATCCCTAGACAACTCATCGAAAAGGCGTCGCTTAATCAATTGAGAATCCTATTTGATGCACTTATTCAGGGAGATGGAAGTGTCCAATACAGCAAAAATGGTCATAAGTATATTCAATTTTATGCTGGCAACGATTCTGGAATAGCGGATGACCTCCAAGAACTTTGCGTGCATATGGGGCTTTCTGCTATCAAAAAAATAGCAACTAACCGGCAAATAAGAGTATTGATTTCTTTCAAACGGAAATTTGCACATGTCAGAAAAGTTACAAAAAAAAATTTCTCTGGAAAGGTATGGGACATAACTGTGGAACATGGAGCTTTTGTTGCAAGAAGAAACGGGAGAGTTTTCATTACTGGAAACTGCCCAGAAGGAATAGAGAGACAGAATGCAATATCAAAGGGAATAATGGAAACCATAGCTAGAGAGGGGAGGAAGTTTCATGCTTCTTTAGTCCTGATATCACAGAGACCCATTCAATTGAGTACGACAGCTCTTTCACAGTGTAACACTCACATTCTATTGAGAATAGTCAATCCGTATGATTTGAAACACATCGCTGAATCTAGTGAAGCTATTACAAACGATATGATAAAAACTCTACCGGGTCTACAAGTTGGAGAGGCGGTAATAACTGGAAATGCAGTGAATCATCCCTTATTCATCCAGATAAGACAAAGAAAAAGTAAAGAATCTTCTAGGCTTGGGATGAGTTTTGAAGATGCGATAAAATCATTCGATAAAGAGTGTAAGAAGAATGAAAAAGATTTGGATGCATTCATGTAATTAATTGACCTGAATAACTTTCGTTACTCCATCCGTTTCTTTTTCTCTTTCTAACTTATACAAGTTACCAGTAACAGCATCCTCCAGTTTTTCATCATGTGTTATCAGGAATATCTGTTCGACAAAATCTCCAACTCTTGTTTTCAAAGTAACTGCCAAATCTTCTATAGCTTTCGAATCTAAATTATGAGTGGGTTCATCTAAAACAAGCCATTTTAATTGGGGTGCAAGAATAAGAGAGAATGCAATCCTCAAAGCTAAACAAGCAATAGATCTCTCACCGCCAGAAGCAATACCGTCGGCATTAACCCAACGTCCCATTCTGTCCTTCAATTGCAGAACATAATCTCCTCCTTCAATGTTCAGTGCAACGCCAGTGAAATCTTCATAAGGATAAATGCTCGGCCAGATTTCGTTCATTGTGTAATTGACAGCATCGACAAATTCTGTTCTCAATTGTGTTTGTGTATTCTCTAATGCCTTCTCAAAAATCTTAAAGTCATTCACTATTTTTTCAAGTTTTGCAACTTCTGCTTTTTGAGTTTCTATCGTCTTGAGTTTTTCTTCTTCCACATTCTTTCTGATTTCTTTCTCATTCAGTATTTGGATGTAGTTCTTCAATCGTTCTTCCAGTTCAGATTTTTTACTCACGATTTCGGTAAACTCTTTTCTTGTCTGTTCTATATCTTGATCCTTGAGTTGTTTGTTTATATCAGTGATATTTCTTCTAACATCCTCCATCCTGGAATTCAGAAACATTAAACGTGATCTTTTATTTTCTATCTCAGGTATCCTGGAGTAAAGATAGGAAAGATTTTTTTGTTCTTCTTGAGTTTTTTCCAGTTCTTTTTGAATGTTTGATATTTCAATTTTTATTTTATTGAAGTTCTTTTGATAAGATCCCAGATTTTTCTCATATTTAGAATACAATTTTTTCAATTCTTTCAATTGTTTTTGTAAATCATCCAAGTCTTTAACATCATTAAGAAATTGCTTGAATCTGTCGACTGTTTCTTGCAAGGAACTCAAAGTCTCTTTCTTGACTTTCTCTTCTTTTTCCAAGATCTTTATTTCCTCTTCCATTTTCTCAATATTTTTCTTCTGTTTCTTTATCAACGTCTTCTTTTTTGCAGGAGTCAACTTAGAAAGACAGACAGGGCAATGATCCTTTAATTCATACACTTGCTCGAGTATAGCCTTAGTTTCTGATAATTGTGCAGTGAGTGAAGACAATCTCTTGAAAATCTCTTCCAACATCTCTTTTTCTTTGTCGAATTTTTCTAATGGTTTTTCTCCATAATTTTCTTTGATATCAGCAAGCATGCCTTTAATCGATAACTTCCGAGAGATGTCAGATTCCAATTGTTTCATCTTGTCTCTTTCTAAGAATTCAATCTTCGTCTTCATCTCTGATATGAGTTCAGTCAGTTTTTCCTGTTCGCTTCTTTTTTCTATAATGCTATTCTGTATCCCTTTAACCTTTTCAGAGAATTGTTTCATGTTCTCTTCGATGTCTTTTGGTGTCTTGCCTTTCAAAAATTGTTCAATATCAGAAATGAATTTTCTATTCTCTTCTATCGCCGACTCAAAGGATTTATCCTGTTCTTTATAATAAGCTAAATCCTTGTTGAGTTGTTCAAGTCTCTTTAATTCGAACTGCAATTCTTCTTTCTTTTTGTCTAATTCTTCAACTTCGGCAGTCGCTTCAAACTTGTTCTTCCTGATTTTATCTAAATCTTCTTTCAATGTATCGAGAAGTTTCTTTAATTCTTCAACATCAGTTTGTTCTATTATGCTCTGCTTTCCTAATTTTCTGTCGACTAATTTATTAATGAGAGTAACAGTGGATGATCTAGCTTTCTCAAACTTGTCTATTGTCAGAAGGTTGTCGATTCTCCTCATTCTTTCGCCTCTTGGTAGAGTCAGGAAATAATCAAGTTCATTTTGTTCGGAGTATATGGCTTTAGAGAACAAGTCATAGTTAACTTTCAGGATTTTTTCAACCAATTCAGTAACTCTTTGGGAATTAGGTGCTTCTAAAAGTTTATCACCTTCTCTTATTTCAGAGTAAGTCGTTCCTTTGCCTCTTTCAACAACTCTCATGACAGAATAATTCCTATCATCGATAGTGAAATCAACAACCACTTCTGCCTGGTCTTCGACAGAAGGTTTGTTCATTATAATGTCGTCCAGTTTAACTTTCTTTTCTTGAAGGTCAGGGAATGTTCCAAATAAACCGAAGCTGAGTGCATTCATCACCGTTGATTTTCCAGACCCTAGAATACCTACTAAAGCATTAGTTCCACCAGAAAAATCTAGTTCTGAATCTAAATGTGAACGGAAATTTTTTAAACTCACTTTAGTTATCATTTGAATCACTTCAGTATTTGGCTCAAGGTTTTTTGTTGACCAGTCAAGATATTGAATGCCATTTCTGTATCTCCTTCACTCAAAAGTTTAAACATGCTTTCGTTGTCGAAAGTAGAACCAAATTTTAAATCCTCAAGGTTTCTCTTCAAGATCTGTAAACCCATTTCCTCTATTGATAACTTTCTTTCTCTTAGGTTTCTCAACAGTTCAATTTTTTTAGTCATCTCAACGGATTCCAATTCTTTAGCAAAATAGATTATGGCTTTGTTTGAGTGCTTCTTCTCAATCTCTCTCAATTCTTTATCCACAACACTTGTTTCTTTACCAAGAATTTTCAGTCTTATAATCGGTAGCTTCTTGAATTCCTTAGTCAATATTGAAGTTATCCTTTCCTCTATCTGATCTCTCACTGTTACGTCAGGCTTGAGTTCTATTTCTTCGTAGAAGAATTTCCTGTTATTCTCTAAGGGCATGAAGTAGAATTTTGCCTCTTT
>Ga0315268_10001032_pt1 | contig 32496 bp, 23 predicted proteins | sample C1_top_MG_FD_204535 | JGI IMG/M metagenome (GOLD analysis project Ga0315268, IMG submission 204535) | Sediment microbial communities from Yellowstone Lake, YNP, Wyoming, USA - C1_top | ecosystem: Environmental > Aquatic > Freshwater > Lake > Sediment | place: USA: Wyoming | collected 2017-08-01
CGGAGTGGCGATCGGTCTCGGGCTCAAAACCGATGTCGCTGATGTCGAAGCCCCGGCCGAGATATTTGTAGCCGCCGCGGAGTTCCCAGGTGTCGGTTTCGTAATTGAAGTCGCTGACCGCGCCGACGCGGTGGATGCCGCCCCAGGGGGTGGTTTCATTCTGGTTGTAGGCGATCTGGTTGCTCCACTTCAGGTAGGGACCGCTGACGATATTGAGGTCTACGGCGTGGACGCGCTGCGTGGAGCCGATTTCGTTGCGGGACTGGTCGCGGTTAGCGGTGAAAACGCCGATGGTGGAATTCTTCCAGATGTCGCGTTTGAGGCGCAGGATAAAAAAATTGGCCGCCGGGGCGACGCGTGGCGCGCCCGTGTCGGGGTCGGCGAAGCGCGTTTCCTGAGTGCGTGCCTCAGCGGCGCCGATGGACCAGGGGCCGATTTTTCCGGTGAGCTTGGCGCCGAACAGGATGCGCTGGGGCAGACCGGTGGGGAGGCGCGCTCCGATCCGCCGGCTGAAGATGAGATTGAGCGGGGTGGCGAAGAAATTCGCTCCTTCGTTGAAGAAGGAACGCTTTTCCGGGAAGAAAAGCTCGAAACGCGAGATGGAGATGTTTTCTTCGTCGGCTTCCGTATCGGCGAAGTCGGGGTTGACGGTCAGGTTCAGCGTGGCGTTTGGCAAGATGCCCCAGCGCAGGTCCGCGCCGCCTTCGTAGTGGTTCTGATCATCCGCCGGGTTGAGCGCGCCGCGGCGAAATCGCGTGGAGCCGTAGGGGATAAACTCCATATTGCGGCCGGGCTCGATATCGGAGATGCCTTCGAGAAGAGCCGCCTTGGACGGCCGGAAAAACCCGTCGTAGCGGGCGACAAATTGCCAGAAGGCGCGCTCGTTCTTGCGCACGATGTCGCGGCTCAGGTTGATGCCCCAGACCGCGCCGGGACGGAACCGGATGGACTTGAAGGGAATAGCGACCTCGGCGGTCCAGCCCCAGTCCTCCACGCGCGCAGCACTTTCCCAGATGCCGTCCCAGGTGGAGTCGAAGCTGGAGCCCTCGGTGAGGAGCGCGTCGAACTGAACACCGCGCGAGTTGATACTGAACCAATAGCCGGTGCGGCGGTCGCCGAAGGGGTCGAGAAAAATGTCCACGCTGTCGGAATGCGTGCGCGCGTCGTGCGCGCCCAGGTTGGCGATGATGTGGCGCGCGTCGGAGTCGTAGCACTTGAAGCCGAAATACAGCTTGTCGTTGTCGTAGAAGAGGAACGCCTCGGTGCGCTCGCTGACCGGCGCGCCTTCATCGGGGTCGGTCTGGACGAAGCCGGTGACAGGCTCAAGCTGGCTCCAGACGGGCTCGTCGAGGCGGCCGTCCACGTGAATGGACGCGGTGCGGCGAGTAATGTGAATCGTCTTTGTCGGAAAAGTGTTGTTCTGAGCCGCGTGCGACGCGGGCGGCGTCACGATCAGCAGCGCGGCCAACACACAAACGACAATTTGGACCGAGGACCGAAGGATAATGACGTTCTCCAGAACGGACGCAGCAGGTTGCTTCGACGGGTTGCAGGAACTGCCCACTCATCATTCTATCAAAATTCTGCCGGAACGCTCCAGGCGCAGAGTAGACTCGAAGCATGAAAGGCGTGGTGCGCATCCGGCGAGAGGTGATGCAGAAGATGTCCGAAGAGGCGCGTCGCGCGCCGGCGGAAGAATGCTGCGGGCTGCTGGCGGGACGCGACGGCGTCGTCACCATGGCGTTTCCGGCTACGAACAAGCTGCACAGCGCCACAGAGTTTGAGATTGCCCCGCAGGAACTCTTTCGCCTCTTTCGCGCGATGCGCGCGGCGGGCGTCGAGCACATGGGCATTTTCCATTCGCATCCCACCGGCCAGAACGCACCTTCGCCCCGCGATGTAGAGCGCGCCTACTACCCCGAGGCGGTGTATTTCATCATTTCGCCGCAGACCACCACAGCGCGAGCGGTGAGAGCGTTTTCGATCCGAGACACGGAACTCACCGAACTCCGCGTCGAAGAGACCGAATAAACTTCCTCGCAACTCATAATGTTTGTCATCCCGGGTCCGCCGCTTGTCCTGTCCGATTTCTGGACTCCGGTGGAGTCCATCGGACTCCCGAAACCGGAGAGCTTGTCGAAGGACGGCGGACGAGGGATCTCAAGGGTCATTCCGGCCAAGCATCAAACGCTGAGGTTCCTCGCCCCGATCCGCAAATAACTCCTGAGATTCTTCGCTGCGTCCGCCGCGTGCCGTCCGGTGTGCGGACGGCAGGCACAAAGCGGCGGTGGACTCCGCTCAGAATGACAACCTAACTCAGGTTAGGCGGCGGAGGCTTCGGCGCCCGCAATTTCCTTGTAAACGCGGAGGAGATGCTGCGCCGAGCGTTCCCACGAGTAGCGGCGGACGAGCTCGTTGCCGCGGCGGATGAGTTCCTGGCGCAGGGCATCATCGGTCAGTACTTGGCGGATCCCTCGAGCGATATCAAAAACATTTTCAGGATTCACCAGTAATGCCGCGCGGCCGAACACTTCCGGCAGCGAGGAGACGTTCGAGGTAACCACCGGCGTGCCGTGCGCCATGGCTTCGAGCGGCGGCAAACCGAAGCCTTCGTAGAGCGAGGGGAAGACAAACGCGCGCGCGCGGGCGTAGAAGACCCGCAGCGTCGTGTAGGGCACGAAGCCGAGGAAGCGCACATCTTCGCGGACGCGGGTGCGGACGACGCTGCGGCGCAGGTCGGGATGCTTGGTCAGCTCGTCGCCGATGAGAAGGAGCTTGAGCTGGGCCCAGGCGGGATGGTCGCGGAGCTCCGCCTTAGCCACGGCGAAGGCCTCAATCAGCCGCGGCAGATTTTTCTGCGGCTTGATGTTGCCCGCGTAGAGCACGTAGGGATAGTTGACGGCGTGGCGCTCGAGGATGCGTTCGGCGTCGGCCGGGAAGGGCGAGCGGACCAAGCGTTCATCCAGCGCGTTGTAGATGACTTCGATTTTCTGTTCGGGCACGGCAAACACCCGCGCGAGCTCGCGCTTCGAGGCGTGCGACACCGCCAGGATGCGGCTGGCGCGGGCCAGCGCCCGGCGCACCAGGTAGAGCCGCGCGGAGCGTAGGAATTGCGGGCCCTGCTCGGCAGTGTGCAGCGCATCGGTTAAGTCATGGACGGTGATGACGGTGGGACACGCGGCCAGCGCCGGAGCGTAGAACCACGGCAAATGCAGCAGGTCCACGCCTTCGCGGTCCACCAGCAGGGGAAGCTGCGCGTGCGTGCGCAGGCTCTGCCACGGGGCGTTGAATTCGAGCAGCCGGAAATTTTCGGGCAGGGGATCGAACTCGTCGAGGTGGCGCCTCTGGCCGATCAGCAGATATTCAGTCTGGCGGTCGAGCCGCGCGAGCTGGTTGACGATGTTCCGGATGTAAGTACCGATGCCGAAATCGCCGGCACGCCGGACGTCGATCGCAATCTTCATCGTGCCTCGGTGATCAATCGCGCTCCGGACGGGCGGCGACGCGGTAGGGAGTTCCATCGGCGGCTTCGAGACGGCGCGAGTAGAGCGGGAAGCGCGCGGCGAGTCCGGCGACGTCAGCGCGCACGCGGCTGGTGACCCCCTTGTCGCCGAGATGTTCCAGAATTTCGGCGATCCACGCGGCGATCTGCTGCATCTCGGGCTCGCGCATGCCCCGCGTGGTCACCGCGGGGCTCCCGACGCGGATGCCGCTGGCCTTCATCGGCGGCAAGGTGTCGAACGGGATGGCGTTCTTGTTGACGGTGATGCCGGCGTGCTCCAGGGCCACCTCGGCGTCGCGGCCGGTGATGCCGCGCGAATGCACGTCGAGCAGAAACAGGTGATTGTCGGTGCCGCCGGTGACGATGCGGAAACCGCGCGCGGCCAGCGCCGCGGCCAGCGCCGCCGCGTTGGCTTTCACCTGGCGCTGGTATTCGCGGAATTCCGGCTCCATCGCTTCCTTCAGGCAGACTGCCTTCGCCGCGATGATGTGCACCAGCGGGCCGCCCTGCGTACCGGGGAAAGTGAGCTTGTCGAGTTCCTTGGCGAATTTTGTCTTGCTCAGCACCAGGCCGCCGCGCGGGCCGCGCAGCGTCTTGTGCGTTGTGGTCGAAACGAAGTCGGAGTGCGGCACCGGGTTGGGATGCAGCCCCGCGGCAATCAGGCCGGCGATGTGCGCCATATCCACGAAAAGCAGCGCCTCCACCGCCCGCGCGATGCGCGCTAGGCGCTCGAAGTCGAACACGCGCGAGTAGGCGCTGGCGCCGGCAACAATCATCTTCGGCTTGTTCTCGCGCGCCAGGCGCTCGAGCTCGTCGTAGTCAATTGTTTCGGTCTCTTTGCTCACGCCGTAGGGCACGAACTTGTACATCCGCCCGGAAAAATTCAGCGGGTGGCCGTGCGTCAGGTGGCCGCCATGGGCCAGGTTCATGCCCAGCACGGTGTCGCCGGGCTGGAGCGCGGCCATATAAACGGCAATGTTGGCCTGCGTGCCGGAATGCGCCTGTACGTTGGCGTGGTCGGCACCGAAGAGTTGCTTGGCGCGGTCAATGGCGAGCCGCTCGGCGCGGTCGGCATTCTCGCAGCCGCCGTAATACCGCTTGCCCGGGTAGCCTTCCGCGTATTTGTTGGTGAAGACCGAGCCCATCGCTTCCAGCACGGCTTCGGAGACGAAATTTTCCGAAGCGATCAGTTCGAGGCCGGTGGCTTGGCGGCGAACCTCGTCGCGCAGGATTTCGGCGATGTCGGGATCCACCTCATCCAGTGGACGGTTCATGCGGTCGTTTTGGGCAGAGTCAGACATTGCGGTCAGGCGCTCAACTCCCGCCTCTGAAGAGGCGGGTACATTCCTGTCCTACTTGGGGGCGCGCGTGTGATCCAAGTCGTTAATTTTGTCGACGCGGCGCTGGTGCCGCCCGCCTTCGAACTGCGTACCTAAAAATTCGCGCACGATCTCGACAGCTTTGGTGTCGTCCACCACGCGCGCGCCGAGCGTGAGCACGTTGGCGTCGTTGTGCTCGCGCGCCATCCGTGCCGTAAAGGCATCGTGTGCCTGTGCGGCGCGAATGCCCGGCACCTTATTGGCCGTCATCGCCATTCCGATTCCCGTGCCGCAGACCAGGATGCCGAGCTGCGCCCCTCCGGCCGCCACGCGCTCCGAAACCGCTTTGCCAAAATCGGGATAATCCACCGAGGCTTCAGAATTTGTGCCCAGGTCGTCCACGACGTAGCCGTGCTCCAGCAAAAATTTCTTGATGATCTCTTTGGCGTGGAATCCGGCGTGGTCGGCGCCTAGGGCGATGCGCGGTTTGGTAGTGGAATCGGTCACAGTACCACCCTGCTGGAATTCTAATGGAGGATGTATTCCAATTCAACGCTGCCGGCGCCTTGGTTGACAACATCTGGTGCCTTCGTTACGCTGGTTCGTTTTTGCTGTGATCAGCGGGCGCAGCCCTTCGACTGCGCTCAGCACGAGCAAGCAGCGCCCCTACAATCGGAAAGTTCAAAAAATGTCGGATCAGAAGCTGCCAACGCGAGCGGAAGATTTTAACGAGTGGTACAACCAGCTCGTCGTGCGGGCCGAGCTGGCCGACTACGCGCCGGTGCGCGGCTGCATGATCGTGCGTCCCTATGGCTGGACGCTGTGGGAAAACATCCAGCAGGCGCTTGACCGCCGGTTCAAGGCCACCGGCCACTTGAACGCGGCCTTCCCGCTGCTCATTCCGCGTAGCTTCATCGAAAAAGAAAGGCACCACGTGGAAGGGTTCTCGCCTGAGCTGGCGGTGGTGACCATCGGCGGCGGAGAGGAATTGGCCGAGCCACTGGTGATCCGCCCCACCTCCGAGACCATCATTGGCCACTCGTGGGCGAAATGGATCAAGTCGTACCGCGATCTGCCCATCCTGATGAACCAGTGGAACAGCGTGGTGCGCTGGGAGTTGCGCACCAAACTCTTCCTGCGCACCCTGGAATTTTTCTGGCAAGAAGGCCACACCGCTCACGCCACCGCCGAAGAGGCGCAGGCGGAAACGCTCCAGATGCTCGACATCTACGCCGATTTCGCCATCACCGACGCGGCCATCCCGGTCATCAAGGGCCGCAAGTCGGAGTCGGAAAAATTCGCCGGCGCGGATATGACCTATGCGATCGAAGCGATTATGGGCGACGGCAAGGCGCTCCAATCGGGCACTTCGCACAACCTGGGACAGAATTTTTCTCGGGCGTTCGACATCCAGTACCTGGACAAAGAAGGCGCGCTGCAATACTGCTGGACGACCTCGTGGGGACTTTCGACGCGGTTCATCGGCGCCATCATCATGGTCCACGGCGACGACCAGGGACTCATCCTGCCGCCCAAGCTGGCCCCCTACCAGGTGGTCATCGTGCCCATCTCCAAGACCGACGAGGAGCGCGCATCGGTGACGGAAGCGGCGAGGCGCGTCCGCACGGAGCTCACCGCGGCCGGGATCCGCGTCAAGCTCGACGAACGCGACGGCCTGACGCCCGGCTTCAAGTTCAATGACTGGGAGATGCGCGGCGTGCCGCTGCGCATCGAAATCGGCCCGAAGGACGTGGCCAAGGGCAACGTGGTGCTCGCCCGGCGTGACAAGCCCGGCAAGGCAGGCAAGACGTTCGCCGCGCAACAGGGCATTGCCGCTACGGTGGCGCAGATGCTCGACACCATCCAGCAGGCGCTCTACGACCGCGCGCTGGCCTTCCGCGAAGCCAATACGCGCGAGCCCAAGGACTACGAAGATTTCAAGAGCGCAGTCGAAAAGGGATTCGCCTACTCCTTCTGGTGCGGCAGTGAAAAATGCGAGCAGTCCATCAAGGACGAAACGAAAGCCACCATGCGCTGCATTCCGCTGGACCAGGCTCCGGGCGACGGCAAGTGCATCTTCTGCGGCCAGCCTGCCAAAGAGAAAGCCATCTTCGCAAAAGCCTATTAGCGCCGCGCACCCGCAAGTAGCATAATCAGCAGGACACGCCACGCCCCGGCCCCTCGGTTTCGGCAGGCGCCGCGGGACTGCTGAGCTAGACCTGCACGCAAATCCCTGGTGCAACGCATCGGGGCGACACTCCCGTCCAGACCGCCGCGCCACTGAGGTGGACTCATGAAACTAGCCTTTCGGCTCAGGACCCAATTGGTGTGGGTCGTATTGATTCTGTTTCCGCTCGCGCTCACCGCTCAGGAACCCACCACTGTCCAGCTACCGAAGCCGCAAACTGATATCGGCCGGCCGTTGATGCATGTGTTGAAGGACCGGAGTTCAGCGCGCGCGTTCAGTCCGGAAAAATTGCCCGCGCAAGTGATGTCGAACCTGCTGTGGGCGGCATTCGGAGTGAATCGACCTGACTCCGGCAAACGTACCGCTCCCTCCGCGATGAACTGGCAGGAGATGGATATCTACGTGGCCACCGCGGACGGGCTTTACGTCTACGACGCCAAGGCCAATCAACTGCATCTTGTCTTGAGCGAGGACGTGCGCGCGCAAACGGGAATGCAGGCCTACGTCAAAGACGCGCCGCTGAATCTGGTTTATGTCGCTGACCTGGCCAAGACGCGCGGCAATGCTGCCGACCGCGACGTCTATGTGGCCGCCGACGCGGGCTTCATCGCGCAGAATGTGTACCTCTTCTGTGCTTCGGAAGGCCTAGCCGTTGTCGTGCGCGGCATGGTCGATCGGCCGGCGCTAGCCAAGGTGATGCGGCTGCGGCCGGAGCAGCGAATCATCCTGGCGCAGACAGTGGGCTATCCGCCGAAGTGATGTAGCGTCCGTTGCCAGACCGCGCGCGAGGAGGCACGCCGGAGCGACAGGAAGCTGCACGGAAACGGCGTGGCGTGCCGCAACCGGCCTTCCCCGTGCCGATGTTGACAAAAAGACCACAGGATTCAAGTTCGGGCACGCAGTGGCTCGACACTGCCGCGGTGCAGTGCTAGCATTTCCCGGGAAATTCCCCGCGTATTGCGGAGGTCCACAGGGTACGCGGCGAGGTGCGCCGATGAACCGAATTCGTCAAAGAGGGGCTGGGAAGCTGGGAACCCTCATTTGGATCATTATCCTGATTGCGGTGGGGTACTGTGGCTTCAAGATTGTGCCGCCCTACATCGACAATTACCAGCTCGAAGACTTCATGAAACAGGAGACACGCTTTGCCGGCGTGAACCGGCGATCCTCGGACCAGTTGCGCGAGGTCATCTACAAGAGAATCCAGGAACTGGAAATCCCGGCCCGGCGCGAAGATATCCGTGTGGACGTCGTGCAGGACGGCTTCAAGGTCAGCGTGAAATATACCGTGGTGATTGAGTTGCCCGGCTATGCGCTGAGCCTGAATTTCAATCCCACTGCAGACCCCAAGAGCCTGTAGCAGGCTCCCGCAGCTACTTCTGCGCCTGCCCCGCGCAACACTTCCTGAGGGGGTCGCGCATCCTACAGAAAAGTGGGGGAATGGTCCCCCGTTTGCTACAATTTCGGTGGGGGCGGCGGCCACCAAGCGGAGGAATTTTTGCGTATTCGGGTGAGTCGAGGTTTTTGGTCCTCGCGCCTTGGGATCTCGCTGCTGTGCTGCTTCGGGCTGGCTCTGCTGCTGGGCGCGAGCTTTTTCGCCTACTTCTATGTCCGTTACTCCCGCCTGATTGACGAGCGGCTGACCGGGCAAGTTTTCCAGAACACATCCAGTATTTACACGGCCCCGCGACGGGTTGCGATCGGCGAGGCGCTGACGCCGGCGGCACTGGCCACCTACCTCCAGCGCGGCGGGTACACCGAGACGCCCGTGGACGGCTCGCGCGGCTTGTTCCGCGTGAGCGCGTCGAGCGTAGAAATCCGCCCCTCGAAAGAGTCGTTCTTCCAGGGGAAGAATGCGCTGCGGGTGGATTTTTCCGGCGGGGAGGTAGCGCGCATCCGTCCGGTGGGCGGCGTCGCCGAAATGGCCAACGCCGAGCTTGAGCCCGAGCTGCTCTCCAACCTGTTCGACAGCACACGTGAGAAGCGGCGGCTGGTGCGCTTCGACGACCTGCCGCCGGTGCTGGTGGACGCGATTCTCTCGGCGGAGGACAAGCGCTTCTTCGAGCATCCCGGTCTCGACCCCGTGCGCATCTTCGGGGCCGCCTGGGCGGACCTGCGCGGTCGTGAGCTGGCGCAGGGCGCCAGCACCATCACCATGCAGGTGGCGCGCAGCTATCTCTTCTCCACCGAGCGTACCTGGCGGCGGAAGCTCGCCGAAACGATGGTGGCGCTCGAACTCGAACAGCGTTTCACCAAGCAACAAATCTTCGAGCTCTACGCCAACCAGGTCTACATCGGCAACCGCGGCAGTTTCGCCATCCGCGGATTCGGCGAGGCCGCCCAGGCCTACTTCGCCAAAGACGTCCGCGACCTGCAATTGAACGAAGCCGCGTTCCTCGCCGGCATCCTGCGTGCGCCCAACCGCTACTCTTCCGCCGAGCGCAATCCCGAACGCGCCGCCGAAGCGCGCGACCGCGTTCTGGCGCAGATGGTCGAGAACGGAAAAATCAGCCCTGAGCAAGCCGCCGCCGCGAAGAAGGCGCCGCTGCGGCTGGTGCGCGGAACGCTGGAAACTTCCTCCGCGCCGTACTTCGTGGACATGGTGAAAGACCACCTGCTCGACCGCTACTCGGAAGCGGAGCTCCTCTCGCGCAGCCTGCGCGTCTACACCACGCTCGACCCTGAACTCCAGCGCGCGGCCGCAGAGGCGGTCGAGATCGGCATCCAGAACCTCGACAAGCAACTGGCCAAGCGTTACGAGCGCTGGCGCAAACTCGGCCAGCCCGCGCCGCTGGCGCAGGTGGCGCTGGTGGCGCTCGACCCGCGCACCGGCGAAATCCGCGCGCTCATCGGCGGCCGCGACTACGGCCAGAGCCAGTTGAACCGTGCGCTCGCGCGGCGGCAACCCGGCTCGGTCTTCAAACCGTTTGTGTACGCGGCGGCGTTCGACAACGCGGTGGAAGGGCTCCAGCCCGTGGTCACTCCGACCACGACCATCACCGATGAGCCCACCACCTTTTATTTCGACAATATCGAGTATTCGCCGAACAACTACGGGCAGCAATACCGCGGAACAGTAACCGTGCGCGAGGCGCTGCGCAGCTCGCTGAACGTCGCCACGGTGAAAGTGGCGGAGATGATCGGCTACCAGCGCGTGGTGGATGTGGCGCGGCAGATGGGACTGGCGCCGAGCATCCAGGCGACGCCGGCGGTGGCCCTGGGCGCCTACGACATGACGCCCATCGAAGTGGCCGCGGGCTACACCGCGTTCGCTAACGGCGGCACGCGGGCCGAACCGATCTTCCTCCGCAGCGTGGTGGCGTCAGACGGCGCAGTGGTGGAAAAGGTCACGCCGCAGACGCGACCGGTGCTGGACCCGCGCGTGGCCTACCTGGTCACCAGCGTGCTCGAAGACGTTCTCAACCACGGCTCAGCGATCAGCCTGCGCGCTCGCGGGTTTACCTTGCTGGCGGCGGGTAAGACCGGAACTTCTCGCGACGGCTGGTTCGCCGGCTACACCCCAGACCTTCTTTGCGTCGTGTGGGTGGGCTTCGACGACAACCGCGAACTCGGGCTGTCCGGAGCCGCGTCGGCCGCGCCCATCTGGGCCGAGTTTATGAAGCGGGCGGAGCCGCTGGTATCGCTCGGGGCCGAGCCAGCGGATTTCACGCCGCCCGAGGGCGTCATCACCGTCAACCTCGACCCGCAGACGAATGAGTGGGCCACGCCCGAGTGTCCGGAACATCAGGAAGAGGTATTCATCGCCGGCACGGAGCCGACCCAGTTCTGCCACCTCCATGGCTCCCATAGCATCGCGGATTTGCCGCCGATCTCCTGGCTGGCGCGCATTGTCGGGCATAAGCCTGCGGAGCCGCCCAAGCCGGGCGAGGCCGTCGCGAATCCCCCCGCGGCACCGGGCACCGAGGCCACCCCGACGGCGTCTAAGACATCGAACCGTAAGGGGGAGTTGTCTAAGTCTACGTCCAAGGCTTCTTCGGCGCAGCAATCGGCGGCCGATTCAGTAAAGAAAAAGAGCGTGTGGCAAAAGATCTTTGGTATCTTTGGGGGGAAGAAGAAAGAGAAAGACAAACCTGCTCCGCCGCCCCAGGGAAGATAGTCCAGGAGGTTGCCATGAAGCGCGTGGCTGTGATGGTCGCGGTAGTGCTGGTGGCGGGAGCGTGGTTCAGCCTCGCCGGCGTCGAACCCGTCCGGGCTCAGCAAGTCTCTCCGCCGCAGGATTACACGCCCGCGCCGCCCCAGCTGGAAAAGGCGCTCACTCCTCTGCAAGAGGAAGAGATGCGCGCCGACCTGCTGATGGCGCGGAAGCGATTTTCCGAAGCGGCGGAAACCTACCAGGCGGTTCAGAAAAAAATGCCGAAGAACGACCCCAGAATGGCGGTCGTGCTGAACAAAATCGGCATCGCCTACCATCAACTCCTGAAACTTGGCGAGGCCAAGCGGTACTACGACAAGGCCATCAAGGCGGACAAAACCTACGCGCCCGCGTACAACAACGTCGGCACGGTGAACTACAACCGGAAAAGGTACGGCGCCGCCATCAAGTCCTACAAGAAGGCGCTCGACCTCCGCGAAGATAATGCGACCGTCCACAGCAATCTGGGCTACGCCTATTTCGCGCAGAAGAAATATGAGGAGGCCTTCCTCTGCTTCCACCGCGCGGTCTCGCTCGACCCGGGTGTCTTCGAACAGCGCGGCGGCGGGGCCGGCTCGCTGCTGCAAGACCGCACCGTGGAAGACCGGCGCCTGTTCTTCTTTTTCCTGGCCAAAGCCTTCGCCTCGCAGAGCAACGCCGAGCGCACTGCGTTCTACCTGAAGAAGGCCTTGGACGAGGGCTACAACTTGGCGGCCGTGCCGAAAGACCCGGCCTTCGTCAGCGTGGTGAACGACCCGCAAGTGCAGAACGTGCTGCGCGCCGCGGGGATCTTGCCCCCTCCTACGACAATTCCACCGCCGCAACTCTGAGCCTTCCGCCACGCCGCTGCGCCCGGCTCCTGACGGCGTGGTGTGGCGTTCGTGCCCGCTGATATCGGGCCTCTGCGTCGCGGCTGCTGTTATAATGAGCGGCAGAATGGCGAAGCCGCTTGTCCCGAGCTTGTCGAACGGGTTTGTGCTCGTCCTATTCCTGCTGCTGGTCGCTGCTTCTGCCCGCGGCCAGACACTCCTGGTGCTTCCCTTCGAGAATTCTTCCGGCACTCCGACGCTCGATTGGCTGGGCCCGGGCCTGGCGGAACTGAGCTTGGAGCGGCTGCCGGGTGACGGCCGCGTGGTGATCCCGCGTGAAGAATGGCTTGCTGCTGTTGAAAAGCTGGGCCTGCCCGCGACGGGAAGGTTTACGCGCGCAACGATGATCAAGCTGGGCGACGAAGCCGACGCGGACTTTGTCCTTTTCGGCAGCTACACGTCGGAAAACGGCAACCTCACCCTGACTGCGCAGGTGCTCCGCCGCGACCCGCCCGCGCTTTCCCCGCCGATGACCGCCTCGGGCACGATGGAAGAAGTGTTGCTGCTGCACGCGCGGCTGGCCTGGCAGGTGCTGCATTACGTGGACCCGGTGTTCCCGCAGAGCGAAGCTGCTTTCGTCGAGCGGCAACCGTCTCTGCGCCTCGATGCCTTCGAGCAATTCGTCCGCGGCCTGCTCGACGCGCGCGACGAACAGAGGATGCGCTTTTTCCGCGAGGCCGCGCGGCTCGAGCCGAACTGGGCTGATCCTGCGTTTGCCTTGGGACAGGCCTACTTCGCGCAACACGACTGGGCCACCGCGCTCATCTGGCTTTCGCGCGTCCCGCCGGCGCACAGCCGCGGCCCCGAGGCCGGCTTTCTGGCGGGGATCTGCCACCTGAACCGCAATGATGCGGTGCGCGCGGAATCGGCGTTCGCGGAAGTGCTCTCGCGCGGCGAGTTCCCCGAAGTACTGAACGATCTGGGCGTGGCGCTGATGCGTCTGGAAAAGGGCCGCGAAGCAATCGCGCGGTGGCAGCGCGCCGCGGAAATCGACCCGGAGGAGACCGACTACTGGTTCAATCTCGGCGTGGGAGCACTCGGCTCCACCGACACAGCCCCCACCGGCACGCGCGATTACGGCGTGCGCGCTTTTCGCGAAGTGCTGCGGCGCGAGCCGCAGGACGCCGAAGCGCGCGCGCTGCTGATTGCGGCGCTCGAACGCGCCGGGCGCACGACGGAAGCGGAAACCGAACGAGAGAATTCTCCCGTGGCGCTGCCGCAGGTCTCGCCGGGGGAATCGCCGCTGGCAGCCCTGCGCATCAGCATGCGCCTGGAATCGGCCTTCCGCATATTGCCGTCGGGCGGCCGGAACGCTCGGACGGATGCGGCGCAGGGAGCATCGCCGGGGACCTCCACACGCGCCGGGTCGGCACAGACAGCGAGAAGTCTGGAGCGCGCGAAGCGAGCGCTGGCAGAGGGGAACCTCGATGCCGCCGAGCAAGCATTCTCAGAAGTGGTGCTGTTGGCTCCGGGCGACGCCTCCGTTTATGCGGACGGGCAATTGGGGCTGGCGGAGTTGTACCGCCGGAGGGGGAGCACCGAACAGGCCGTGCGCGCGCTGCGACTGGCTCTGTGGAGCCGCGAAGATGCGGCGGCCCGAATCACGCTGGCACGGCTGTATATTGAACTGAAACGCCCGGCCGAAGCGCTCACGGAACTGCGCACAGTGCTGCGGCTGGGACCGCCCGCGACGATCCGCGAAGAAGCTCAGCAATTGCTGGATTCATTGGCGACGCGCCCGGGCCAGGGAGAAAAACCATGAGGCTACACAATTCGAGGTCTCGAATCGTCGGCTGGGCAGGAGCGATCCTGCTCCTCACCGCCTGCGCGGGCTTGGTGATGGCGCAGGCGCCCGCGGCGCCACCCAATAGTGTCGGGGCCGGGGCGTCGCGCGTGATGGAAGTGCGCATCGACGGCATGGTCCAGCCCATCCTGGCCGAATACATCCGGCTGGCGTTGCACGATGCCGAGAGCAGCGGAGCCAGCCTGGTGCTGATTACCATGGACACGCCGGGCGGGCTCGACACCGCCATGCGCGACATCATCCAGGGCATCATCACCTCGAAAGTCCCGGTCGTGGCTTATGTGTCGCCGCAAGGCTCGCGGGCGGCCTCGGCGGGATTCTTCATTCTTCTTTCGGCGGACGTGGCCGCCATGGCGCCAGGCACGAATACCGGCGCGGCTTCGCCGGTCTTCCTCGGCGGGGGCCTGGGCGGCGGAGAAAATGAAAGCACCATGCGAAAGAAGGCGACTAACGACGCTGCAGCCTATTTACGCAGCATCGTCGGCAACCGCGGGCGCAACGTTGAATTGGCGGAAAAGGCGGTCACCGAAGCCAAGGCCTTCAGCGAAAAAGAAGCGCTGAGCGGAAGGTTGGTTGACGTGATCGCCGGCTCGACGGACGATCTGCTCGCGAAGCTCGACGGGCGCACGATCTCTCGCTTCGACGGGAGCAAGGTCACGCTGGAGCTGAAGAACCCGACGCGCACGACCTTCCAGATGAACGCGCGCCAACGGGTGCTGTCGTGGCTCGCGCAGCCGGACGTGCTGTTCATCCTAATTCTGATTGCGGTGCTGGGGCTCTATGCCGAGTTCAGCCACCCCGGACTGATTCTCCCGGGCGCCGTCGGCGTGGTTGCCTTAATCGCCGCGCTGGTGGCCATGCAGATCCTCCCCATCAACATCGTCGGCGTTCTGTTGGTAATCGCGGCCATCGGTTTTTTCATCTTGGAGGCGAAATTCACCAGCCACGGCCTGCTGGCGGTCGCCGGGGTGGTGGCCATGGTGCTGGGCGCGCTGTTCCTGATCCGTTCGCCGCTGACCGGTGCGGGAGTGAGTCTGAGCACCGCGCTGGGGGCAACGATCCCGTTCGCCCTGCTGACGGTCTTCCTGATGCGGCTGGTGCTGAAGTCTTTCCGCTGGAAACAGGCGGCGGGAATGGAGAAGATGGTCGGAGCTCTGGGCGAAGTCACCGAGCCGATTGACGGGCGAGGGATGGTGTTCGTCGCCGGGGAGTTGTGGCGCGCGTCCGCGGCCGTGCAAATTCCCAAGGGCGCGCGCGTGCGCGTGGTCAAAGTGGACGGGTTGACGGTGCAGGTGGAACCTGTGGGCGAGTCCAAGCCTGCGAATCCAGTCCAAGCTTGAATCATTTTGAGTCTGTGCAAGTGAGAGGAGGAACGATGGATGTAGGACTTATTGTTGCAGCCGTGTTGTTCCTGATCTGGTTCTGGAATTCCCTGTACATCATCAAGGAGTGGGAGCGGGGCGTGGTGCTTCGCCTGGGCCGGATGCAGCCCCACGCGAAACCCGCGGGGTTGCGGCTGGTGTTCTGGCCGATTGAAACGCTGTACCGGATGCCGCTGCGGATCGAGACGCTGGATGTGCCGGCGCAGGACATCATCACCCGGGACAACGTCTCGGTCAAAGTCAACGCGGTTTGCTACTTCCGCGTGGTGGACGCCAACCTGGCGCTCTCGCAGGTGCAAAACTACCTCTACGCCACTTCGCAGTTGGCGCAGACTACACTGCGCAGCATCGTCGGCCAGTTCGAGTTGGACGAGATCCTGGCAGAGCGCGAAAAGGTAAACGCCAAGTTGCAGATCATCCTTGACCAGGATACCGAGCCTTGGGGTATCAAGGTAACGAAGGTTGAAGTCAAACAGGTGGATATTCCGGAGTCGATGCAGCGGGCCATCGCGCGCCAGGCGGAAGCCGAGCGCGAGAAACGCGCCAAGATCATCCATGCCGACGGCGAGTTTCAGGCTTCGACCAAGCTGGCGGAAGCGGCCGGGGTGCTGGCCACACAGCCGACGGCCATCACGCTGCGCTACCTGCAGACCTTGACCGAGATCGGTGTGGAGAAGAATACCACCGTGGTCTTCCCGCTGCCGGTGGACATCATCAGCCAGTGGGTGAGGTCCATGGATCTTGAGAAGAAATAGGCTTCTGAAAGGGCGGGCACAGAACTGTGGCCAACGGAAATGCTAAGAAGGGCGGCGGAGGAGGCGGCGGCCGCGACATGGTGCTGGAGAGCCGGCACTTGCTCGGATTGTTTCTGGGCGTCGTGGTCATCTGCGGAGTGTTTTTCACCCTGGGATTCGTGATGGGGCGCACGCAGTATGAATCCAGCGTGCGCGCCGCCTCCGCCACCGTGCCGAACCTGAAGACGGAGCCGGTGCCGCCGGCTCCGAAGCCCACCGCCGCGAATCCGGCGGTGCCCAAGCCTTCGGAATGGGATTTCTATCGCGCAACGGAATCGAAGAAAGCCGACACGGCGATGAGACCCGCCGAGACCACAAAGGTCGAGGCATCAAAACCCGCGGGGAGCGCGAAGCCGGCGCCCTCGAAAACAAGCTTCAAACCGCCGCTGATTCCGCGTGGCGCCATCGTCCTGCAGGTGGCCGCCTTGACCCGCGAAAGCGACGCGCTCGCTCTGGCCGAAGCCCTGCAACAGAAGAATCACCCTGCGTTCGTTCAAGTGCCGAGCACGGACAGCTACTATCGCGTGCAGGTGGGGCCTTACGCCGACCCGAAGTCCGCGGAGATTGCAAAGAAGGCTCTCGAAAACGACGGGTTCAAGGCCATCGTCAAGCGTTGATGGCCGCGTCCATCTCTTCCTGAACAACATGACGCTACTGCGCCGCTTGCGCCTGCTGTTGGCTTTGGCCGCAGGGCTTGCGCTGGCGCTGGCGTTTCCGCCGTACGCTTTCACACCGCTCGCCTGGATTTCCATTGCTGCTCTGATCCTGGTGTCGCTTGGCGCGCGGTGGTGGAAGGCGGCGCTCTGCGGGCTGCTGCACGGCGCGGGGTTTTACGCGGCCTCGCTCACGTGGATCTATACGGTGATGCGCGTGCACGGTGGGCTCGAACCGCTGCCCGCCGCCGGAGTCCTTGCGCTAATGGTGTTTACGCTGTCGCTGTTCACGGCGGCCTTCGCTCTGGCCGTGAACTGGCTGGGGCGCGCCAGCGTGGGCCGCGCCTGCTTGGCCGCGCCGTTTCTGTGGGTGGCGCTCGAATTCGGCCGGGAGTACATGCCCTATATCGGCTTCCCCTGGAACCTGCTCGGCTACGCGGCGTCTTCACAGCTCGGTTTGCTGCAACTGGCGTCGCTGACGGGCATTTACGGACTGTCGTTCCTGCTGGCGAGTTACAACGCGTTGTTCGTGTGGCTGCTGGTGGAACGCACGCGCCGAGGATTCCTGGGCTGGCTCGTCGCCACGGCCATCCTGATTCCCGCGGCGGTGATGGGGCAGCGGTTTCTGCCGATGGTCTTTCCCAGACAGACCGCGCACCTGGTGCAGATGAACATCCCGCAGGTGGAGAGCTATCCCGCGGACTGGATGGAGCGGATGGCTCCGGACCTGGACGAAATCGAGCGAATGAGCATCGACGCGGCGAAGCAGAGACCCGGCCTCATCGTCTGGCCGGAAGTGCCCGCGCCGTTCTACTTGCAAGACCCGAAATTCGCGGCGCGGGCCACGCGGATCGCTCGCGAGGGCGACAATTATTTTCTGGTCGGCATCGTGGACTGGAAACCGGAGGCGAATCCCCAATCCGGCGGAACGCAGCTCGTGCCGTACAACAGCGCGGCGCTGCTCGACCCCGCCGGGCAGCGCGTGTTCAGCTATGATAAAATTCATCTGGTCGCCTTCGGCGAGTACGTTCCTCTCCGCAAATGGCTCTCCTTCGCTGAGAAAATGACAGCGGAAGTGGGCGACTTCCGCGCCGGCTCGAACTATGCGGTGGGCCAACTGCCGGCGACGGGAACTTCGGGGCGAACGAGCGGGAAGTTCGGCGTGGTGATTTGCTTCGAGGCCGTCTTTCCGAATCTGGTGCGGAAATTTGTCGCCGGCGGCGCCGAACTGCTGGTGAACATCTCGAACGACGGCTGGTTCGCGCACTCCGGCGCGCTGGAGCAGCACGTGGCGATGGCCCGCGTGCGGGCCGTCGAGAATCGCCGGTGGTTGCTGCGCGCGACCAATACTGGTCTGACGACCGTCGTGGACCCTTACGGCAGGTTTACCGCGCAGTTGGCGCCCGATCGCCGCGACGTGCTCACCGCGAGCTACGACTTTCGCAGCGACCTCACGCTCTACTCGCGCTGGGGGGATTGGCTGGCGTGGTTGAGCCTTATCGCCTCGGCCGTGTTTCTAGTCGTAGGGGCGCTGCATGCTGCGCCCGCAGAGAAGGGCCGGGGCACACGTAGTTCAGGTGACTGGGAATCGCGCAAGCAGCACGCCAGGGAGATAGAGAAGTCATAGACGAAGGAGGATTCGAAGCTCGAGATCCGAATATCGAATTTCGAATCTCGAAGATCGGTTCTGGCCATGATTCTGGAAGATTTGGAACATCGTTACGAAGGACTGAAGAAGCGCATCGAGCTTGTGCGGAGCTATCTTTGACGTTCCTGGCAACCGGGAGACCCTCGCCCGCCTCGAAAAGCAGATAAGTCACCCCGACTTCTGGCAGAACCAGGAAACGGCGCAGAAGACGCTCCAGGAGCGGCAGCGCGCCGAAAATCGCCTTCAGGCGGATGAGAAACTCGGCCGCCTGCTCGGCGATCTGGACAGCTATTTCCACCTCGCCCACGAAGAAACCAACGCCGCGCAGCGCGTAGATTTGCTCGGCGAAATCAGCCGCGAATTGGACGCCGCGGAAACCTATGTCGGGGAACTCGAAACCCAGACCCTGCTTTCCGGCGAAAGCGACCGCCTGAACGCCATCATGACCATCAAGCCCGGCGCGGGCGGCACCGAGTCGCAGGACTGGGCGGAGATGCTGCTGCGGATGTACCTGCGCTGGGCCGAGCGCAAAGGCCTCCGCGGCTCGCTGCTCGACACGATGCCCGGCGAAGAAGCGGGATTGAAGAGCGCGACCGTCCTTTTCGAGGGCGAGAATGCCTACGGACTGCTGGCAGGCGAAACCGGCGTGCACCGGCTGGTGCGCATCTCGCCGTTCGACCAGGCGGCGCGCCGGCACACCTCGTTCGCGTCCGTATTCGTCATCCCCGAAATTGACGACCGCATCGAAGTCGAAGTCCGCCCGGAGGACCTGAGGGTCGACACCTTCCGCGCCGGCGGGCACGGCGGGCAGAACGTGAACAAGGTGGAGACCGCCGTGCGCATCACCCACCTCCCCAGCGGCCTCGTCGTGCAGTGCCAAGCCGAGCGCAGCCAGCACAAGAACCGCGAAATCGCCATGAAGCTGCTGAAGTCGCGGCTCTACGAGCTGGAGATCGAAAAGCGCCAGGCGGAAACCCGCAAGCTCGACGAGCAGAAGCGCGACATCAGCTTCGGCAGCCAGATCCGCTCCTACGTCCTCCAGCCTTACCGGATGATTAAGGACCACCGCACCAAGTTCGAGATGGGCGACGTGGACCGCGTCCTCGACGGCGACATCGACCCCTTCATCCGTTCCTACCTCCTCTGGCGCCTGAACCCCACCGCCGTTCCAGCGGCCGCCGCAGACGAAGACCCGTAGGGGCGCAGCATGCTGCGCCCCTACGGACGAATTATGCAACGCTCGCCGTTCGCTGCCGAAAATGCGCATTTCGAGCGGGTTACGGCGCATTCCGGCCAATCGCGTTGACACCCCGCGGGGGGTGTGCTAGCTTGTCTAGTTTATAAGTCTAGCGTGGAATAAGACTTAGCCCCGCAACCGGCCCGACATTCCTGTGGTGGTTCAACCTGTTCACCACGCGCGGCTCGGCGACATCGACGGTAGGCGGTTTATTGCGCCAACGGCGTTTGCCGCGAGCGGGAATCACCACCAAAGGAGAATGTCTTGACGAGTAGCGAGCGCTTTCTATTCACCTCCGAGTCGGTTACCGAAGGCCATCCCGACAAAATCGCCGACCAAATCTCCGACGCCGTGCTGGACACGGTGATGCAGCACGACCCGACGGGCCGTGTGGCCTGCGAAACGCTGGTCACCACCGGGCTGGTTGTGATCGCCGGAGAAATCACCGCCAACGAAAAAGCCCGGCTGGAACTGAAATACGAGGAGATCGCGCGCCGCGTCATCCGAGACATCGGGTACACGCAAGGCGTGCAGGGGTTCGACTCGGAGAATTGCGGCGTAGTCTGCACGATCAAGCCGCAATCGGGCGACATCGCCATGGGCGTGGACACCGGCGGCGCGGGCGACCAGGGGCTCATGTTCGGCTTTGCCTGCGATGAGACCGAGGAGCTGATGCCGCTGCCCATCATGCTCGCGCACAAGCTCACGCGCCGGCTGGCAGAAGTCCGCCGGGCGGGCGTGGTGAATTTCTTCCGGCCGGACGGCAAGTCGCAGGTGAGCGTCGAGTACGTCAACGGCCGGCCCGCGCGCGTGGAGTGTGTGGTCATCTCCACCCAGCACAGTGACGATGTTTCCACCAGCGACCTCCACTACGCCGTGATGCACGAAGTGATCCAACCCGTCATTCCTGCTGCCATGCTCGACAAGAACACCAAATTCCACATCAACCCAACCGGGCGGTTCGTCATTGGCGGGCCGCAGGGCGACGCCGGTTTGACCGGCCGCAAGATCATCGTGGATACCTACGGCGGCTACAGCCGTCACGGCGGCGGCTGCTTCAGCGGCAAGGACCCGAGCAAGGTGGACCGCTCGGCGAGCTACATGGCGCGGTACGTGGCGAAAAATCTGGTGGCCGCCGGGGTGGCCCGGAAAGCCGAAGTGCAACTCGCCTATGCCATCGGTGTGGCCGAGCCCGTGTCGGTGATGGTGGATACCTTCGGCACAGGCGTGATTCCGGAATCGCAAATCACCGAAATCATCCGCAACCTGTTCGTCCTGACGCCGCGCGGCATCATCGAAACTCTGAATCTCCGCCGGCCCATCTACCGGCAGACGGCTGCCTACGGCCACTTCGGCCGGAGCGAGGCGGCCTTCACCTGGGAGCGCACCGACCGCGCCGACGCCATCCGCAAGGAAGCGGGACTCCCCGCCGCGGCCGGCGTCGTGGTCGGCGCGCGGAGCTAGTGCCGTTCCAAACTTGTATCGCCCAGGCGCTTTGCGCGTGTAGGGGCGCTGCTTGCTTGTCCTGAGCGGAGTCGAAGGGCTGCGCCCAGAGTTGTTCGCCGCCGCAACAGTTAGTGAAAGATAGTGGGAACGGCACTAGCAGCCGCAGACGTGTATTTTGTCATGCTGAGGTCGCCCGGCAGTTTGGCGACCGAAGCATCTCAACGTTGAGATTCTTCGCTGCGTCCCGATGGCCTCGGGACTCCGCCCAGAATGACGCGTCAAAGATAAGCATCGGAAAAAAACTTCATTGGGGAGTGGCATTGTGTCGACAGCACCGAAGTTGAGCGGCGATGTGAAAGACCTCGGCCTGGCCGAGCGCGGCAAGCGCAAGATTGAATGGGCGAACCAGCAGATGCCCGTGCTGCAATTGATCCGCAAGCGGTTCATCAAGGAACAGCCGCTGAAGGGCGTGCGCGTTTCGGCTTGCCTGCACGTGACCAGCGAGACCGGCAACCTGGCCATCACCCTGCGTGACGGCGGCGCCGATGTGGTGGTTTGCGCCTCGAACCCGCTTTCCACGCAGGACGAAGTCGCCGCCTGCTTGGTGAAGGATTACGGCATTCCGACCTACGCCATCAAGGGCGAGGACAACGCCACCTACTACGCGCACATCGCCGCGGCGCTCGACCACAAGCCGCAAATCACCATGGACGACGGCGCCGACTTAGTCACGACGCTTCTCACCAAGCGCACCGACTTGGTGGGCGACGTCATCGCCGGGACCGAAGAAACCACCACCGGCGTCATCCGCCTGCGGGCGATGGCCAAGGACGGCACCTTGCGCTACCCCATCATCGCGGTGAACGACGCGATGACCAAGCACCTGTTCGACAACCGCTACGGCACCGGCCAATCCACGATTGACGGCATCCTGCGCGCGACGAACCTGCTGATGGCCGGGCTAAAGTTTGTCGTCGCAGGTTACGGCTGGTGCGGCCGCGGTGTGGCCATGCGCGCGAAAGGGCTCGGCGCCGACGTCATCGTCACCGAAATCAGCCCAGTGCGGGCGCTCGAAGCCGTGATGGACGGTTTCCGCGTGATGCCCATGAGCGAAGCAGCTCGGCTGGGCGATGTCTTCGTCACCGTCACCGGCAACAAGAGCATCCTCGCCGCCGAGCATTTCGAAAAAATGAAGGACGGCGCGGTGATGTGCAACTCCGGCCACTTCAACGTCGAGATTGACATTCCCGCGCTCGAAAAAATGTCCAGCGCGAAGCGCCCCGCGCGGCCGTTTGTGGATGAATACGTGATGAAGGACGGCCGCAAGATCTACCTGCTCGGCGAAGGGCGGCTGATCAACCTGGCAGCCGCCGAAGGCCATCCGGCTTCCGTGATGGACATGAGCTTCGCCAATCAGTCGCTCTCGGTGGAATACCTGCTGAAAAACGCGGCGCAACTCGAAAAGCAGGTTTATCCCGTGCCCGACGCAATTGACCGGCAAATCGCCAAGCTCAAGCTCGAATCCATGGGCATCCAGGTGGACAAACTGACGCCGGAGCAGGAGCAGTATCTGGCGTCGTGGGATGAAGGGACTTAGTGGGACAGGCTTATAGCCTGTCCTCACAGGCTGAAAGCCTGTGCCACCTTTCTCAAGTATGCGTGACCCTGCCAACTGGGCTCTGAACACAGCGCTGCTCCGCGGCGCCTCCTTCGCCGATGTCCGCGTGATGGACATTCGCCAGCGCGAACTTTCCACAAAAAACGGGCAGGTCGGGACGCTGGCGGAATCGGAATCGCTCGGCCTGGGCATCCGCGTCGTCGCCGACGGCGCGTGGGGTTTTGCTTCGACCGACCGGATGACGCGTGAAGGCGTGGAGGCCTGCGCCGCGCGCGCGGTGGCCATCGCCAAAGCGTCGGCGCTCGCCAAGCGCCACGACGTGGTGATGGCCCCCGAAGGCGCCTACGTGGACACCTGGCAGAATCCTTACATCAAAGACCCGTTCTGCATCCCCATCGGACGCCAAATCGATCTGCTCCTGGCCGCCGACGCCGAAATGCGCAAAGTGAAGGGCGTGACGCTGGCGGAGACTTCGATGGTCTTCCGCCGCATCGAGCAGTTGTATCTTTCCAGCCTAGGCTCGGACATTCACCAGGTGAAAATGCAGTCGGGCGCAGGGATCGTGGCCACCAGCTTCGCTGGCAACGAAATCCAGAAGCGGTCGTACCCGAACAGCTTTGGCGGGCAACACACCTTGCAGGGCTACGAGCTGGTCGAATCGCTCGACCTGCTCCGCCACGCGCCGCGCGTTGCCGAAGAAGCGGTGGCGCTGCACAGCGCCGACCAGTGCCCGGAAGGCGTGCGCACGATTATTCTGGAGAGCTCGCAGCTCGGCCTGCAAATCCACGAATCCATCGGCCATCCCATTGAGCTCGACCGCGTGCTGGGAATGGAAGCCAATTTCGCGGGACTCAGCTTCCTGACGCTCGACAAGCTCAACAATCTGAAGTACGCCTCCGACATCGTGAACGTCGTCGCCGACCCGCGGCTGGAGCACGGCCCGGGCCTGGGCACCTTCGGCTACGACGATGAAGGCGTGCCCGCGCTGTGCACCGACATCATCAAGGACGGCCAGTTCGTCGGCTATCTCTCCAACCGTGAGACCGCCGCGGCCGTCGGCCAGTCGCGTTCCGGCGGCACCATGCGCGCCGAAAGCTGGAACCGCCTGCCCATCATCCGCATGACCAATATCAGCCTGCTGCCCGGCACGTGGAACTACGACGACCTGGTTGCTGACACTGATGATGGCATCCTGATGGAGACGAACCGGTCTTGGTCGATTGACGACCGCCGCTACCACTTCCAGTTTTCCACTGAAATCGGTTGGGAAATCAAAGGCGGAAAGAAAGTGCGCATGCTCAAGAACCCCAGCTACAGCGGCATCACCACCGAATTTTGGAATAGTTGCGACGCCATCTGCTCGCGCGACTATTGGACGCTGTGGGGCACGCCCAATTGCGGCAAGGGCCAGCCCATGCAAACGATGGGCACCGGCCACGGCGCCGCCCCCGCGCGCTTCCGCAACGTGAAGGTGGGCATCGCCTTCGCGAAGTAACGGCCGTCGGTCGTAGGGGCGCGACTTGTCGCGCCCTCAGCTACTGCGCCCTTGGGGGCTCCAGAAGCTCTTTGTAGGGGCACCCGCCGCGGCGGGCGGTGCCCGTTTTGGGTTTCAAATGACGCCACGGAAAACAACCGGATCTGCGCCAACGCGCGCGCCGCGCGGCGGCGCCGTTGCTGGTGAGCACCTGTTGAGCGAATCAGAACTCCGCCGCATCGCTGAACGCGTAATGAAGTTCAGCGAGGCCGAGGAAACTGAAGTTTCGATCGACGTCGTTACTGACGCGCTCACCCGCTTCGCCAACAACATCATCCACCAGAATGTGGCCGAGCAGTCCCTCAGCATCTCTGTTCGCGCGGTGGTGGATGGTCGCACCGCGCGCGCCAGCACCAACAAGACCGACGATGAATCGCTGCGACGCGTCACCGCGTCGGCAGCGAATTTGGCGCGGTTCCAGCCGCGCAACCCGGACCTGCTGCCGATGCTCGGCCCGCAGGCTTACCCGAAAACCGAGCGGTATTTTGAGGCCACCGCGGCGGCGACGCCGGAAGACCGCGCCCAGGCGGTCCGGCGCGTGGTGCAGATGGCCGCCGCCAACAAGCAGATTGTCGCGGGCATTTTCACCACCGGAGTTTTCCAGACGGCGCTCGCCAATTCCAAAGGGTTGTTCGCCAGCCACGCGCAGACCCGGGCGGAATTTTCCATCACCGCAATGGAGGAGGATTCCTCAGGCTGGGCAAAGACGAACTCACCGAATCTCGCCGACCTCGATCCCGACGCGCTGGCCGAACGCGCGATTCACAAAGCCGCAACTTCCCGCCAACCGCAGGAGCTCGCGCCGGGGCGCTACACCGTGATCTTGGAGCCTTCGGCGGTTCTGGATCTGGTCGGTTCTCTTTTCTACGATTTCGCGGCCACGGCCGTGCTCGACCAGCGCTCGTGCCTGAACGAACGCATCGGCAAGCAGATTTTCGGCGAAAACGTCACGCTGTGGGACGACGTCAATCACCCGCTGCAAACGGGGCTGCCGTTTGATGGCGAAGGTTTGCCTCGGCAGAAGGTGCTGCTGGTCGACCGCGGCGTGCCTCGCAACCTCGTCTACAGCCGCAGTACCGCCAAAAAGTCGAACGTCGAGCCCACCGGCCACGGCTTTTCGCTGCCGAATGAGTACGGCGAAGCGCCGATGAACCTGGTGCTCGAAGGCGGCAGCACCTCGCTGGAAGAAATGATTGCGTCCACCGAGCGCGGAATCCTGGTGACCCGGCTCTGGTACATCCGCGAAGTGGACCCCTACGAAAAAATCCTCACCGGGATGACGCGCGACGGCACCTTCCTGGTGGAAGGCGGGCGCGTGGCCGGAGGCATCCGCAATTTCCGCTTCAACCAGGGCATGCTCGAGATGCTCTCGAATGTGGAGTCGCTCGGGCCCGCGGTGCGCGCGGCCGGGGAGGAATCGTTTGAATTCGTCGTCCCTCCGATGAAGGTCCGCAATTTCCACTTTAGCGAAGTCACCAAATTCTAGCCGGGATCGTTTCCTCTCGGGCGTTTGGGTTGATACTCCCTCCCCACGGGAGTAAAAGGTAAGCAGCGGGGTAATCCGGAATTCAGAGTCGGATGCTGGATTCTTAGCGTTTGTCCCCTTCCGAAAGGCAGGACCTTTTCTCATGCTAGGTTCTCGTAAGCTCTTAGTCGCGGAATTTGCGGTCGCGCTGATCATTCTGGCCGCGATAGCTTGGGCTTCGAATGAACTCATCGTTCAGCAAGTGCAGTATGCGCAGGTCGCGTCTCACCGCCAGGAATTGCTGGGTACGATCTCCACGCTGCTGGACCAGGTGTCGGACGTGGAGTCGGCTTCGCAGAGTTACGCGCTCACCGGCGATAAAGATTTCCTGATCGTCTATGAGCGCGCACGGAACCAGATCCCGCGGACCTGGGCGGCTGCCGAGGCGCTGCTCGAGCGGCATCCTGTGGATACCGCGTTGCGGCGTGACTTTCCTCTGCTTCTGCGTGAGAAACTGGAAATCCACGCCCAATTGGTGGAGGCGACGCAGCAGCGAGGCGCCGGAAACGTCAAAGAGCTGGTCGAAAGCCGCCGCGGATTGGAAGCGATGAGGAAGCTTCGCGACGTAGCAGACATGCTGGATAAGGATCAGAGGAGTGAATTGCAAGCGGACCGCGATGCCGCCGCGGGCCGTGCGCAGCAAGTTCGCCAGATGCTGATCGGCGGCACTGCGGTGAGCTTCATTATTCTCGTGATGGTCTTCGGACTCTTGGAGCGTGAAAGCACGCTCCGGCGTCGCGCGCAGCACGAGCACGCGCGCAGCGAATTGCTGCTGCGCCGCGTGCTCGACACGCTGCCCGTCGGCGTGTGGGTCGCGGACTCGACCGGAAAGATTTTTCTGGGGAACCCCGCCGGGCAGGACGTGTGGGGCGGCGCGCGTTTTGTGGGAATGGATCGGTACGGCGAATACAGAGGTTGGTGGGTGGAGACAGGCAAGAGAATTGAACCCGAGGAATGGGCCTTGGCCCGCGCCATCACCAAGCGCGAGACCTCGGTCAATGAACTGGTGGAAATCGAAACCTTCGATGGTCAGCGTAAGACCATTCTGAATTCAGCCGCACCGGTGATCGGCCCGCGGGACAACCTGATCGGGGCAATTATCGTCAACCAGGACATCACCGAGCGCAAGAAGATGGAAGACGAGCGCGAACGGCTCATCGCCGAGCTACAAGAGACCCTGAAAAACGTGAAGACACTGGAAGGTTTGCTCCCCATTTGCGCGCACTGCAAGAAAATCCGCGACGACAAAGGGTACTGGCAACAGGTGGAAGTGTACGTCCGGGACCATGCCGAGGTGGAATTCAGCCACGGCATCTGCCCGGATTGCGCCCGCAGCCACTTCCCCAACTACTACCGCACAAAGACGGGAGAATCTTCCAAGGGAAGCTGAACGCCCCAATACGAACAACTAAGTTGGAACCCGCACTCTTCGCGCGCATCTAATCGAAGCATGGAACGCCGCACCGTGATCTCGATCCTCGGCGGGGCAGGGCTCGGGCTCTTACTCCCTTACTCGCTTTACCGCAACCTGATGAGCGGCTTGGACCGCGGCCGCATCGGCGTGAAGGACTACTTGAAAGACGGCCCACAGGCCGCGCTGCGCGCCATCACTCCCAACAATGATTTCTATCTGATGTCGTCGAGCGGCGAGCCGCGCGTGGACGTCAAAAAGTGGCGGCTGGTGATTGACGGCTTGGTGGACCAGCCGCTGCGATTCACCTACGACGAAATCCGCCGGCTCCCCGTGTACGACACCTATCTCACGCTGGAATGCATCTCCAACAACGTCGGCGGCAAGTACCTTGGGAACGCGCAGTGGCGCGGAACGCTGCTGCGGCCGTTGCTCGAGCCCGCGCGGCCGAAGGCCGCAGCGAAATACGCGGTCTGCTATGCCGCGGAAGGATTTTCGACCGGCCACCCCATCGAGCGCATCCTGCGCCCCGACAATTTTCTAGCCTACGAAATGAACGGCGAGCCGCTGCCCCGCGCTCACGGCTTCCCGCTGCGGATTTTTCTCCCCGGCAAATACGGGATGAAAATGCCCAAGTGGCTGACGCGGATTGAGTTTGTGGACCATGAATACCTGGGATTCTGGGAGCAGCAGGGCTGGTCGAATTCCGCCGAGCGTCAGCTCCGCGCCGTGACCGACGATCCCGCCGATGGGGCACGCATCTCTGGCGCCAACTTCGTCATCACCGGCTACGCGCTGGCCGATAGTTCCGGAGTCGCGCGCGTGGAAATTTCCACCGACGGCGGAGGAACCTGGCTGCAAACGCAAATCTTCAGCAACCCGAAACCGTCGCAGATGTGGGCCTTCTGGAAATACGTATGGATCAGCCCGCCGAAAGGGAAGCACACCATCGTCGTGCGCGCCGTGGACGGCGCCGGCCGCGTGCAAACCTCCGAGCGCTCCGGGGAGTGGCCCTCCGGCGCCACCGGCCATCATTCGATTACCGTCGACGTCGTGTAACGGAGCTCGCGTCGGTAGCGGCGGACTTTACGTCCGCCATCTTTTCTGCTGTAGCCCACCTCTTTCGCGTCTTTCGCGTCCCGTGCTTTTTACGGGAAGAGGCGGGGATTTTTCCCCGCTGCAAATGTGAGAAGGTGTTCCAGTCGCCGCGCGACTCGCTCCAGTTCGTCGAGCGCGGCCAGCAACCGCATTCGCGCTGGCTCCGGCAGCCGCGCCTTGTCCTGCGCCAGGACGAGCGCGTGCGCCAGCACGCGCAGCAGCCGCCGGTGACGCGGGTTCAGCCGTTCCCACAATCGTCGCCGGTCGCCGATGCCCAGCCATTGTTCCGCCGACCGTGTTGGCTGCGAATCTTCCATTTTCTCTTTTCTATTTTCCGCTTTCCGCTTTCTCCAGCTTTTCGCAATTGATATGGCCGTCGATTTCGAGGCGACCGGTCACACGCAGCGCGCGTGTCTCGAACACCAGCCCGCCGTATTTTTCATACGCCTCGGGAAAGAGCACGACTTCGAACAGCCCGCGCTGGTCTTCCAGCGTCACAAACATCATGTTGCGGTAGTTTTTGGTCGGGACGTGGCGAAAGGTGATCATCCAGCCGAGCAGCGTGACTCGTTGACCGATGCGGATTGCTTCAGGGGCTGAAGCCCCTGAAGAAGAGACAGAGGATGCGAGCTTTTGGCGGGGCTGAAGCCCCGCCCCACAAAGCTCGACGGCTGCCGCTACATCGGTGCTCCACACCTCCCCGTTGCGTGCGATCAGGTCGAGCGGGTGGCCGCTGACCGTGACTTCCAGAATTTCCTGCTCGTAAGCGAGGCGCTGCTCGCGCGTGTAGTCGGCGAGCGGCACTTCGAGCGGAGCGCTCGCCGCAGGCGCGGCGTCAGGGAAGAGAAGCGCTTCGCCGGGCGGAGCGGGGCCGCTGTGGCGCAGAAGGTTCAGGCGCCAGAGCAGCGCGGGGCGAGTAGGACAGACCTCCAGGTCTGTCCGCTGCTTTTCTGGTGCAACGGCACGGACAGGCCTGGAGGCCTGTCCTACCTCATCGAACGCGCCGCATTTGATGAGCGCTTCGATTTCGTCGCGCTCTACCGGCACGCGCGCCAGAAAATCTTCGAGCGAGCGGTAAGGGCCGCGCTCTTTGCGCCAGCGCACGATGGCGGTGATGGTGTCACCCCGCAGTCCTTTCACCTGCATCAGCCCGATGCGCAAGCCGCGGGTAGCGGTAGGACAGACGTCCACGTCTGTCCGTTCGGCATGAATGCCGACCGCATGGGGACAGGCCTGGAGGTCTGTCCTACCCGAGTTTTGTAGGGGTGCAGCATGCTGCGCCCCTACAGCGTTGAAAAACGATTCCGTGGTGTATTCCGGGCGCGAATGGTTCACCGACGGCAAAAGCACCGGAATGCCCCAGCGCTTGGCTTCTTCGACGTACGCGGAGACGTGATAAAACCCCGCGCCGGAGCTGCACATCGCCGCGAGAAACTCCGCCGGGTAATGCGCCTTCAGATACGCGATGCGGTAAGAAAGATCGGCGTAGGTGGCTGCGTGCGCTTTGCAGAAGCCGAACCCCGCGAATTTTTCCACCATCTGCCAGGTGTGTTCGCGCTCGACGCCGGCGAGACCCATCCGTTCAGCGGCCTTCAGGAATTTCGCGCGCAGGCGCTCGCGTTCGCGGCGGTCGGCAAACTTGGCCATCGAGCGGCGCACCAAGTCGGCTTCGGCCAGCGTCATCGTGCCGACGGCCTGCGCGATCTGCATCACCTGTTCCTGATAGACGCACACGCCGAGCGAATCGCGGAGAATCGGTTCGAGGCAGGGATGCGCGAAGCGCACCGGCTCCTGCTTGCGCACGCGCCGCAGAAAAGTTTCCTTCGAGCCGTATTCGGAAGCGCCCGGCCGGATCAGCGCCAGCGCCAGGCACAGGTCTTCAAGTGTTTTCGCCTCAAGCGTGCGCAGCAGGCCACGCATCCCCGGCGACTCGATCTGGAAGACGCCCATCGTGCGCCCGCGGGCGAGCATCGCGCAGGTCGCAGGGTCGTGTTCCGGAATCGCCTCGAAGTCCACCCCGGATATTTCATTGGCTGTTGTAGGGGCAGGCCCCTGTGCCTGCCCCATAGGGCGGCCACAGGGGGCCGCCCCTACGGTGATATTGGCCAAGGCCAGCGACATCGTGGTCAGGCCGCGCTGGCCGAGCAAATCCATCTTGATCAGCCCGAGCGCTTCGACCGCGTTCATGTCGTACTGCGTGACCACGATGCCCTTGGTGGCCACTTCGAGCGGTACCAGATTCGTCAGAGGCTGCGCGGCAATCACCGTCCCGCAGGGATGGATGCCCAGGTGGCGCGGGAAATCGTCGAGGCGCAACGCGACGTCGAGGACTGTTTTCCACGGCTCTTCACCGGCGGGCAGCGCGCGGCATTCGGGCAGGGTGCGAATCGCGTCGAGGATTTCGCGCACCGGCCGGTGGGGCAGGCGCCGCGTGAAGTGGTTCACTTCGCCGGGCGAGAGGCCGAAAACCTTGGCGACTTCGCGCACGGCCAGCCGCGCGTGCATGGTGATGAAGCTCGCGATCATGGCTACGTGCTCCGCGCCCCAGCGCTTGTAGACGTAGTCGAGCAGTTCGTCCCGCCGCGCGCCGCAGATGTCGATATCAATGTCAGGGATGTCGCCGCGCTGCTCGTTCAGGAAGCGCTCGAAATAGAGCCCCCAGCGCAGCGGGCACACCCGCGAGATGCCCAGGCAATAGGTGACCATCGAGCTGGCTGCCGAGCCGCGCGCCACCGCGGGGATGTCCCGCCGCCGCGCTTCTTCGACGATGTCCCACACCAGCAGGAAATACGGCGCCAGGTGCAGCTTTTCGATCACCCCGAGTTCGTGCGTCAGCCGCGCCAGCACTTCCGGCGTCACCGGCCGGTAGCGGCGCCGCGCGCCTTCGAAACACAGCTTCCACAACCAGGAGAACGGCGTTTCGCTTTCGGGCACGGGGAATTCGGGGAAAATGGTCTGGCCGAGCGGAAGCTCGAGATTGCATCGTTCGGCAATTTCAATCGATGCCGCGAGCGCTTCGGGATGGTCGGGGAAGGCGCGGCGCATTTCGTCGGCCGATTTGAACCAGGCTTCGGCGCTGGAGATGTCGGGAGGCGCCACCGTCGTCAGCAACGAGCCGGTGCGGATGGCGTTGAGCACGCGGTGATGCAGGTGCTCTTCGGGGCGTACAAAGTGGACGTTGTTTGTGGCCACAATCGGCACGCCCAGTTCGCGGCTGAGTTCCAGCGCTTCGCGGAGATGCCGCCCATCGCCGGGGCCCAGGTTTTGTACTTCGAGATAGAGTGCGTCTGCAAAAATTTCTTTCAAAGTGGCGAGTGGTGAGTGGCCCCTCGACTCCGCTCGGGGCAGGCGAGTGGCGAGCGAAGAAAACCGAGTTTCGAGTTTCGAGTTACGAATTTCGTGTTTTGCTGTGTAGAGCGCGATCAACCCTTCCCGATGTTCATTCAACGTCTCCAGCGTGACGGGCTTCTCCCCGAGGTGCCGCTGCGTCACCAACCGGCACAAATTCGTGTAGCCCGTGAGATTCGTTGCGAGCAACAGCAGGCTTTGCCGAATATCGAGTTTCGAATTTCGAGTTTCGAGTGGCGAGTGACGAGTGGCGAGTGACGAGTCAAAGAGCCCGACATCGAGAACAGTGCCGATGATTGGCTTCACGCGTTTTTCGCGCGCAGCAAGATAGAACGGCACAGCCGCGTAGAGGCCGTTGGTATCGGTCAGCGCCACCGCGGACATTTTGTGTTCCGCAGCAGCGGCAACCAGCTCCATGGGCGACGCCACCGCCCGCAGAAACGAGTAGTGGCTGTGACAATGCAGGTGCACAAACATAGGCGCGCTCGTAGCGGCGGCGGAACTTGTCCCGGCTTGTCGGGATGCCGCCCTGCTGATTGCTGACCGCTGACGGCTGTCAGCTTTCAGCAATCAGCACGATATTTTTCTGGTAGAGGAGGGGAAGGAGTGAGTCGCAATACAATCTAGAGTCGTCTATTCTTGGCCTGGAGATCCACAATTACGACGGGACAACCCAATGTTCTTTCAATCTTCCTAAAAAGCTTTTTCTGGTGATCCCGCAGGAAATCACGACCTCGTTTCACCTCAGCGAAAAAACATCTTTTACCTCGGAAGACCAATAGATCCGGCGGCTGGCAGTGATGCAATTCAGCCCACTTTTCAAGCAGCCCCAGACGTCGGTCGCCCAGCAACTTCAAGAGAGTCTTCCGCTTCTCGGAGTGATTCTCATGCAGGTATTTCTCAACGAGGGCTCTATACCCTTTTCTTGCGTAATGTATGGCCGTGAACCATTCGCCAAAATGGATAC
>Ga0315268_10001033_pt1 | contig 32486 bp, 32 predicted proteins | sample C1_top_MG_FD_204535 | JGI IMG/M metagenome (GOLD analysis project Ga0315268, IMG submission 204535) | Sediment microbial communities from Yellowstone Lake, YNP, Wyoming, USA - C1_top | ecosystem: Environmental > Aquatic > Freshwater > Lake > Sediment | place: USA: Wyoming | collected 2017-08-01
TATATGAGGAAGATATAATCTGGCTAGGAATAGAACCTTTACTTTAACCATAAGGCTAATTTTACTATGTTTATCTTAGATCCGTATAAATTGAGCTTTTTAAATATATGAATAAATTAAATCTGGGTTGTGGAGATGATGTTCGTGAGGGATATATAAATATTGATGTAAGAAAGAGAAAAGGTGTCGATATAGTAAGGGATGTCACCAAGACGTTACCGTTTAAGGATAAAAGTTGTGATGAAGTGTTGGCACAGGATATTTTGGAACATTTGATACCCCAAGACCAGGAAAAATTGCTTTTGGAAATTAATAGGATATTAGTAAATAATGGGAAATTGGTGGTGAGAACCCCAAATATTGAGGCGATTTGGGAACAAATGGCGGATGATCCGGAGACTAGGAATTTGTTTTTATATGGAGAGACCACAGAGCAAAATATTTGGGGAGTACATAAGGTGGGACACACCTTGTTATCATTGGGAACCTTGTTTAGGTTATGCGGATTTAAAATAAAATATTATAAAATCGACAATACGAATTGGTTATTTGAATTAATGAAAGAAAAATCAGGAAAAACGGAAGTGTTGGTGACTAATAAGATAAGTGATTTGATACGAAATATGAATAAAAGACCAGTTGTATGGAAAATTAACGAAAAAATAATTAATTATTTGAAATATCGACTATTGAAGTATTTTGTTGACGAATTTTGGGTACCTGACAGGAGTATATATCAGAGTCTATTTCCTAGAACCAAAATTCCTTTGTCACGAGTTAAAATAAATCAATTGGAATATCAAATAAAGAGATCTTATGCACGAAAATTAGCAAAATATGATTTTGGTTTTTAAACATTAATTATTCAGGATTGAAATTTTTCCTTTTTTGTTGAATTGATTAATAAAATTGGGTATTGACACATACTGTATGAAATAATCTAAACTGATATCTGTGAATAAAGAGTTAAGGTTTTTTCTCAAACTTGCATTGTGTCTTTTCTTAAATAGCTTAATGTTTATATCTGTTGTAGCTTTACCAGTTGGAGCAGAAGTATTAGATACTATATGGGAGAAGACCACAAGTTTGCCATATGAAATAGGTGGATCTTCAAGTGTAGTATTCGACAAGAAAATATTTTTATTTAGTGGATCGGCATATTTTGCAGGAAGCCATGATGAAATTTTGGAATCAACTACATCGGATGTTCTTGGTAATTTATCTACGTGGACTTCAAACTCTATATTACCAAGTAAATTAATTTGGCAAGATGTTGTGAAAAAGAATAATTATTTTTATGTACTGGGTGGTTTTATTGATAGTATTGGAGGAATAAGAGGGTCAGTAAATACAGTTTATAGAAGTAAGTATTTGAGTTCAGGATTTGAAACTTGGAATATTGAGAATAATTTACCCGAGACGCTATCTTTGGGTCGAGGAGCAATTGTTGGAGATTGGATATTTTATGCGGGTGGTTTTATTAACAGTCCAAATACTCGGAGTAACATTGTTTATAAAGCGAAAATATTAAGTGATAATTCGTTAGGAAATTGGGATCAAGCAGGTACAATGCCCAAACCTTTAATTGAGTTTGGTTTAGTATCAATCAAAAATAAATTAATTTTCTTTGGAGGAGAAGAACCAGGATCTGTAATCGTACCAACGGTTAGAGCAGCAACAATTAATGAGACGACTGGAGAAATTATTGGGTGGGAAGAATTAACACCTCTTCCTATACCCTCGAAGTTTCAAGCTATTACTAAAACTGATAAAGGAGTCGTTGTGATTGGAGGATGTTACGCTGGACATAATTTAAATAATGTTTATTATTCCAATTTTGACGTTGATGGCAATACGGGAGATTGGGAGGAAAGTAATAACCATTTGCCATGGGAAATTTGCACCGCTACAGCAAGTATATTGGATGGTTATATATATGTTATTGGCGGGTTTGCTGTGGGTTCTGATATTTATGGCGCAACAAATGCTGTTTGGAAGGCGAAGCTGAGTCCGGAGGTACTTGGAGACAAGACGATGATTCCAATGATACTAATACCCGGAATGGGGGCATCATACAACAAGGTTTTATTGCATTTTGGAACTGCAGCGCCAAATACAGAATGGTACATGGCACCATATGTTAAAAATTATGACGGTTTGATTGAGTCTTTGAAAAACTCGGGATATGAAATGGATAAAAATTTGTTTGTTTATAATTATGACTGGCGAAAACCGATTTCGGACAACGCATTGGAATTAAAAAGATTTTTGGATGAGAAGGGTTTAGACAAGGTGGATGTGATCGGGCACAGTATGGGTGGATTGATCGGGGCAAGGTTTGGATCGCTTTTCCCCAATAGAATTACCAGCCTTATTTCACTTGGGAGCCCATTTGACGGGAGTGCCAAAGCTTATCGAATTTGGGAAGGGGCTGATTTATCTACCTTTTTGGGGTATGAAAAAATCGCGATTTCGACTTTCTTAAATGTGAATGCAGGAAAATTTGATTCGGACGTACAAACTATACAAAGAAATATTCCTTCTTTTGTAAACATATTACCGATTAAAGATTATTTGAAGAAACAAAACGGAAACATGGTACCGGTGAATAAAATGGTATGGAGGAATAATTTGTGGCCATATTTGGTAAATGATGTGGATAAAATTGCCTCAAGGTCGAGTAATATTATCGGATCGGATATAGATACAGAAAATATGTTTACTGTAAAAAATCGATCGATAATTGATCAAGTGCTTGGGAGGTGGGAAGACGGAAAGCCAATTAAGACTTATTTTGGGATGGGTGACGGAACAGTGATAAAAGAATCAGCTATGTTTGATGATGCAACTGTGTTTGACGTAGGGAATGTTTCCCATGGTGATCTGCCATCTAACAATGTCGTATGGGGAAATATATCCGAGATTTTGGGTATTAGTACACCAGCGGCAAGTTGGTCGTATCCCAAATATGAAAAGTCACTAGTAATGGCGATTGCCTCACCGGCGGAATTTGTATTGACTGATTCGGATGGAAACAATCTTGGTGCTTCTAGTGAGGTGTTAGTCTTAGACAACCCAGAAAGTGATGAATATAGAGTAAAAATAAAACCGGTTGATAGAGGGGGAAAGTATACTTTTTATTTTGGTAGGATTTCCGAGAATGATTCCGCTTGGGATGATTTTTCCGGGGAAATCACTTCCGGAGAAACCGATCTGATATTTAAACTGGATTGGAATAATAAAGATTTGGGTGCAGATCCTATAAAAAGATCCATGAGGAGACTTGAAATAATCAATAATGCTCTGTCAGTGTCCAATATCAACAAGGGTGAGAAACAAGTGTTTGAGGTCCTTATACGAAACTTGGGTGCAGATATATTGGCATTACCGTCTCTGGATGAAAACCGACAAGCGGCTATTTTGCGTAACGCAATTCAGAAAGTAAAACAGGTGCAAACGGCTTGGTATCAACTTGATCCCGTTTTTACGGATGTAGTTGTTTATAACCTCAGACTGTTCACCAGAGATGTATTGGAGGCGATTGGGAATTTATAGTGGCCGCTGAGGGACTCGAACCCCCGACCTCAGCAATGTGAATGCTGCGCTCTAACCAACTGAGCCAAGCGGCCGATTTTGTTATATTATAATGGGTATATGAGAATTCTCAAAAACCGAAAAGGGGTTGCGGATATTGTAGATGCTTTACAACCGGTAGTCATGGCATTTGGAATATTTATGATGGTGTATGTTTTTTTGGCACAGCCACACAAAGTTGATGGTAAATCCATGCAGCCGAATTTTCAAAATAGTGAATTTATTTTAACGGAAAAGGTGACTTACAGAAGAGGTGATCCGCAACGGGGAGATGTGATAATTTTTCATGCTCCCCCACCCTATGATAGCGATTTTATTAAGCGAGTAGTGGGATTGCCGGGTGAAAACATTAAGTTAGTTGAGGGCGAGGTATATATAAACGACATAAAACTCAACGAATATTATTTACCTCCGGATTTTGTGACCTCTGAGAGGTCGTTCTTGAGGGAAAATGTGGAGTATTTAATACCAGAAAACTACTACTTTGTAATGGGAGATAATCGCGATGGAAGCTCGGATTCGAGAGAATGGGGTCCAATCAATAAAAGTTCAATTGTGGGGAGGGCAATATTTCGCTACTGGCCACCGGGAAAGATTGGATTAATCAAGCATTTATAATTGATAGGATTCGCTGATATTGTTCCTCTGTTTCATCCTGGTCACCTTTGAGATTGACGACGAAGCGGGTTGAGGCGCGAGAACGAGAGATTTTGACTTGGGCTTTTTGGTGTCCACCAAAGTAATCTTCCAAACGCTTGCGATCTTCATCTATTTGGGTACTGACCTGATGTTTGTTGTTGATACCAATTGTCCGGGGCTGATTACCAATTTGGGCATGCATCTTGCGAGCAAGCTCTTCCGCACGACGAACAGATCCTGCCTCTTTGACGATAATCTTGTAGGCTTCTACAATAGACCTAGGATCTTCAATAGCAGCCAAAGCTCTAGCATGACCTTCACTAATTAGACCAGTAAGAATTCCATCTTTGAGAGCATCGGGGAGAGATAAAAGTCGCATGGTATTACTGATATAAGCCGGACTCTTGCCAATTCTCTTGGAAATTTCGATATTGGTAAGATTGAATTCATTCATCAGACGATCAAATGCTTTGGCACGATCGAGGGCATTTAAATCTGACCTTTGGACATTCTCGACGATAGCCATTTCCAGCATACCCTGAGGGGTAGTTTCCTTGATTATCACCGGAACATGGGAAAAACCAGCTAGTTTGGAAGCCCGCCAACGGCGCTCACCAGCGATGATCTGATAACCGGCCGGGGTCTTGGCGACTACCAGAGGTTCTAAAATGCCATGTTCTTTAATCGAATCCACTAAATCGACTAATGATTCCGGAGTTACTAAACCACGGGGTTGTAAAGGATTAGCTTGAAGTGCATCAATTTCAATATCTATAACTTGTTGATTCATGCTGTAGCTACAGAAATAATCTGCCGGCCACGGCGGATAAAGAATTTAACTGCTCCCGTAACTACGGCATAAATTGTAAAATCACGGCCGATTCGAGTACCAACACCTGCTAAAACATTACTACCTTTTTGACGAATAAGTATATTGCCGCTCTTGACTTTTTGGCCGCCAAATTTTTTAACACCCAACCTTTTCCCATGACGATTACCTTTTTGACGAGTCGATCCACCAGCTTTTGTATGGGCCATGAGGTTATTTTAGCACTATCTTCTCTATGCGGATTCGATTGAGCTTGCTTCTAAACCCAACCACCCGACGATAACGGCTTTTGGCTTTGTATTTGGAAACCCGAACCTTATCACCTTTGACGGCTTCTAAATTATCAGCAGTGACGGTGCAATTGGTCAAAAAGGGTTTCCCGATCTCAAAGGATTTATCGTCCGAATATAGCAAAACATCACTAAAAGAGAGGTTTTTATCCTCTGTATTAAGATTATTAACCAACAGCTCGGTTCCTTCTGAAACCAGATATTGATTACCTTTGATTTTTACGACTGCCTGCATACTGCGTGATTATACCGGTAAGGGGGCTAATTTGACAACCACTGGCGATGTTGGGAGGAAATTGAGCTTACTGTCCCCAATAATAAGCTCAGGGAGAGTATCGAAGAGCCACCATATGACATTAATGGTAAGGTAATACCGGTTACCGGGGCAATGCCGATGTTCATACCAATATTGACAAAAACTTGAAACATTAACATGCCTAATATCCCCAAACAGATCAAGGTGCAGGCAGTATCCGGTGTTTGTTGAGATATTAAATATATCCGATAAAACAGAAATGCATATAATATTAGGACTAAAGAGGCCCCTACTAAGCCTAATTCCTCACTAAGAGATGCAAAAATGAAATCGGTGTGTTGCTCAGGTAAAAATCGTAATTGGGACTGACTGCCTTGACCCAAGCCTTTACCAAAACTACCACCTGAACCGACGGAAATTACCGATTGAATAACATGGTAGCCTTTATCCAAGGGGTCGGCATAAGGGTTTATAAAGGTGATAATCCGATCCCGTTGATAATCTTTGAGCGCGAAATTATAGGCGGGAAATAATAAAATAAACAAAGCTGAAAATATTATTAGAATATTTTTAAGGCTCCAACGGGAAAACTGAATAACTAATAATCCGGCCATGATGACTAAAAATGAGCCCAGATCAGGCTGAAAAAATATTAATAATGAAGGCAATAAAACCAAGATTACTTGCAGTAAATATTTTTTGGTAAGTTTTAGTGAAGACAGGGAAAGAATGGCAAAGGAGATTAATAAAAAGGGTTTAGCGATTTCCGAAGGCTGAAGAGTAAAATTGCCAATGTTTAACCAGCGATGGGTACCACGAGTGAGTTCACCGATAATAAATGTGAGAATTAGAAGAAGAGTTGATAAGACTGAGAAGATGGGGTGAAGAGAAAAGAGAATTTGATAATCAATTTGGGAAACGATGAGATATACAGCTAAACCTATTAAACCAAATAGTAATTGACTACCGAATAGTTCCGGAGAGACACTTTGCAAAACCAAGAGACCCAGACTGTAAAGAAGCATAGCCGGCACAAGAATTTTGCCGTCTAAATAAATTGACATCATGGAATCAGAGTAATTTGCACAGTGTCTGAATTTTCTAAACTTTCAGATAGGGTATGTGATTTAATGAGAGATTGCAGCTGCGGGTTTTCCGGTAACGGGCATTTGAGACGAATCATTTGATCAAGCCGGGCGTTTTGCAATTTACGTAGCTCTTGGATTTGGCGAATTAGTTCACGAACACGACCTTCCTCAATAAGATCTGGTGTTAGTTTTGTGTCCAAAATAACCGATAATTCGGCATTATTCTGCCAGATTGTCCGTTTTATATTAAGTTCGTCTAAAATTAGTTTTTCAAAGTCAACGGATAATTTTTCAGGTGAATTTATAATGACGGAGTTAAGTGGCTGACGGACTTTAATGCCCAATGATTTTCGCTGTGATAAACCCAGCTCGACAATAGAACGAACGATAGACATGTTTTTAATTATTTTTATATCTGAGTCAGAGAATTTTTTTGTTTTTGGCCATGCAGCAAGATGAACTGATTCTTCTCCGGTAAGGTTTGTGTAAATTTCGTCGGATAAGAAAGGGGTTATTGGAGCTAGTAATTGTGACAATGTAATCAAGGCGTGATTTATGACATGTAAAGTACATGATTTATCTGCCAAATCGATGGAAGAAGGCCCAACCCTATCCCGTGAGCGGCGGATATACCAGGTAGAAAAATCGGAAACAAAACCATCTATGGCAATGGCAGAAGGAGAAGGATCGTATGTATCAAGGGCGGTAGTGACAATATTAATAGTTTCCTGGAGGCGAATCAGTAACCATTGGTCTAAAATTTTTAATTTTAAACCTGTTTGCCGAACAGACAGATTTTTGATTTTAAATTTTGGTTCAAAATTGTCAATGTTGGCGTAAGAGACAAAAAAGTTATAAATATTCCAGAGAATGAGGTGAAAACGGCGGCGGGTTTCATCAGCTTTTTTGAAGCCAAAAAGTATGTTTTCAGAGGGATTTTGGGATACGTACATAAAACGCATGACATCGACACCGATCTTGTCCGCTCCTTCGTTAAATTCGATGGCGTTGCCCCAGGATTTGTGCATAGGCCGACCATCTTCTCCTAAAAGGGAGGCAAAACCTAAAACAGTCTTAAAAGATTTGGATTTAGCTAAAACCGTACTCATTGCAATGAGTGAATAAAACCAGTTTTTGAATTGGCCGGGGAAAGATTCGGTAATAAAGTCAGCCGGAAACCATTCTTTGGGAAGAGTAGAAAAAGAGACAATACCGGCATCCAGCCAAGGATTACCCACATCGGGAATACGGCTGATCAACTGTCCGCATTTTTCACATTTGATCTTAACGGCATCGATCCAAGGTTTGTGGGGACTATGACCATTAAATTCGTTCCATCCGGAAACGGCTTGGGTTTCGAGTTCATCTTTTCCTCCAATAACTTGAAAGTGGCCGCAAGAGCAATTGTAGATAGGCAGGGCTAACCCCCAATAACGATTTTTTTTGGATATCATCCAATCGTGCATATTCTTTAGCCAATCCAGCTCTCGATCTTTTCCAAACCCAGGCAGCCATTTAATAGATTTGGCCACTGATATCATTTGTTGACGATAGGTTCGTTTTTGGGGATCCTGTTGATCAGGTTTGTCCATGGAAATATACCATTCATCAGTGACTTTCCAGACTAATTCGGTTTTACAACGCCAGCAAGCGGGGTATCGATGTTTGTAATTGAGGGTCTTTAAATAAAAGTTATGAACATTTAGATAATTTAAGATAATTTCGGGATGTTTTTTGGCATTTTGACCTGATAAGTCACCTAATTCCGGTAAATATTCAGCGTTATCGGCAATAATTGGAATCATGGGCAGACCTAATTTTTTGCCTAACTGAAAATCCTCTATGCCGGCTGAAACGGCCGTATGAACCAAACCTGTGCCTTCGGTATCAGAAATTGGTAAAATACGCGGATCTGTGGGAACGACTGTATGAAAAAGAGGATGAGAAGATACTTTCTGCACTGCCGGTAAATGATCGTAGGGACCAACATATTTTTTGCCCACCAACTTTTGGCCAACAAAGTTTTCTTGAATTTGATAATCCTTGTCTGTAAAAACGCGGTCAAGGGAATTTTTAGAGACATAATAGAATTTATTTTGGTACGAGATTTTGGTGTATTCGAGTTTTTTATCGACGGCAACGGCAATATTGGCCGGAATAGTCCACGGGGTAGTAGTCCATACTAATAAGTAGGCATCTTTTTCACCAACTATGGGAAATTGAATATAGACTGATTCATGAGTGAGTTCCTTATAATCTTCAGTCAGTATCTCGTGTTGGGAAATGGCAGTTTCACAGCGGGGACACCAAGGGACTGAATCCGGACCTTGGTATAACCAACCCTTTTGATGAACTTTTTTGAGAAAATTCCAGATGGCATAATTGTTTTGGTCGGACATAGTAAAATATGAATTATCCCAGTCCATAAAGTAACCTAAGCGTTTGCTTTGTTCGGTTTGGATGGCTGAATATTTCATAACGCGCTCTTTGCATTTGTTGACAAATTTATCAACCCCGTAGACTTCGATATCTTTTTTAGTTTTAAACCCCAATTCTTTTTCGACTTCGACTTCAACCCAAAGTCCCTGGCAATCAAAGCCATTTTGATACCTTTGAGCTTCACCTTTCATGGTGTGATACCTTTGGAATAGATCTTTATAAGTTCTCCCCCAGCCGTGGTGGACGCCCATAGGATTATTGGCGGTTATCGGACCATCCAGAAAAATAAACTTTTTTTGTGACAAATCATTTTTATGTAAATAGCGATCGACAATCCCGTCTTTGTACCAATGTTCCAGAATTTGCTTCTCGAGTTCAGGAAAGTTAACCTGTGGATTAACTGGTTTATATGACATGAGGGGATTTTACATTATCTGCCTTGGCGAAGGAAGGCGGGGATGTCCCAGTCGAGGTCGTCGGTATCGGTAGATTGAGGTTTGTCTTCGGGGGTTTCTGGGATTTCCGTCTTGGGCTTTTCGGAAACAATGCCGACGTTAATACCTCCTGTGTGAACCGGGCGGTTTCGGGCTACCATTTGGGATAACTTGGCCCGGGCTTCATCGAAGCCGGTAGCAATAACCGTAATTTTCATCTGATCGACTAATTTGTCCTGAATGGCGGCGCCGAATATAATGTTGGCATCACGGTCGGCGGCTTCGGAAATAATTCTGGCTGCTTCATCGACTTCCGTCATAGTCATATCCGGACCACCGGTAATATTGAAAAGTACGCCTTTTGCCCCCTCGATCGAAATTTCCAAGAGCGGAGAAGAGACAGCGGCGCGAGCGGCCATTTGAGCCCGATTGTCACCCACACCAGTACCTATTCCCATCAAGGCTGAACCTGCATTGGACATGACTGATTTGATATCGGCAAAATCGACATTAATAAGGCCGGGGATAGTGATAATTTCGGAAATACCCTGGACACCTTGGGTGAGGACAGAATCTGCGACTCGAAATGCTTCCAAAAGAGTCATTTTGCGATCGACTACATCCAATAGCCTTTGGTTGGGAATGACGATCAAAGTATCCACCTTGGCTTTGAGTTTCTCGATTCCCTCTTCGGCGTTAACCATACGGCGGGCGCCTTCAAAAGAGAAGGGTTTAGTAACAATAGCGACGGTTAGTGCCCCTAATTCTTTGGCGACCTCAGCAATTATCGGGGCAGCACCAGTGCCTGTTCCACCTCCCATGCCGGCAGTGATAAAGACCATGTCCGAATCAATAAGGTACTCTTTGACTTTTTCGCGGGATTCCTCGGCGGCTTGATTGCCAATTTCCGGATTGCCGCCAGAACCTAAACCCTTGGTCAGGTTGTCGCCGATTTGAATTTTCATTGGAGCCTGATTAGTTAGAAGTACTTGAGCATCGGTATTGATAGCCACAAAATCAACGCCGGCTATGGCGCCGCTGTTGATCATGGAATTTAAGGCGTTTCCACCACCACCACCAATACCTACCACTTTAATTTTGGCAATTCGCCCCACATCTGGTTTTACTAAAGCCATAATATATTTGAATAATTTGAAGGGCAGGGGTGACTTATTGTATCACGCTGTTTACGGCAGTAAAGACTTAAACCATGAAACAGCTTTACTTAATTGGCCTGATATTACTCCTTTGTCAAATGTCGGCAAAGACCCAGAAGGAACAAAATCTTCAGAAGTCAACTTTTGGGCATATTGCAAAAGGCCAACAGCGGTAGCAAAACTGGGATTTTGGATATCATCAATTAACCCTGTAATTTTGGAGGGTATGCCAATTCGAACCGGTAAACCGAGAGATTTTTTAGCAATATCCACAATGCCAACAGTCATAGAGCCACCGCCGGTAAGAACCAGACCTGAAGGAGTTAATCCCCCAAAACCACTTTTTTTAATCTCATCGGTAATCATCTGCATCATTTCGTTAAGCCGGGGGCGAATAATACCTTCGGTGACAGTTTTGATGGAGATGTTTTTGAGTTCTTCAGGTAAATGTAAAGGATTCAGGTCCAGTTCATCGTCCTTAATTTTATTTTCACTTAAGAAAAGTTTTATTTTTTCGGCACTTTCCAAAGAAACGCGCAAGCCGGCGGCTAAGTCTTTGGTGACATTGATGGCACCAACCTGAATAACTGAGGAATACGCCAGAGAACCTTCGATAAAAATGCCAATACTCATAGTGCCGCCCCCGATATCGACCAAAATGACACCCAATTCTTTTTCGGTATCTGACAGGACTGCAGTACTGGAAGCCAAGCCATTGAATACTAAACCGGAAATATCACAGCCAACTTCACCTATACACTTAGTGAGGTTTTTTATGACCGGTGAAGAACCAAGAATTATATGAGTATCGACTTCCAGTCTGACTCCGGTCATACCTACGGGATCACGAACACCATCTTGATTATCGACAATAAATGTCCTGGGAATTACATGAATAATTTCCGATGCACTGGGAAGTGAGATAGCCCGGGCTGCATCCAGTACCCTCTTGACGTCTTCCTGAATAATTTCACCTTGGGGCTGACTAACTGCGACCACACCATGACTGTTTTGGGAGTGGATATGCGGTCCACCGATAGAAACCCACGCCGAGGGAATATTGTAACCGGCCATTCTTTCAGCACTGCCTACGGCTTCCTCAATAGAGGCTACCGCTTCCTCGATATTGACGATTTGGCCACGACGTACGCCTCGAGAGACGCTGGAACTAGCGCCGACTATGTGAAGTCTTTCCGGTTCTTCCGGACGATACTGACTTAACAAAACAGACACTTTACTGCTGCCGATGTCGATTGAGGAAATTATTTTTGATTTTGGCATGACTTTAGTATGTTAACACCGGTTGAGTATAACGTAAATCAATAATTTTAGGTAGCTTAGAGTCGATTTTACTTTGTACAAGGATCTTTTGCAAAGAATCATCCCAATTGTCGGCTAGATGGTAGACATCGAGAAGGACTAAACTCTCCTTTAATTTGATTTTAACTACCGGTAAAGTAAATTCTCCTTCAAGAGATTGATTTTGTAATTCTGATATTTTTTTCAAGACAAGTGCAGCACTTAGAGTTGGTTTGTCTAATATATCCCCGGGTAAATATTTTTGGGTAGTTTTAAGATATGGTAAGACTGACGCATTTACTATTCCGATAACAACACCCTCATCATCAATAGTGGCTTTTTTATCTAAAACCTTGGAGTCAATCCGACTAATTGGTTGGCGAAGGGCGATTGTAATAACTAAGACGTTGGGCAAACGACGAGATATTTTTAAAGATTTTATAGTTTCCTTATTTGGCAAACCATTCAAAATCTTTTCCGCTGACAGAATACTAATTAGTTTTTGCCCCTTAAACTGCTCTAAATTGGCAATAATCTTGTCCGGACAGGGACCAAATTGAGAAAAACATTCGACTAATTTTATTTTTCGGGTTAATACTAATAGAATAAATACAAGTAAAAATATTAATATAAATAATAAAAAAAACTTAAGCTTGATTTTTTTGAAGGAATTCATTGAAGATTAGTTTAGCAAAATTGGAAAGGCCATTAAAATCAAATTTAACAAATTTGGGTTTTAGTTTTTGGGCTTTATCTATAGCAATTAAAAGATTTATTGGATTTAGATCAGATTGAGGGAGAATTATGGCCTGAGACAGCGCTTCTAGAAATTGCGCATTTAACTCCTGTTCATGATGTGATCCCCCAGGGATGGGAATTAATACGCTGGGTTTTTGAAAATATAGAAGCTCGGCCATAATATGAGCCCCGGCTCGAGATATCACCAGACTAGCCTGTTGTAAATTTTTAGCAGTGGTTTGACTATCTGCGTATTCGAAAGAATGATATCCGGATGACTTTATACCTTGAGATTTTTCAAAATCCCGATAGAGCGAATTTGAACCGGTTTGATGAATAATAGTGTAATTTTTTAATAATTTGGGTAAACATTCAAGGATTACGGAGTTTATTAGGTGAGAACCCTGTTTACCCCCGGTAATATATATGGTTGATTGTGTAGGTTCTGGCTTAAGATCCAGAATTTCCTGCCGCAGAGGTAAACCTACAACGACACATTTATCGACCGGAAAATATTTTTGACTTTGCGGCCAGCTAAGGGCTATTTTCGAACAAAATATACTAATAACACGATTAGCCCAGCCTGAAACCAGAGTTTGCTCATGGGTAACGCTTTTTATTCCCAATAACCAGCCGCAAATAACAACCGGAACAGCTAAATATCCACCAAAAGAAACAATCCCCGCTATTTGAGTACCATGGTTAATTTTTAATATTATTAAGTGATAAAAACTTTGGATAAAACCCCATGGCAGACGTAGTAATTTAAGAGGATGGTAAGTACGGTGAAATTTACCGGCCTGTAAATTTATAAATTTTATATTACTTTGGGTTACTTCACGATACTCGGCTGAATCGGAACGATCTTTCCAAGAACTATGACGATGACCAAACCAAATTATTTGGGTCTGGGACGATTGCAACATTCGGGCTACTGCCAAACCCGAGGTATGATGACCTCCAGTAAATATTAAAATGTGTTTTTTATTTTTCATTCTTTGTGATGGCGGTTAAAATCCCCAAACAGAGACTAAAATTGAGAAGTGATGATCCTCCATAGGAGATAAATGGTAAGGGTACTCCGGTTAGCGGTATAAGCCCGGAAATCGCTCCCAAGTTTAAGAGAACTTGAGAAGAGATTAGTATCCCTATCCCACTAGCGGTGTGCGAATATAATGGATGGGGACTATTATTAGCAATGCGAAAACTCGTAGTAATTATTACCATAAATAAAATAATCAGAAAAGTGCTTCCTATCAGCCCTGTCTCTTCAGCAATAATTGAAAATATTGAGTCGGTACTGCTTTCGGGAAGGAAATTATATTTTTGCCGTGACTGGCCAAATCCGATACCAAACAGACCACCGTTTCCAATGGCAATCAGTGACTGACGTCTCTGATAAGAACCATTTAATAAATCAGTTGAAGATGAAAAATAAGATTGAATTCTTTGTGAACGATAAGGTGAAGAAATAACATAGACAGTCAATATTAATAAACCTATGGGGATATATTTAAGCAAAACACCTAAAGGGTAAGCAGATAGCAGGTATAGACTAATGACTAAAATTATTACAATAATGGCGGTACCAAAATCAGGTTGGATTAATATTAAACCAATAGGTAAAAAACCTAACAATAAAAATTTTTGGGCGAGTATTTTTTTAACATGAATGAGATACGGTAGATACATAACAAGGGCTCCTTTAATAAATTCACTCGGTTGGAGCGAAGAAAAGCCAATGTTTAACCAGCGACGTGCACCCTGTATTTGTTGACCAAATCCCGGTAATAATACTAATATCAGCAATATCATAATCAACCAATATGCATTGGCTGAATTGGCATATATTTTTTTAAGTGATTGACGGGAAATAACCAAATAAGAAATTATACTGATAAATATCCAAATGGCTTGTTTGGCTATATATACCCATTGATTGCCAAATTCCCGATAGGCGTCGACTACGGAGCTGGTGGTAATAAAAAAGATACCCAATATCACCAGACATAAATATGTGATAAAGATGACCTTGCCTAACTTAGCCATAATCCTATAAACGCCAGAATAATACCAAATAGCCAGCTACGCATAACTATTTTGGGTTCCGGCCATCCGATGGAGTTTAACCAGTAATGTAAGGGGGTGATGGAAAATATTTTATGATGAAATAGATTAACACTAATTATTTGGATAGCCCAGGAAGAAAATTCAAGTAAAAAAACACCACCAATAATCAGCAGCGGAGCTATTTTGCCAAGGATCAATCCCAATAAGGCAAAAGTGGCACCAAATGATAAGGCACCAGAGTTCCCCAGCCAAATACGAGCCGGAAAGATATTAAAGTATAAAAAAGTAATTAATCCAGATAGCCACAGACTAATAAAGATAGAAATGGGAGTATCGAAACTACTAACTGAAATCACCCAGAAGGCAAATAAACATATAATCAGATTCCCAATCGCTAAACCATCTAAGCCGTCAGTTATATTGTAGGCCCTGGCGAACAGAAAAATAATAAAACCGGCTAAGAATGGGTAAAAAACACCAAACTTGAGACTACCAATAAACGGCAAAAAGATCGAGTTAATCCCCAAATTGGTATAGAGAAGCAGTCCACAAAAAAATGAGAGTAATAATTTAAATATCAGTCGATACTTCCAGTTTTTAACCAGATCTGAATAAAGTCCAAGCAGTCCGAAAGAAATAAAAGTAAAAAATATGACATTTAACTCCTCTTTTAGAGGATATGAAGAATTGATAAAAAAACCCAGTCGGGTTAAGACCGGAAAAATTATGGGAAATAAAATAGAGACAAAGAAAATAATCAACAGTCCTCCGCCAATAGGTGTTCCAAATTTGAAAAATTGGGTTTTTTGCAGTTTTTTAAAAGCTTGAGCTTCCAGATTAGTAGAAGGGGCTAAAGGTTTTTGGTAGGTGAACTTGAGACGATAAAGAAAATCAATAAACGGAATGATTGCCGCCATGAAAATGCATAGAGAAAACAGGAGAACGCCTAAATAGATAACCATAGTATGATCTTGGGAACAAAAATGATAAAGGCTATAATCGCGGCAAAAATTGAGTAAATCAACATACCCGCAGCAGCGCAGTCCTTAGCAAATTTGGCCAGTAAATGGTGTTTGTCGGTCATCAGATCTACTGTATATTCAATGGCGGTATTGAAATATTCAAAAGCCAAACCTAAACCAATTAGTAATAATATAAGTAAAAACTCAAAATAGGTAATTTGAAAATAGTTGGCTGCCAAAAGTACAAAGAGACTTAAGAGAAGGTGGATACGAAAATTTGGCTGGGTTCTTAGACCTAATTTGATTCCCTCCAAGGCGTATTTTATGGAAACTACGTGGCGACGAATAGACACTTCTTAATTATACTAAAATTTGTTATCCGGGGGGAATGTGGTAATAATTTAAGATTTCGGAAGCGATCCTAAACCAAAGAGGGGCGGCAGTGGTGCTACCCCAAGGCGAAGTTTTGGGATTATCCAAAGTAACCAACATGGTAAATTTGGGTTGGTTTGCCGGAGCGAAACCAACATATGAGGATATGACACGATTTGGATCGTAATGACCCGCAATGGGAACTTGAGCAGTACCTGTCTTACCGGCAATGGTATATCCTTTGGGTTTGTAGTAACGAACCTCACCCTTCTCAACACCGTTGACCATCATGTTGACTACTGCCTCAGCGGCAGATTTGGAATAAACCCGATGACTGTTTTTTTCAGGTAGGCTAATATTTCCCTGGGTAGATTCGATGTGTAAAGCTATTGAAGGTGGTATATAGACACCTTTATTGGCTAGACTATTAATCGCAGATATCATTTGTAACCGGGTAATAGCAATACCCTGTCCAAAAGAAGCAGTAGCCAAATCGATTTCATACCAATCACTTTCAGACTTCAAAGGAGGCGAACTTTCTTCCTGCAACTCAATACCGGTTTTTTGACCAAAATTTAAATCTTTTAAATAGCTAATCATTCTTTTTTTGCCTAATTTTCTGGAGATAAAAGACATACCCACATTATCCGAATGCAAAATAATATCGTACAGAGTGCTATCGGGATAGTATTTATCGTTATAACTTTTGATAGTCCATTCACCAATAACCATCGGCCGATTACAAACATCACAAATCGTATTTAGATTAATCACTTTATCATTTAAGGCGGCTGCCATAACTAAAGGCTTAAAAGTACTACCGGGCTCGAAAGCCGCAGTTATGATGGGATTGACGAAATTTTCGTTTTGATATTGAGTATAAAAATTGGAATCATAACCGGGAGTGGCTGTCATAGCCAATATATGTCCGGTACTGCTTTCCATGACGGTAACAGTGCCTCCTTCTGCTTGATATAAGATTAAAGCCTCACGCAGGGCTTTGACCACAAAATACTGCAAAGTGGTGTCAATTGAAGTAATAATATTACTGCCATCCTGAGGCGGAAAATAATTAACATCACCGATTAAGATGGGTTTATTAAAGACATCGGTTTCCTGGTTTAGGTGCCCTATTTTTCCTTTCAACTGACGGTCAAAATAACCTTCCAATCCAAAATAACCGGTATCAAGGCCGTCAATATCTTTACCAACAAAACCGGTCAAGTAGCCACTGGACGAACCTTCCGGATATGCACGAATATATTTTTGTGCGGAGGTGGTAGCCAGACTTTTTGCTAATGGGATACCATCAAAAGCCAAAATTTGACCTCTTTTGGGAATAAGGGTAGTTTGGTTTTGATATTGAGATCTGGCAAGACGGGAAAACTCTTTATGGGTAAAAACCTGTAGATACAATACCCGAATCCAGATAATAATAAATCCAATTAATACCAAAGTAGAGATCAATTTAATCTTTTTTGACATGACTATTTGAGTTTAGCGTCGGCTAAACTCTCAGAGGAATAGCGAATTATTTTGGCCGGTACAAAGCCTTTTTGATTAGCAATTATGCTGATTTTTTCTAAATTTCCCTGATATACGATTTGGTTATCCAACAAATCAATTTGATTTTGTATTTCCTGGATAGCCAATAGACGGTCGTTTAAAATATCCCCCTGAGTTGACAGGGAAATACCCAATATTGATTGCCAGGCAATGAATATCAAGTTAAAAATTATGATGGTTAGAAAAGTTTTTTTAAGCATATATTTTTTGAAACACCCGCAATTTGGCGCTTTTTGATGCCGGATTGGCAACTATTTCTTCCGGATCCGGCGAAATAGGATTGTTGGTAAGGTTTTGACCATAAGTAAAATTTTTGACAATTCTATCTTCCAAAGAATGAAAAGTAATAATAACTAAGCGCCCACCCGGTTTTAAAAATCCGTAAGCTTTGGGTAAAGCTGTTTCGAGCTCAAACAATTCAGCGTTGACGGCGATGCGCAAAGCTTGGAAAAGTGGCCGCACAAGATTGGGATCATTTACTAATTTAACTAATTTTTCTGTGGTGTCCGGTTTTTCCTGAACAATTTTTTCGGCTAAATGAAAGCCGTTATGAATTTCACCAAAATCCAAGAATATTTGATTAAGCTGTTTGGGTGTCAAGACATTAATTAAAGACAAGGCAGTCTGAGAGAGATTTTGGTTCATGCGCATATCCAAAGGTCCTTCTAATTGAAAAGAAAAACCTCTTTGAGGAGTTTTGATTTGATGCATGGAGACACCAAGATCAAATAAAACACCGGAAAGATCCGAGATGTTTAGGTTTTTTAAGACCTCGTCAAGATGAGAAAAGGCTGATTTGACCGTTATTAACTGGCCATTTGAGATTTCCTTGGAAAACTTGTTTTGACAGTATTCGATGGCGTCCTGGTCTTGATCAAGGCCAATTACTTTGCCTCCACGGCGGATAATTTCCGCAGTGTGGCCACCCCCACCCAAGGTCGCATCCAGATACCATTCTCCTTTTTTGACATCCAAATAATTGCAGGCAGTTTGTAAAAGTACGGGAATATGGTACGAATCCATATTTAGTTGTCAGGCAGATTTAGCTTTTCGGCTATTTCTTCCAGACGAGAGTTAATTTGACTTGCATATTGAGCATATTTTTTGGCATCCCAGATTTCGATACGATTAATGCTTCCAGCCACGACCACGTCAGTTTTTAGTTCACCCTCAATCCGTAAAAATTCCGGAACCAAGATTCTGCCCAGACCGTCTATAGTCACTTCTTCGGCTGTGTGAGACAAACTACGAGTGAAGCTTCTGGCATCAGCCTGAGTTAAAGGTAAAGCAGACACTTTGTTTATTAGGGCCTCCCAGGCGACTTTAGGATAAAGAAATAGACAACCGTCTAAACCTTTGGACAAAATTGCTCCATCGACTAACTGGGAACGGAACTTTTTGGGAATAGATAATCTGCCTTTTTCTTCCAGATGATGCTGATAGCGACCGATAAACATATATAGGGTGGTATACCACTTCATACCACTATATACCAGTATGATTACTTTTCACACTTCAGTCAAGATACATATATAAGGCGAATAAATTTACTATATGATATGATTTTGGGATGGGAAATGGAGTTGAGGTACTTACGAAGTTTTTTGGAACAGGTGATCTAACACCGGATGAAGCGAGGATTGCGTTATACCAAAAAGATAGTTCCGGTTATCCAATTTATGTTATAAAAGCGCTAAACGATATTTTAGTTCAAGGAATGGGTAACAAAACAAACCCTCATAAAAGAGATAGGCAAATGGGACAAAATATTAGAAAAAAAAGAACGGGGTCTCGAAGAGGTTAGTTTGCAGCCAAGGTCAGATTTTGGGTGCTACCCGGGGTGAGGATAAATGGGTAGGTACCAAAAAAGACGGAACGGCCGTAAGAGTCGCGAAGTGTAAGTTCGATAAAGGCGTTTTTGATGTTTTCGTGGAAGGTAAATTTACCTGAACTTTCGGAACCCAGCAATTGGGTTTTTTCGTAGGTTTTTCCTCCATTTAGTGTGGCAGCAGCATTAACGCCGGTTTGGATCTGGTTTTTTTTGACTGTGGCATCATAAATTAGATTATATTCAAGTTTGTCGGCGTTAATATTATTAATTTTGACAGTTGCATAGTGGGCATCAGTAGAAAATTGTACAGAAACCTGCGGATATTGATCGGGGGATAACTGGACTATGGGGGCCGGAGTGGGAGTGGGAACGATCCCGGGTTTAAAATAAGATTTTATGGTTTTGTAACCCAAGAAACCTAAAATTATTATTAAGATTATTACGGCGGGTATGACGAATTTTTTCATATTAATAATTTTTGGAAATATTGATTGAGTTCCGAGATGGGGAGGCGGATTTGGGTAGCGGTATCCCGATCTCGAACGGTAACAGTATCATCTTTAAGTGTATCAAAATCGACGGTGATGCACCAGGGAGTGCCAATCTCATCTTGGGCGTAATAGCGTTTGCCAATGTTTCCCCGATCATCAAAAATTACTTTCAGACCCAGATCTTTCTTTAAATGTAAATATAGTCGGGAGGCTTTATCAACCAACTCCGGTTTGTTGGCTAAAAGAGGAAAAATTGCAGCTTTTACCGGAGCAATTTTAGGATTCAACTGCAATATCACCCTATCCCCTGTTTCAAGATATGCATCCATAAGTAAAAATAAAAAGGCTCGGTCAACACCACCCGAGGTTTCGACGATCCAAGGAATTTGTCCTTCAAAAGATAGATCCTGGCCAGAAAATTCCTGATGACGACCAAGGTCCCAATCCTGACGCCAATGGATGCCTTCTATTTCTTTGCCAAAGGGGGATTTCAAATACTGAATATCGAAAGCTTTTTTAGCGTAAAAAGCTAATTTCTCATGTTGGTAAAAATCTAAATTCTCAGGATGGGTAAATAGAGATTTATACCAATCCATGCGGGCTTGTTTCCAATATTCAAACCAATGATCCATGTCTTCCGGTTTCGTAAACCATTGTAAATCCCATTGTTCAAACTCCCGTTGCCGATAAAGAAAATTTCCCAATGTGACTTCGTTTCTGAAAGCTTTGCCAATTTGAACAATACCAAAAGGTAATTTGACCCGGGTAGAGTTAACTACGTTTTTGAAATCCAAATATATAGTTTGGCAAGCTTCACCACGCAAGTAGGTATTGATTTTTTCGTCTTCGATAACCCCCAACTGGGTATGAACCATGGTATTAAAAATTTTGGGAGCAGTTAAAGAACCGCTACAATCCGGGCAAATATCACCTTCTAAATCATCGGCTTTAAAACGATGATGACATTTTTTACACTCAACCAAAGGGTCTACAAAGTTTTGAACATGACCACTAGCTTCCCAAACTTTGGGGTGAGTAATTATCGCTCCATCAATACCAACAACGTTTTCGTGTTCGAGGGTCATCCAACTCCACCAAAGTTGTTTTAAATTGTTTTTCATTTCCACTCCAAGCGGGCCGTAATCCCAAAAACCTTGTAATCCTCCATAAATATCAGAGCCGGGATAGACAAATCCCCGACGTTTACAAAGAGCGACAATTTTTTCCATTAACTCCATAACTATTATTTTATCAGAGAATAGGATTTCAGGGGGCGATTAGCTAAATCTTCAATAAAAGCCTGCAAGTCCATATTTAAAGGGGATTTAATGTCTAAATAGCCCAAAGAGCCTAACAATCCAATTACCCAGGAATCCAATTCTTTCTCCCAGGTTTTACCCAAATGAGAAATCTCGGTGAGGTGAGATAAAAATAAGTCATAAGTTTGAGGATGGGGTTGTGAATCGGGAGTTAATTTGTCGATAATTTCCGCCAACCGGTAGGCCACAGAAATGCGGCCGAAATGTTTCTTCCAACCGGCGTGCTGATTGATCAGAACTACTTCGGTCAAAGTGGGCAAATTACCACGGCCGGAAACATGGGAACCTTTGATATGGGAAAAAAGATCGAGGCTGCCAGACCTTTTGGAAGACAATCGGCGCAAACCTTTGGCCAACACAGTAATTTTGCCAAATTCTTTGGTAAAAATGGTCACAATTTTATCTGCTTCGGAGTAGTTGGATTTTTTGATGACTACACCCTCAAATGATGAGTGTTTCATAGATTAGAAAGGATAGACAATGTCGGTGTCGCCGGAGAGAATGATTTCGGGAAGAGCCTTACCATTGATAGTTGTTTTGTAACTGAAATTCTTTGCACCGCTTTGTTTTTGGATAAGAAGCTTGTAGGGCGAATTGAAGGACCCGGGAATTTCATATTTGAATGAGATGGTTTTAACATTTAGCGGGGCAAGGGTGAAAAAGCCTTCAAAGACAGTTTTGTCCAAATCCTCCGAGACCGCCTGCCCTAATTCAAAACCCTTGGCTTCGATGAGCTTACTGCCTTTGGGGACGTAAACCCTAAGCCAGTTTCTAAACATACCATTTAAACGGAGTTTGGTTTTGGGATCTTCAAAAAAAGCCTGGGGGTTATTGTATTTGAGAGTTAGGGTTTTGGTGACTTTACCGTCTTTGGTAATATTAATATCTTGTTCGGCAGTATAAGTCACCCAGGCATTGGTTTTGGCGCCGGCGAAGTTGGTATCGACAACAAACAGATAGTCTCCTGAAGTCTCTCTTACACGGCCAGCCAGATTGAAGCTTTCGATGGCTGATTGGACTTTGCTATCGATAAAATATAATTGAAGATGTTTCTCTTTGATCAAATTGATAGCGGTGGTAAAAAGGTTTCCCATTTTGGATTTGGGTTGGGCCATGACATTAAGCAATATCGAGTTCATCATGGGGCCAATAAAAGATTTACGAGTACCGTAGTTTTGAGGTTTGATAACAATTTCACCGGTAACTGTGTCCCAAGTAACCGGACCTTCGACATCGGCAAATAACTCTAATTCATAAAAAACTTGGGGGCAGTTACAGCGTTTGTCGGATTCGGCACTATATGTTCCGAATCCAGAAACACCGACCGGTCCTATAACTTTGAGAATATCAACCAAAACCTGAGTATCCATGGTAATTATTCCATCAACCGGGGAAGATCCGGTTTTTAGATAGTTGGGATAAAAGGTGTTCATGGAAACACGCAGATCAGGAGAAAGATTCATATCCCGTAAATACCAATTGGGAACTTTGGGAAGATATTTTTGGATGACAGCCGGAGCAGGTAAGTTGCTTTTGAACTTGGCATCCAGGGCATAAATGTCGTCGTTTGCCAAAATACTGACTTTACTATTGTCAACTTTAAGAATGGCGTAGGCGGTTAAAAATCCACCCGTAGGTCGCAATTCGGCATCGTTTTGAAATAATACTAAATACTTACGGGGTGTAGTCATACCTAACATGTAAGGCATTGATTCCAAAAACGGCCTGGCGTCACTAAGCAGTATCGAGGCTTGATCAATTAGAGATATACCTTGAGTTAATTGGGAACGAATGGGTTGACCACGAAAATATTCCGGGTAACGAGTAGGGTCGATTTGGTCAACCAGATTTTTGGACGCCTGTACATGTTTGGCAATTTCATCCATTTGGGGCTTAAGCAACTCAATAGTCTTGACCAGGAAATTTATCCGGTCCTGAGCTGTTTTACCGCTCTGATTGGCGTTATCGACCCCTTTTAAGCCCAATAAATCAGAATAAGGACTGATGGCATCGATACTGATTTTGGCGGCGGTTAGAAGCTCGGAAGCGGCAGATAATCCTGCTTGAGAATCTGCATAATATTTGTTGGCGATAGGGAGAATACTCATCCAGGAAAATTCCGAAGCAATTTTTTTGGTTTCAGTTAAACGAGTTTCAATATCAGTTAAACGCTGTTTGGCCAGTCCAAGATCTGACGATTTGATGGCGGCGATAAGTGCTTGAGCGTTAACTTGACTATTTACAGCAATAGTTTTTATTCGAAGTATGGGTCGATAGACTCGAAAATAACCAAAGGTGAGGATAAAACCTATGAAAAAGACGAAAATAACCAGTACAGTTTTGAGAATTTTTTTCATTAGAATTTATTTTACTCCACTGCCTTTTCCAGATAACATCACAAAAGGAGTTTTTAAAAGGATTCTAAGATCATACCAGAAATTCATATTTTCTGAATACAAAGCGTCCATTTCGATTCGTTTATCAAAATTAATATCACTTCGTCCCGAAACTTGCCACTGACCTGTAATTCCAGGTTTAGCGGCTAGGGCTTTTTTGATTAAACCTTTGGTCTTGGGATATTTTTTGGCTTGTTCTTCTAATTCGTCGGGATAATACGGTCGGGGGCCGACAATACTCATATCCCCCATCAGGACATTGAGAAATTGGGGTACTTCATCGAGAGAATATTTGACAATATATTTTCCTACTTGAGTACGTAAAGGATCGTTTTCTAATTTATAACTATTTTTCTTAAACTCTTTTAAATATTTCTTAAATTTGGGGTCATGAAATTGTAACCAACGTGCATTAGGAATCATGGAACGGAATTTAAGTAAACGAAAAGGTTTACCGTCTTTACCCACCCGATCAGACATCTCGACAAAAATTGGTCCTTGAGGAGATTCAAATTTGATAGCCACGGCAACAATTAAACTTATGGGGAGAAATATAATGCTGCCAAATCCGGCAACGATAATATCTATTAATCTTTTTAATTCAAAATAGCTGATCATAATTACAGATATTTATCCAGTCCCTGTTCTTTGAGAGCATTGACGGCTTGTTTGACACCCTGGGCATCGTTTTTGGGACAAATTAACAAAGCGTCGGGGGTATCGATAATCAACATGTCCTGAATACCCACTGTGACGACGATTTTTTTATCTAAAAAAAGCAAGTTATTACGAGAATCAAGGCCTACATATTCTCCCCGACCTTTGGTACCTTCAATGACATTTCCCTGGCTGTCTTTGGGAAGGTTTTTCCAGACTTCATTCCAATCGCCGACATCAATCCAGGAAAATTTGGCCGGAACAAAGACCAATTTGGGTAATTTTTCAGAGACAGCATAGTCTATGGCCATACTGGGAGACATTTGAAAAACGGTCTGAAAAACCTGGTTTTCTTTGTCAGTACCAATAGCTTCGAGTAGTTTTGGCAGAAACGAATATACTTTGGGTGAGTATTTTTTTAACATCTCAAGCATATGTTTGGCAGGAAAAACATACAGATTTGTATTCCAATAATATTTTCCGCTGGCTGTGTACTTTTCGGCTAATTCTAAAGGGGGTTTTTCGATAAATTTTTCTCCCAGTAATATTTGCGGATTGTGCAATCCGGGAAATTCTTTATAGGCGTAGATATGACCCAAACCGGTATGGGGATAGGCTGGCTTGATGCCAATTGAGGCTATGAGATTGGTTTTCTCAACAACTTCCGTGACTTCAATAATTTGTTTTGCAAACACAGACTGCGGTTTGATGAGATGATCAGAAGCCATATTGACGACAATAGCCTGTGGATCACGTTTATAAATAAATGTACTGGCCACTCCAATAGCCAAAGCTGTGTCGCGACGCATGGGTTCACTAATGATATTTTCTAAAGGAACTTTTTTGGCCTGCTTTCTGACATAAGAATAATATTTTTGGGAAGAGGAGATAAAAATATGATCAGGGGAAGTAATCTTAAATGCCCTCTCCATGGTCATTTCAAAGAGCGATTTACCTTCAAAGAGCTTGGCAAACTGCTTGGGAGAATCTTCACGTGATACCGGCCAGAGGCGAGTGCCGCTACCGCCACAGAGAACAAGTACGAATAAATGACTCATAAGAGAATTTTGATGCCTGTTTAATTAAATTCTTAAATAGATACTTCTCAGGCTTGAAGTTAATTATAGCGTCTGCCAGTGATTTTGGCGATAAATCGTTAATTAAAATCCCGGTTTTGCCATTTATAACCGTTTCGGCGACTCCCCCTTTATTGAAACCAATAACCGGCGTATCACAGGTCATGGCTTCGACGGGAACAATTCCAAAATCTTCTTCATGATAATATATCAACGCTTTCGCTTTTGACAGAAAATCAAATTTACTTTCTTCTGATACCTCGCCAAGAACCTGAATATTGGACAATGCTATTGATTTAATTTTTTTATATAAAGTACCGGTTCCGGCAATTATCAGGGGTAAACCAAGTTGGTTAAAAACCCGGGTAATCATGATCGGGTTTTTATATGATTCAAGACGGCCAAGGTATAGAAAAAAGCTCTCTTTTTTTGAGGGCACATATTTCTGAGTATTCACGGGAGGATACAGAATATCAGACTTAAGATTGTAGATGGTGGAGATGCGTTTTTGAACAGTTTTTGAAATAGCGAAGATCTTATCGGGTCGATGGGTGGCAATTTTGTCCCAGTAGATCAAATATTTTTTAACAAGTTTTTCAAAAGGTTTAAATATGGAGTAGACTCGATAGTTATTTTGATCAAGATAAAGATAGCGGGGAGGTGTAAGACAAATACAATAATGCACGGTTCCGGGGTTTGTAATAATACCTTTAGCAAAATGACTGGTAACTGATACTACCAGATCGTAATTTGAAAATTTGAAACTTTCGAAAGCCATAGGGGCAAAGGCGACCAAAATTTGGCGGGGCAAAAACGAAATATTTTGTAGAAAACTGGAATAAATATGGGGAAATACTTTTGCCCATCGAGCCTTATGTGGTTTATAAAACAAGGTATAAAGGGGGGCATTGGGAAAAACTTCATGGAGAGCCAATAATATTTGTTCAGCACCGCCCCATTTATCCACCCAATCGTAAACTATAGCGATACGCTTTGGTAAATTGTCCATGTTTCTTTAGCCATTTTAGCCCAACTGTATTTTTTAACTTGCTGCAATCCATCGGAAATTAACCTGCTTCTAAGTTTCGGGTCTTTAATTAATTGAAGCACTTGTTTTTGGAGATCTGCTGATGAATCGGGGTCAAAGTATAAGGCGGCCTTGCCATATACTTCTGGCAAACAAGAGGCATTGGAAGAAATTACCGGTAATCCAACTGACATGGCCTCCAGACCATTAAGGCCAAAACCTTCAACTTTTGACGGGAATACGAGTGCTAAAGCCCTGGAATAAACATCTTTGACTTCAGAATCGGAAAGTCTTCCCAAAAATATTACTTTGTTTTGTAAATTCTGTTTTTTTATCTCATCTTCAGCTCTTTGGACAAATACAGAGCGGGCACATATTAAATACAAATATATCGGCAGATTTTTGACAGCATCAAATACAAGTTTTATATTTTTATGCGGATAAAGATTGCCTGTATGAACTAAGAAAGGGGTTTTTAAATCTGATATTTTCCGAAGTTTTGCCTTGATAAAATCATTTTCGACGGCTTCATAAGTCACAAATACATTTTTTATTTTATATTTTGCCCGAATAATCCCCTGCCAATATTTAGTTGGGGTTATTATGGCTGAAGCTTTTTTGGCTGAAATAAAGTCAATAGCCAAGTAGGCATAATATTTGAGCCAATAGATGAGTTTATGATGAGTGGTGGTATCCGAGCCTTTAGAAACATGTTTAATTAAATCATGAAAAGTAACCACAATTTTACCCGGCCAGAAAATCGGAATACTGGAATAAGGAATATGTACTAAATCCGGTTTAATTTTGAATAATAAATAAGGTATTTCAAATTGTGATAATAATGAGTAAGGATGAGTATGAGAAATAAATTTGGGAAATTTGGATAATTCCGGACGCTGGTAATCGGCTGGATGGACTATCAATGTGGCTGTATCCGGTAAATATTTAATTAGATTTTCTACATACCGCCCAATACCTGTATGGGCGATGCCATAAAATCTGGCATCAATGACTACTTTCATAGTAGATATTTTCTAATTGATGGGATATTGATCCCCAACTAAAATTTTTGGAGACAAATTCCTGACCTTTTTTGGCAACAGCTTTAGCTTTTATTTGATTTTGGAGAAGTTTTCCTGCAAGAACTCCCATTTGGGAAAAATCATTTTCAATAAAGACTTCCCGACCGTTTTTGACGCTTAGGCCTTCAATGCCGACAGAGGTGGAAATGACCGGCAGTCCGGAAGCCATAGCCTCGAGAATTTTTAAACGGGTGCCACCCGGACCCTTAATAGGAGTTACCAGCAAATCAGCGTTTTGATATGCTTGTCTAATATCATCGATGTGCTCATTTATCTCTATGTCATGACTTATTAAAGAATAAATTCGGGTATCCATACCACGACCGACAATAAGGAGCTTGGCATTGGAAACTAATTTTTTAATCTGCGGCCAGACAAAGGCATGAAGATGTTCGACGGCTTCAACATTTTGAAGCCATTTGAAGTTTCCAACATATAGAACCGTCGGAGGATGTTTCTTTTTAAATTTGCTGATTTTAAACCAATCTGAATCGATGCCATTGGGGACTATGCCGATGTTTAAGTTGGGATTTAATTTCTGCATCACTTGTTTATCTGAGTCTGAGACGGCTACTACCCGACTGGCTTTTTGCCAATAATTTGATTCCCAATATTTAATCTTGGCGACATCCAATAATAAAAAGGGTTTTAATATGGCATATTTAAATTGATCGACAAAATGTTTATAGACGGCATACTCGATAGTTTGCTCTACTAAAATAATGGGGATGTTGGTTTTGGGAATATTGGGGACGACGTAGAAGGTCTCGACGTGAATGAGATCGAATTTTTCGGATTCAATGTATTGGGTAATAGCTTTTCGAAGGGAATTAGATAAATAAATACAGACTAAAAAAGGATAAAAAGTAAATCCGGACAGAAAAATATTGATTGGCGACCACGCAGGACGGCGTTTGAAGACTTTGACAGTTTTACAGAATTTTTTTAATTCTGGGAGAAATTTCTTTTCTTCCTCGGAACGAATAAAGGAAAACAAAGTAATTTCGTTTTTTTGGCTAAGATTTTTAATCAGATTATATGACCGGGTTTGGCCACCAGAATGCAGTGGATAGGGTAAATATGGCGTAAGCATTAGAATTTTCATAAGTCTATTTTAAGAGTTTAGGTTTTTCGACAAGTTTGACAATCACATATTCCGGAGTTTTTACGACAACAGTATATTTGTCAATAATTTCGTTGGTGGTGTCATCGAAGTTAGTGGAAACATAATAAGTTATATTAAAACGGTCGTGAAGATCTTTGATTGGCATAGCCATAACGGGGAAACCTTTTCGATTGGTTTGATAAAGAAAGGCAGTATCACCCATGTAGGGAGCAGCCACTCTGGCATCTTTGGGAGTGAGACGATCAACTGCCTGACCAGCGTGAACAATCTCCCAATGATTTACCTGATAGTAGCCTTTGATACCGTTACCTCTGACATCATACCAACCAAAATATAGCATTATACCGACACAAAAAATCGCTAATCCCCGACTTGCCCAAGTATAGAAAAAGTTTTCCTTAAATTTCCATAATTCGTAAAAACCGATAGCTAAAAATATGCTAACTGAAGGGATAATGGAAATTTGGTAGTAATCGTGCTGAACATTACCGGTGGCAAAAGTAAATAGATATACAACTGAAGCTATTCCCCAAGTTAGGAAATACAAATATTTTTTTGTAATAGATTGTAAGAAGCCGATAACAAAAAGAGGAACTCCCCAAATACCCAGAATGAGTTCACCAATTCGTTGGTGAAACATCCAACCGAAAAATGCCGGGCGAAAACGTATATGGTTGCCATTTAGAAGCCAACCGGAAGCAGGAACACCCTGAGGAAATTGCAAAGACCAAAGACGCCATATAACAAATAATCCAAAACATAATATTCCAATGATCAATGATTTTTTGGAAATCTTGTATTGCCAAAATACAGGTAGAAGAAAAAATATTGCCACTGGTTTTACTAAAACGGCCAATATGCTGAAAAGTAGGGTAAGAATAAAATTTGTATCAACAAAATAGATGGCGGAAAGAAAGAAGGTAACCATCAGAGGGTCAGGTAATATTACCCGGGAATAAAAGACATTAAAAGGGATAAAGAGAAAGAAAAAAGATGATAATAAGGCAATAAAATTGTTACTGTGTTTTTTTACGATAGCGAACAATAAGATGGTAGATATTAATGAGGCAAAGATAGTAGTTAGGCGACCCCAGATTTCCAATGTAAAATATCCAAATAATTTAAAGAAGGAGAAGTGGATTAAATTATAAATTGGAAATTCGACAAAACGGTATCCATCAGGATTAAATAAACCTTTGCCGGAGACATCAGAAAAATCATCATAACGGGGATGAAACAGGTCTATACCCTGCTGAACGTAATTTCTGGTTACTGCAGCTGTGTCTGCCTGACGCCAGCTGTGCCAGTCGGCAATGGGGTTATCAATTTTGTAAAGCCTAACCCAAAAACCAAGAACTAATAAAATTAGAAGAATAATCTTACTTCTCATATTGTGTGGCGATTTTAGCGGATACGCCGATTAATAGCCATGTGGTGAGGGCAATTTTGGAAGCGGTAAAGACATCGATAAAGACGGCATTGAGAAGCAAGCCAAAGACAGCACAAGCGACGGCTATTAAAAAATTATTCTCCAATATATTTTTATTTTGGGAAATTTTATTTTTTATAATAATAAAATAGCGGAAAAAGATGAGAAGAAAAGAGACAAAACCCAAGGATCCGGATTCGGCAAGAAGGCGGAGATACTCATTATCGGAGGCAAGCCCGATAGAAGAAAAACCGGAACCAAAAATCGGGTTTTTATAAAAGGCTCTAAGAGCCTTTGGCCATTCAGCCTTAAGACGGATATTGAGGGAACGATCTTCAGGAATAATGGGGGCTTGCAAGGCTTCGGCGGTTTCAAATACCGGACGAACAACTTCTTCGGCATGCACAGAGATATAATTGGTAATTAAATCTAAATATCGGCCCCGGAGCTGTGGTGAAGCCATAAAACCAAAAATGGAAATGATAACCATGGGTATTAACCAGTTGTTTTTTTTGAGAATTAAAAGAAGAACCGTTATGGCAATAAACAGACTGGCAAAAGTGATACGGGAAGCGGACAAAAGCATTACCCAATAACAAAGAATCCATAATGATGCTAACAACCACTTTGGTCTGGCTTTTCCAGCTAGTAAAGAAATTATTAATAATAAAGGGAAAAGCATAAAAGCAGCCAGGTCGTAGTGGCCGGCAAAAGTGGAGTTGATGCGGGCTCCAGCCCCGAGACTTAAAGCAAGGCCTTTGGAAAATTCGCTATTGGTGGTGGAAATAATGGGAAAGCGTAAATATTGCTGGCCGATACCATAGGCAGAAACAATTAATGAAGCAAATAATAGTAGATTAATCAAAAATGATAAATGCTTTTTGGGATCAAATATCTGAAAGCCAACAAAAAAAAGCGATAGGTATTCTACCCGACGGAAGAAATGTAACAGCCCCTGAGACAGGTTGGCGGTTTTGGTAAGAAAAATCCCAGAAAAGGCGGCACAACCCGCAATAAATAGATATAAATATATTGATCGATGCAAAGGATTATTTTTAATTAATTTAATATTAAGGAAAAGCAGGGTGAGTAGAATTAATATATCTTCAAGGCGGATAGCGACAAAAGATCCGGAAATGGCAGTCAGCGGAAACTTGGGGTAAATTAATACAAATAAAATAAGAAGGGTGAATATTATTTTAGACATATTCTTTAAGTAGCAAATAACCTGAAATACAAGCCAGCATAAAAACAGTCAAGCGGCTAATTGGATGAGAGGGAACGTAACGTACTGTAATCTTATTTAGATAATGGACATGGTTAATATTTATTTGTTCGGTGGGTTTTATGGGATAAAAGCCGTTAATTAAATATGAATCCCGCAAGGGTAAATATAATTCTTCCAACCAAGAAGAACGGGTTTGATCACGAATTAAAATTTGAGCTTCTTCGGGCGGATAATTTAGTCTTAAGGCTAAGGTTGCAAAATTACTTCGATAGTAAGCCATAACTTCTTGCCGTGTCATGTTGGTATAGTAGGCCCGGCGGTTAGGAGATTCTGTATCGGCAGGTTCGAAAGATTGTAAAGAGTTGGGAGGAAGATTTGGAAATTTAGGAGAAGGATAGACTAAATACAGAGACGCAAAAACACAAAGACACAAGAAGATAAATGAAATTATTTTTTTCATTGAAAGAGGCGGGCACGTCCTAAACGATAGTGAAGATCTTTATTAGTTCTTTCGCCAATAGCTTTTGCGGGAACACCACCAACAATGGTGAATTCCGAAACGTCTTTGGTAACCACGGCACCACCAGCGACAATAGCTCCACGACCAATTTTGACTCCCGGCATAATAGTAACTCGAGGTCCAACAAAGACATAGTCACCAACTTCTACGGGGGCAACAGTAGCGTGAAAATCGTCAGAATTAACATCGTGCTCAGAATTATAGATCCGAACTTCAGAGGCAATATCAACATGACTACCAATAACTAATTTTGCTCGACCATCTAAAAATGCATGATCGCCAACAATTGAATCGTTACCAATAACGATATTTTTGGGATCAAAAAAACGAGCCCACATGTGAAGAGTACTCCCCTTGCCAATTTTTAACCCACACAGTGAATAAATAAAATTCCGAAATAGATGTGAGGGAACTAATCCTGTTAGGTAAAGAATATATAGCTCTGCGTCTAAGAGAATGTTGAAAATTCGATTTGTGATTTTGGAAATTAAGCTGCGGTCTGTAGACATACTATAGTTTGTCGGGCACAAGTGGCCCAATTGAATAATTTTACTCTTTTTAAGCCCTTGGT